>Ga0068707_1000346_pt1 | contig 29228 bp, 17 predicted proteins | sample YNPNPMetaG_FD_66600 | JGI IMG/M metagenome (GOLD analysis project Ga0068707, IMG submission 66600) | Anoxygenic and chlorotrophic microbial mat microbial communities from Yellowstone National Park, USA - YNP NP MetaG | ecosystem: Environmental > Aquatic > Thermal springs > Hot (42-90C) >... | reverse complement strand
AGGTGCACCGGCTTACACTCCGGGTCGTGCTCTTGTTCGTTACCTGGTCAGCTGCGGCCCCAGGTCAGGCCACCCGCCCGGCAGCATTGGATGCCTATTACGTGTCCCCCCGCGGGGCACCCACGGGGGACGGGACCTTCGAGAAACCGTGGCCTTCGGTGGAGTTCGCCCTGGACCGCGTCGGCGGGGGTCGAACGATCGTGCTTCTGCCGGGCGACTACACGAGCATCCGCGTCTTCCGGCGGCACTCGGGTCAGCCCGATTCGCCGACGGTGATCCGTGCGGCGCAGCGCTGGAAGGCCCGCATTCTGCCTGCCCGCCGGACGTTCAACGACAGTTGGGAGAACGGGGGAGTGTGGTTCGAGGACGGAACCAGCGATGTCGTCCTGGAGGGCCTTCAGATCGCCTACGCGCTTACGCGCGGGGTCGACGTGCGCGGGCATCGCATCGGCATTCTCAACTGCTGGATTCACCACTGCGGGATGGGCGACTCGGCAGGCCAGGGTCACGGGCATGGGATCACGGCGTTCGGAACCGCGCCGTTGGACGCGACGCGGGACGAAGCGATGCGGGGGCTTCAGGTCGAGGGCTGCGTCGTGGAATACTGCGGCTCGATCCGGTCGCGGACCAAGCTCCACGGGATCTACGGGTACGGAATCGACTTCGTCATCCGCAACAACATCTTCCGCTACAACGGCGACTGCGGAGTCAGTCTGGGCCGGGAGTCTTTTCGCGGCCCGAACGATCGCCCGCGACAGACGGACGGATGCACCGGTGCCATCGTGGAAGGGAACCTGTGTTACGGGAATGCCAACGCCGGCATCCAGATCACCTATCCGCAGCGGCCGCAGGGGGCGGCCCGTCCGAATACCGTCACGCACAACACCTGCTTCGCGAACCGCTACGGTCTGGTGTTCTGCGGCGGCGCCAGCGCCGAGCCGAATCGCGTCTACAACAATATATTTGTCGGGAATATGTTCTTCTCGGACAGGACGGGCCGCTGGGTTCACCTTCCGGTACGGACGGCCCGCTGGCAGCAGTCCGGCGATCAGTCGCCGTTCGTTGAACTCGGTCACAATCTGTGCGACGCATCCCCCGTGGTCGACGTGGGGCGGTGGATCGACGCCGGGGGCAACCGCTTCGATGTGAGCTGGGGCTCGTCGGGCATCACCGCCGAGGGCCTGCTGCTGCCCGACAGCCCGGCCCGCGGGATGGCAGACCGCCGATTCCTCCCGCGAGGCTGGCCGCAGGCCGATGTGGGGGCGGTCTTCTTCCGCCCCGAAGCCTTCTACCCGCGGATCCCGCAGACGGAGTGGCTTCGAGCTCCCTGAGTTCGAGGGGACCGGGCAGCCCGGAATCAGTGGGCACCGAGGGGAGCCGGCCCCGCGCCGCGGGTCGAGTTGAGTACGATGACGCCCTGCATGAGGAACTGAACCAGAAACGCGGCGAGCATGGCGAGCGCCAAGCCCGCAGCGCCCCAGTCCAGCAGAAGCACCCATACCCCGAGCTGGACGGTGATCCGCACCATGCTGCACGCCCACTCCGTCCGAACCCGGTTCGTGGCGTACAACACGTTGGAAGTCGCCCGGCTGGCCGCCCGGACCGCCGACATCGCGCAGACCAACTGGAGCACACGGACGGCCTCGTCGAAGCCTACGCCGTAGGCCCGTATGATCCAGGGCGCGGCGAGGGCCACTGCCGAGGCGACAGCCGCCGCGCCGCCGCCGACCAGCGCCAGGTTCCCGAACACCAGCTTGCGGAACTGCCGTCGGTCTCCGGTCCAGTACACGTTCGACGTGAGGGATATGACCGGGCCCGACAGCGTGTTCTGGACGAACTCGATTGCAGCCGTCCACTGGGCCGCTGCAAACCATAAGCCCATCTGAACGCGCCCCACCACCGGTTGACGTACCAGAAGCGACTCGGATATCCACTCCCCGACGATAAGGATCGCCGTGCTCGTGAAGGCGGGCAGCGAGTACTGCCAGATCACCGATCGCTCGCCCCACACCCCGCGATGCCGGATGATTACCCCGTGCCGGTCCGCCTCACTGCGCACGGCCGACCGGCCCACCGCGAAGCTCGCGAGGCCCACCAACCCGAGTCCGGCGACCGCTCCCGGCAGCCCCCAGAACCAGGCACAGCCGATCATGATCGGCAGGCCCGCCACTCCCCGCGTGAATCCGACCCAGGTGAGCTTGCGGAAGGCCTCGAAGCCCGCCAAGGCGCCGTTCTGGATGCCCATCAGCGTGTTGAAGACCAGCGCGATGGCGCTGAGCCACAGCAGACGGGCCAGATGGGGTGCGTTCAGCACGCGTTCGGAAAGGACCGGTGCCATCGCCACGATCAGGAGGGCCGCCAGTGAGCTCGTGATCGCCGCGGTGTTCTCGATGAGCCCCCAGACACGGCCCGCTCGGACGGGATTGGTGACCCGCAGTTCGGCGATGAAGCGGTTGGCCGCCGTCCCGAGGCCGAACCCCGCGAACACGCCGAACATGGCGGTGGTGCGGTTGATGATTCCGTACTCGCCGTACCCGGCCGGCCCGAGGATCCGGGCCACGACAACGGCGGCGACCAGCGCAAACCCCTGGGAAATCGCTGCGCTGAAGGCCGACCAGAAGGCGCCCCGGACGTACCGGCCGCGCAGCCCCTGACTCAGCACGATGGCTCGGAGGGAATCGAAGGCCGCACCGAGCCGGGAAGGCGACGTTCCGGTGGGCGCGGACGGTTCGCTCAAATCAGCCCCTTCTGTTTCAGAACCGCCTCGCGTTCGGCCAGTTTCATGTCGGCGTCCACCATCATCCGGACCAGCTCCCGGAAGGTCACCCGAGGCTCCCAGCCCAGCCGCTGGCGGGCCTTGGAGGCGTCTCCCAGCAGCAGGTCCACCTCCGCCGGCCGAAGGTAGCGCGGGTCCTGAACCACGTACTGCCGCCAGTCCAGGTCCAGGTAGCCGAAGGCTTCATCCAGGAACTCGCGGACCGAGTGTGTCTGGCCCGTGGCGATCACGTAGTCGTCGGGCTGGTCCTGCTGGAGCATCCGCCACATCGCCTCCACGTAGTCCCCCGCAAAGCCCCAGTCCCGCTTGGCCTCGAGATTGCCCAGATACAGTTTGTCCTGCAGGCCGAGCTTGATCCGCGTCGCCGCCCGCGTGATCTTGCGTGTCACGAACGTCTCTCCCCGGCGGGGCGATTCGTGATTGAACAGGATTCCGCAGCAGCCGAACAGCCCGTATGCCTCCCGGTAGTTGATCGTCTGCCAGTGTGCGAACACCTTCGCACACGCGTAGGGACTCCGCGGATGGAACGGCGTGGTCTCCTTCTGGGGGATCTCCGCCACCAGTCCGTACATCTCGCTGCTGGAGGCCTGGTAGAACCGAATGGGCCGCCCCGTGTCGCGGATGGCCTCAAGCAGCAGCAGCGTCCCCACGCCGGCCGTCTCGACCGTGTAGACGGGCTGGTCGAAGCTCACTCGGACGTGACTCTGAGCCCCGAGGTTGTAAACCTCGTCAGGCTGCACCATCGACAGGACGTGCCGCAGGCTCGGCCCGTCCGTCAGGTCGCCGTAGTGCAGGAACAGCCGCGTGTCCGGCAGGTGCGGGTCCCGATACAGGTGCTCGATCCGCTCGGTGCCGAACGTGCTGGAACGGCGGACCAGCCCATGCACCTCGTAGCCCTTCGAAAGCAGTAGCTCCGCCAGATAGCTTCCGTCCTGTCCCGTGATGCCCGTGATCAGCGCCTTCTTGGCCATGAATGCTCCGCTGGATACGATGCGGCCGGGTCGAGGTTCCCTGAAACGCCCGCGCCCGCCTCCTGGGGCCCGCCCCGACTCCCACGCGCCGGTGACCGCTGCCCCGGCGGTCTGAGTGAGCGGCATGCCCGGCGAGACAAGTAGTTATCGGCTTTCCGCCGGCCCCCCGCGAGTTCGTGATGCCGCTCCCGACGGGGCGGTTTGCGCCCCGGTTGCCCCCCGCCGGGGCGTTGCCCGACGTTTACCTCCCGGATGCCCGCGTCCGCTGATACCATTCGATCGTCCTTCGCAGCCCCTCCTCGAAAGGGGTACTCGCCACAAAGCCGAACCGCTCGCGGGCCCGGGTGGTGTCCAGACATCGTCGCGGCTGCCCGTTGGGCTTGCTGGTGTCCCACTCGATGCTTCCGCTGAAGCCGCACAGCCGGGCGATCAGGACCGCCAGGTCGCGGATCGATATCTCCCGGCCGCTGCCGAGGTTGACCGGATCCGGTTCGTCGTATCGCTCGGCCGCCAGGATCAGCCCCTCGGCTGCGTCCTCTACGTAGAGGAACTCCCGAGTGGGCGAGCCATCGCCCCAGCAGGTCACCGCCGGAGCCGCGTTTTCCCGGGCCTCGATGCACTTGCGGATGAGGGCGGGAATGACGTGGGAGGTGTCCAGATCGAAGTTGTCCCGAGGCCCGTACAGGTTCACCGGGAGCAGATAGATGGCGTTGAGGCCGTACTGCTGCCGGTAGGCCTGGCACATGACCAGTAGGGCCTTTTTGGCGATTCCGTAGGGGGCGTTGGTCTCCTCGGGGTACCCGTTCCAGAGATCGTCTTCCCGGAACGGCACGGGCGTGAACTTCGGATAGGCGCAGATCGTGCCGACCTGGACGAACTTCTTCACGCCCCGCCGGCGGGCATGCTCTATCAGGTGCAGGCCCATCGCCATGTTCGCATAGAAGAACCGCCCGGGGTTCGCCCGGTTGGCCCCGATGCCACCGACCTGGGCTGCCAGGTGAATCACCATGTCGGGGCGGGCGGCCTCGTACGCGGCCACGACATCCGGCTCGCGCGTAAGGTCGAAATGTTCGCTGCGGGGCACGAACAGGTTCTCCTCGGGCACGCCGCGGGCACGGAGCTTTTCGCACAGGAACGATCCCAGAAAGCCGGCGCCACCGGTAACCATCACCCGAGTGTTCTTCCAGTCGATCATGATGGATTGGCCTCGGGGTGCAATGTATCGGGCGCCTGACCCCCCGACAAGGCCGACCGACACCGGGCGCCCGGGCAAGCCGGGGTGCCATCCGCCGGCCCGCGGGTTCGGACGCCAGGGTCGCGTTGTGGCTTGCTTATGGGGCCCGAAGGCCTGCGGTGACCGCGGCGGGGCGCTCACTGTCGGCCCGTTGACCCGTGGCCGATGCGGGTGTAGCCTTAAGGGCGTGTGCGGCATACCGCGCAGGCGTGGAGAGGTGCCTGAGTGGCTTAAAGGGACGGTTTGCTAAACCGTTGTGCGGGGTCAAACCTGCACCCCGGGTTCGAATCCCGGCCTCTCCGTTCAGGTGACATCGCGGGTGTCTCGGCCGGGAATCACAGCCTCCGCGTCGATTTCGAAGAGCAGCTCCGGGCGGCAGACGTCCGCCTCGACCCAGACGGCCGGGAAGCGCTTCAGGCCTGCCTCGGTGAGGACTTCACGGGCGGCGACAGCGTCCGGGCCGCGCTTGACGAACACCGTGGCCGCGCAGACGTCGTGAAGAGTCGCGCCCGCCTGCTCGAGCAGGGTTTCCAGCCGCTCGATCGTGCACCGGGCCTGGGCGCGGACATCGCTGGGATACAGGCTTTGCCCCTCTTCGTCGATGGCGGCCGTGCCCGAGATCTCGATCAGGCTCTCCGGGCCGATCCGCACGACTACGCACCGGGAAAACGCCGACCCGTAGCGCCACGCCTCCTGTTGCCTGGGGTTGCGAACGCACTGGACGACCGGCTGCGGCCCCACGCTGCTGATGGCCAGAAGGTCCAGCGAGCAGGCCGCGCCTCCCGGGGGCTCGGCCCGGATGCCGGTGCTGGCCGGGAGCCTCATGGCCGGCTGGTCGGCTGCCGGCAAGAGGCCGAACCTGCGATAGGCCGCGTTTCGGACCTCATTGAACGGCCCGTACCAGTCGAGGATGTCGGACAGATAGAACCAGGTGCGGACGGTGTCGCGATAGCCGCCGCCCTGGGCCCGCAGGATGCGATCGGCACGTTCGATCGTCCGCTGCGCCTGCGAGACGCGCGAAGAATCGCCCCCGGTCGTGCCGGAGAAACCCTGGATCCCCTGAAGGATGGTGAATGTCGCCCCGTCGGTCTGCCAGGTCCGTCCGCAGGCGACGTCTTGATCCCAGATCGTGCGGACGGGGCCGGCCACAGCCCGGAGGATGACGCCCGCCAGCCCCTCGCCCCACGTGGGTCGGCCCTGCACGTAGGTCAGGGGGCCATCCGCCTCCACATTCCGCGAAGCGAGAGCGGCGCGACGTGCGGCCCGGATCGCAGTCTCGGCGCTGAGGCTGCCGAAGATCCGCTCGTGAACGATCCGGCTCCCGGAGGCCGCGAGTTCCTCGGCCACGCGGGCATAGGCCGCTGCGGCCGCCGCCCCACCGGCTCCCGGCAACGCGGAGACGACCACGAACGTCCCGCAGGAGGCCGTTCGTCGGATGAACGGTTCTTCGATCAGGCTGTCTGTCGAAGGCATTGGGTTCGGTGGGTCGGGCATGCTTCCTCCGCGCAGCGGTCCGGCCGCCTCAATTCGGAACGATCTCGAACGGCACGGCCGGCAACACTCCCACGGGCATCTTCCGTTGCGCCTGCGGCTTTCCGCCGCCCGGCCCCGATGGCCTTTCGGCGTAAGCCTGGATGATCAGGTTCCCCTGCTGTCCGGGTTTGACCTTTCCCGCTTCGCCCTGCAATACGATCTGCGTTCCGTCGCGGGCCGGTAGGACGTCCTGAATGGCGATCCCCTCGGGCGGTTCACTCAGCTCGAGGCGGATGTCCCGGGCGAACCTCAGCGCCGCGGAGTCGACCTGAACCCTGGCCGTACCGCCGGCCGGAATCTTCACGGGCGTGGGACTGACGATCCGAACGGGATTCCGCTGAGGCCAGCGTCCCGAGACGGCTACCAGCAGCTCCTTTGCAGGGACCAGGTGTCGATAGGCAAACGCCTGCATCATGTCGTCGGCGGGCACGGCCCGGCGCACCACCGGTCGTCCGTCGATGGTCGCGCGTCCTTCGAGGGTCAGCGGCAGAGGCTGCGAGCCGGCCTCGCGGGCCACAGTGAGCGTCAGGCGTACTTGCTCCTGACCGGGGGGGATGCGGGCGCCGCTGAGCGTAAAGCCCGGCGGCGGATCGACCAGAGCCAGATCGATCGGACCCTCATAACCGTCCTTACGAAGGGCGTAGGCGGTGAGGGGCACGGTGCCGCCTGCCCGTACGTTCAGAGCCGATGGCACGACCCGCACTTCGAAGTCCGGCTGCGGGCGGCTCACGCGGAGACGGTAGGCGTACTCCGGGCCGCCCTTATCCTGGGCGTCCGAGAGGTGCAGGTAGCAGGCGCCCGACGCGGGCAGCGAAACGAGAACGTGCGAGTCGGCGTGGTGGGTCGTCAGGCCCGCCGCCTTGTCCTCGTGGTCGTCGTTGAAGGCGATTTCGCGGCCGCCGGCATCGGTCAGCCGGAGCACCGAATCCAGGGGCGAGTCGAGCCGACGCGCCCGGACTTCCGCGACGAGACGGTCTCCCGCGCGGCCGTCGATCCGGAAGATGTCCCGATCGCCGGGCCGACCGATCCGCCCGTTCACGATCACCGGCAGGGTCAGCACCTGCGCCTTTTCCGCCGAGTCGTTGGGTTCATGTTCGCGGCACTCGGGCAGGGCGTCCACGGCGAACGGCACGTGGTTGGACACCCACGCGCCCCGCCGCACCGACAGGGGATAGATGCCCGGGCTTTCGAAGGCCGGCGTAAGCGTCGAGGCGGGGAGGTTCCATCCCCTCAGCTCGATGGCGACGCGGGCGCCCGGGCTGGCCCCCAGGGGAAACACGCCGGTGACGAAGGGCAGCTCGCCCAGGGCGATGCGATAGACGAAGTCCTCCCGGCCGCGGTACAGCGCGTCCCTGATTTCCAGAACATACTCGCCGTCGGCCGGTATCGTGCAGTACACAACGGGGTCGGGCTGGAATCGCCAGTCGTCATCATACGCCAGCTCGTGTCCCTGGGCATCGTAGATTGCTGCCACCGCCTGGAACCACCCCGGCACCGCATCGGCCAGATACGGGACGAGTTGCCGAGCGGCGACCGCCACCACGAGCCGGTCGCCCTTGCGCGCCGAGAACCGGAACCGATCCACGTCGCCGGGGAAGATCTGCCCGTTTACGACGACGGGCGGCGTCACGGTCATCGGAGCGGCGTCCTGGCCCGCCCGCGTCCCCGGACCGTCGGGCCGTGGACGCTGCGTCGGACGGTCAGGCTTGGGGGAACGGCCGTCCTTGCCCGGCGGGCCCGGTGCTTCGCGTTCCTCCTCGTGCACCTCAGGCAACTGACCGACGCAGAAGACCAGGGGGTTGGTGAGGCCTGCCGGCGTTCTCAATCGCAGCTCCCGCTCACCGGGGGCGGCGTTCGCCGCGATCGTCACCTGCACCGTGACGGTCTCGGCGATCGCCGGGGTCGGAGGGCGTCGCACGAAGTTCGCGAGCTTCTTCTGGATCTCGGCCAGCTTCTTCTCGTCTTCGGCGGTCCAGGCCGGCCGTGTGGAGCTGCGCCCCCGGTTCGCGGCTGCCTTCTTCTGCATGAGTTCCTTCGCTTGGTCCCGCAGCTCGCTGGCCTTCTGCGGGGTGAGGGGCTTGTTGTGTTCCACCACCGTGGTCGTCACGCCCGTTCCCGAGACGCGTGCCTCGGCGACCCCCTCGAGGAACTGGCCTCCAACGGTTACCTGGAACGAGGAGCCTTGGCGCCCCCCGGCGGGATAGACGTAACCGATTCGCGGGCCGGACGGCTGGGCGCGGGCAGCCGTTGTGACCACCAGGAACCAGGCTCCTGTCACCATCAGTGGTCGTCGGGTTGGCATCATGCTGGCCTCCGCCGCCTACATGATCTCCTTGAGCCGGCCGCCGGAGGGCGTCCCCTCGTCGGCGGAGGGCGTCGCCCGGACGTCCAGGCCCTGGGGGTGCGGGAGCTTCTGGGCCGGGTCGATGCCCAGCAGTTCGTACATGCTGGCGATGAGGTCGCATGGGTAGACCGGTCGCTCTTTCACCTCCTCGCCCCTGGCATCCGACGCCCCCACCACGCAACCGCCCCTGAAACCCCCGCCGGCCAGGACGGCCGAAAACACGCGGCCCCAGTGGCCGCGTCCGCCGTTCCAGGGTGGCTCCCACTGCACCCGGGGCGTCCGACCGAACTCCCCGCTCCACCAGACGATCGTGGTCTTGAGAAGGCCACGGTCAGCGAGGTCCTGGAGGAGCGTGGCCATGCCCTTGTCCAGCTCCGGCAGCTTGCGGCGCATGGTCTGGAAGTGTTGTTTGTGCGTGTCCCACCCCTTGTAGTTGATCGTGACGTACGGTACGCCCCGCTCCACGAGTCGTCGGGCCATCAGGCACGACTGGCCGAAGGTGTTCCGTCCATAGCGTTCGCGCAGATCGTCCTTTTCCTGGGAGAGATCGAAGACCTTTCCGGCATCGCCGAGGATCAGGTCGTAGGCCTGTTTCTCGCACTGGGCCAGGGCCTCCAGTTGCGGGTCGCGCTTCATCACTTGGCCCAGCGTATCCAGCCTGTGCAGCAGTTCGCGCCGGGCCCGCTGGCGCTCGTCGGAGATCCCCTGGGCCACGACGCCTTCCACCGCGAAGCGGCTCTGGGCCGGGTCGCCGCCCGTGGCGAAGGGCTTGGCCCGCGACCCGAGGAAGCCGGCCTCGGAGAATCGTCCCTGAAGTTCCGTGAGCACGATGTACGGCGGGATCAGCCCCTCGTAGCCGGCCCCGTATCCGCGGAACAGCGACACGACCGCACCAACGGACGGATACACGATCCGGTCTCCGGGGCTCCGGCCGGTCTGGACCAGGTAGGAGGCCGTCTCGTGGGCGTTCACCCCGTGGGTCATACTGCGGATGATCGAGTACTTGTCGGCCTGCCGGGCGAGCATCGGCAGCAACTCTCCGATGCGGATCCCGTCCACGTTCGTGGCGATCGGGTGATTCAGCGGCCCCGTATAGTCGTTGCCGGCCTCGGGCTTCGGGTCGAACGTATCCAGGTGCGCGGGTCCGCCCCACATCCAGATCTGGATGACGGCCTTGGCCTTGGCCTTGCGTGCGGACGGCTGCGAGGCCGCCGGAACGGCTGCCCCGATGCGGTCGGCCAGCAGGAACGCCGCCGCCGCACCCGCGGCGCTGCGGACGACTTCCCGCCGGGAGGGTGGCGGCTGTTCCTTGGCGTTGGTGAGTCGTTTTCTCATCGGCTCGACTCCGTACCTCAGTGCCGGTAAAGGAACTCCGCGCTGTTGATGAGCGCCCATGCGAGGTCCACGACAACCTCGCGGCCGCGGGCCTTGCCGGACCGGGCATACTCGTCCACGGCCGCCAGCTCCGGCCCGGTCGGCGGCCTCGAGAGGATCGTCAGGTACACCCGTTCTACCACGTCGCGCGGCCGCGCGCCGAGAACGGCCGCCAGGCGGCCGGCCCCCTGTTCGAGCTTGCGCTGGATGTGGCTCGAGTTGAGCAGGTGCAGTCGCTGGGCGGCCGTCGGGCGGTTGTTCCGCTCGGATTCCAGTCCGGTATCTCGGGCAGGCCGGCCGAACATCTCCAGGAACGAGCTGGTCACGCTGCCGTCCGGAAGGGCGATCGAGCGGCAGTCTTCGGGAATGAACGTGAACGGCTCGGGGATCGGGCTGGTGTACTTCTCGGTGGTTCCCGTGATCTGACACAGGGCGTCGATCAGGACCTCCGCCTCCAGCCGGCGGAGCGGGTAGTGTGAGAAGTGGGCCGGACCGGCGGGGTTGTCCGTGCGCGGGATCGACGACAACTGGTACGTCGTCGAGTTGAGGATGAGGCGGTAGATGTGCTTGAGGTCGTATCGGGCCGTGATCAGCTCCCGCTCCAGGAACGCCAGCAGCTCCGGGTTCTTCGGCGGGTTGTCCGGACGGATGTCGTCGGGCTCATGGATGATGCCACGACCCATCAGCCAAGACCAGATGCGGTTGACGATGTTCCGGGCGAACCACGGGTTCCTGGGGCTGATCAGCCAGTCCGCGAAGACCTTGCGCGGATCCTGATCGGCGGCCGGAGCAGAGGGCGTACCGTCCGGAAAGGCCGCACCCGCCGGCAGGGGCTTGCCCCGATCGAAGTACACGATCTCTTCCTTCCACTCCCCGGTGGACTTGTAGCCGATCCGCGAGAAGAACGCCGCCATGCCGGCCAGGCGCTCCTTCGGCCAGGCCTCGGCGCGCGTGCCCATGAACGTCAGGGCGACGGCTTGGGCGATCGCCCGGGGCTCGCGACTCTGGACCGCGCGGTAGAAGTTGACCTCCGGCACGCGGAAGTTGCTCCCGCTGGCCGTCAGCAGGTCTCTGACGAAACGGTCATACGGACGGTTCTCACGCAGGGCGGCCCGGACCCAGCGGTGATACGCCTGGGCGGCGTTGGGCCAGAGGTTGATCGGAAACTCGGACTTGATCCGCAGCAGGTCGCTCCACTTCATCGCCCAGTAGTCCGCGAACTCCTCGCGGCCCAGCAGCCGGTCGATCAGCGTCCGGCGCTTCTCGGGGCTGGGATCCACGAGAAAGTCCCTCGCCTCCTGGGCGGTTGGGAGGGTCCCGATGGCATCCAGAAAGGCCCGCCGCACGAAGACCGCGTCCGAGCACAGGCGGGCCGGCGTGATGCGGAGCCGCCGAAGGCGGGCGAAGACCAGCTCGTCGATTCGCGTCTCGGGGCGGGGCTGGCCCGGAACCTCGAACGGGGCCACAAAGTCCTTTGTGCCCGCATCACTGCTGGCAATCGGGAATTTCAAGGCCGCGGACATCCCCTGCTCCATCCCGTTGCCGGGCGCAACACCAGACGCATCCGCGGGCGTCACCGGGTCCTCAGGGGATTCTACCGGCTTGCCGCAGACATTTCCCGCAGCGGCGGGTCGGATCAGCGCCTCTTCAGCCCGGGCGCGCAGCCGCCCCGCGCCCGCTCCCCTCGGATTAACGCGGTGCGGGTAGTTCTATTTCGCGTGATGGCAGGTTTTTCCGTCCCGCCGGCGGCTCTCCCTGCGGTCAGCCGACCAGCAGTCGCAGCCCCACAAAGAGGAGAGCCGCACCCAGCCCCCGGACGATCCAGCCGGCGGGGAGCCGGGCGGAGGCGGCCGCGCCCGCCGGCGCGCCGATCATCACGCCGACGCCCAAGGCGATCGTGCGTCTGATCCCATGATGGAAGGCGCCCGTCAGGATGTGCGTCAGCGTCCCCGTACCGGCGGTAAAGGCCAGCACGAAGTGCGAGGTTGCCGTCGCCACGTGTACCGGAAAGCCCAGCAGCCGCACGAGGGCCGGGACGTGAATGATTCCCCCGCCGATTCCCAGAAGCGAGGACACGTAGCCGACCCCGGCGCTGATCAGCATCCCGAGCAACCGGTTGTACCGTGGTCGTCCGTTGTGGGGTCGTGGTTCATCCAGCGCCGGGGCCGTCGCGTCCGCCCGTTGCCGTTTACCGGACGCACCGTCCCGCAGGAGGAAGATGCCCGCAGCCGATATGGCCAGCCCCAGCACCCGGTCGAAGATGCCTCGGGCCAGCAGCGTGGTCGAGAAGGCCCCGAGCACGGCCCCGGGAATCGTCGCCGCCGCAAACAGGATCCCCGCTTCGTAATGGATGCGTCGCATCCGCGCGTAGCTGATTGATCCGGCCAGCGCATTCAGGAAGACCACCGCCAGCGAGATGCTCGCAATGACCTCGGGCGCGTCAGCCGGGTACAGCAGCAGAAGTACGGGCACAAGGAGAAATCCGCCGCCGGCGCCGATGATGGTTCCGGCCGCTCCCAGTCCGATTCCCAGCAGTGTCAGTGCGACGAGCCGTTCCATGAGGTCGCTGCGCTCGGGAGGAGCCGGCGCCATCCGGTCGCCCCCGGTACGTCCGGGGGACAATCGCGTTTCCAGATTTCGGGGGGACCGCAGGTCCGGTAGGCAGTGGCGTAGTCCCCGGACCACAGAGAGACTGCGGCCGGCCTGCGGAAGTCTTCATGGCGGGGCTCTCGGAGCATCGCGGCCGCACGCCGGTACCAGCCCGTTCCACAGCACCGCCGGGCCTCCCCCCCATGCGACGGATCGGCGTGCCGCTGGATCTCGCGCCGCCGATCGGACCGGAAGCGATCGGATTCGGATTGCGCTTCCCGAGGGGCCGCCCCGCGCGACCTTCCGCCAGCCGTGACCTCCTCGAGCCAGGAATCCAGCAAACGGGTCAGCTCGTCGGCGGCTCCGGGCCGGTCGTTCAACAGATTGCGGCTCTCGCCGGGATCCCGGCGAAGGTCGTACAGCTCCCGCCGGCCCGTATCGTGATAGCGGATCAGCTTGAGATCGCCCCGTCGCACCGCGCTGGCGCCACGCCGCCCGAGCGGCTCATCCAGCGCGAAGTGCCAGAAGATCGCCTGACGAGCCGGTATCGTCCCGTCGCGCAGCAGGGCCACCAGGCTCTGACCGTCCACCGCACCGCCGTGCGGGCCGGACGCCCCGGCGAGTTCCAGGAGCGTCGGATAGAAGTCAACCGTGACCACGGGCGCATCGCACACGCGTCCCTCGCGCCCGACGCCCGCCCCGCTGACGATCAGCGGGACGCGTATCCCTCCCTCGTAGAGCTGCGACTTCCCCCCACGCAGCGGGGCGTTCGATGTCACCCGCTGCTCTCCCCCGTTGTCGGACGTGAAGACCACGAGCGTCCGGTCGCGCAGCCCCATCTCGTCGATCGCCCGGATGATCCGGCCGAGCCCCTCGTCGATGGCGGCGAGCATGGCCGCCAGCTCGGGGTTTCCCCGCCGGCCCTGGGATTGCGCCTTGTTCCGGAAGCGTTCCACCGCCGCCGGCGGGGCCGCCAGAACGGTATGCACCGCATAATGCGAAAGATACAGAAAGAACGGGCGGTCACAGTGCCGGCGTATGAACCGGATGGCTTCCTCGTTCAGGCGGTCGGTCAGGTATTCGTTCTCAGCCAGCGGCTCGACATCCGGCATGAAGCGGTAGGGGGCGAAGTAGTCGCCGTCCGCGATGTAGCGGGTCTCCGAACAGATGACTTCGTCGAATCCGTGCCGGGCCGGATCGCCCCGCCGCCGAGCGTAATCCCCCATGAGATGCCACTTGCCGATCAGGCCGGTGACATAGCCCGCCTCCCGGAGGGCCTCGGCCAAGGTGTAGTAGCTCGGAGCCAGGAAGCGCCGGTCATCGCCGCGGAGAAAGTCTGTGATGCCGATTCGGGCGGGATAAAGCCCCGTCATCAGGCCCGCTCGTGTGGGCGAGCAGACGGGGGCTGCCGCGTAGGCGGCGGTGAAACGAACTCCCCGCGCGGCCAGTGCGTCCAGGTGAGGGGTCTCGTTGAAGGTGTTCCCGTAACAACCCAGCTCGCTCCAGCCCAGGTCGTCGGCCAGAATGAACACGATGTTGGGTGGCGCGCTCCCCGGCCGCGTCGGCGCGGTTTCCGTGCCGGCCGCCGGCGCCCACGGCACCAGCATCGCCCCGACAAGGGGAACGGCCCGCCACACGCCACGCATCCGCGAGTCTCCCGAAGGTCACCTCTGAGCGGCGCGTCCCGCTCGCGCGCAAGATCGGCCGACTACGGCAGCGAAATCCCCATCTCCGAAGCTGTCTGCTTCATGCTGTCGATCATGCTGGTCAGGAGCTTCACAGGCTCTCCGGTCAGGCGCTCGTTGGCCGGCCTGTCGGGAAGCGCCTGCTCCCACTTGGGCAGGTGCTCCCGGGCCTGGCCCAGCGCCTCCAGGTAGGCTTGGAACCACCTGCGGGCGGCCGCCTCGTCGCGGACGCCCTCCCCCGTGACCAACTGTTTGAGTTCCCAGAGGGCCCGGATCGCGTTGATGTAGCCCTGGACGACGAGGCTTTCCTCCAGGTACTCGGCGATCCCCAGTTCGCGGGCCAGCCGCACGCCCTCGGCCGCCTGGGCCACGTCCCGCTCGAGTTGCTCGCGGCTCCTGATGTCGCCGAAGGGATAGGGGAACACGTCCCACAGCACCGACCCCAGCTCCGGCAATTTGCCCTGCTTGAGCAACCGGGCCGCCGGGCCGGGGTTGCCCCGCTGCTCCCCGGACGGATACTCGCAGCCGTATACGTCCCACGAGACCGGGCCCATCGTTTCCGACCAGGCGGCAAACTTCTCCGGGTCGCGATAGCCGCGGCGGACGGCGTAGGACAAGGCGAACTCCCGGGGGGAGCGGCCCTTAGCGTTCCAGCTCCATTCGGCGGCCGCCTCGGTGTTGAACCAGCCGTAGTAGAGCCGCGGGACCGAATAGCCCAGCAACCCCGACAGCCCCTTGTCCACGAACTCGTTCATCCGTGCGTGAATAAACGCCGCCCCCGTCATCGGTGTCCAGAAGCCCACGAGGGCGTCGATGTTGGGGCACACGCCGACCCACCGACCCCCCCGGGCGGCTTCTGCCAGGTATTTCGGGATCATGGCCCGGTGCCGCGCCGTGTACGTGTAAAGGCTGTGGTAGTACCACAGCTTCACGCCCGGGGGCAGCAGCGCGAGGATCTTGGGATTGCTGGCCTCGGTGGCCTCGCTGGTCAGGATCCGCAGGCCGAGCTCGGGCACGCGCTGCCGGGCCTTCTCCCACGCCTTCAGGATCACGCGGGTCTCCAGCACATTGCGGTCCTCCGGCCGGCAGCCGTCGCACTGACAGATCTTCTTGCCGGAGAGGTTCTCCGCCATCCACACGTCCACCTCGCGGACGCCCGGCGCGCGGCCCCAGAGCACGAGCCATTCGGCCAGCACGTCGATGAACTCCGGACGGCTGTAGCAGATTACGCCCTCCGTGGCCTGCTTGCCTTGCAGCTCCGGATACGCCTCGAACAGGCCGCTGTGCTTGAGCTGCTCCAGGTGCAGGATCACCGGAACCGGATTGATCCCGTAGGTGGGTCCCTCGTCGATCATCCGCTGCTTGTACGGGGGGAAGCTCACCGAGCAGCGCTTCTGGCGGTCCACCCGCGCGTGCGAGATGTGCTCGATGTAGTTCATCTTGCGGTCGGACATCCACCTCAGGTGGTCCGAGGCGTCGCTGCCCCACAGACCGCGATCCTCCAGGTCGGGCCAGTCCGTCACTTCTACCAGCGGTATCGCCACGCGCCCCTTCCCCGAACGGGCGCGGACGAGCTGCTGCATCGTCTTCGAAGCGTAGTACAGCCCGCGGGAGCCGATCGCTGACAGCCGCAGGCCCTTGCCGCCCGGCAGGGGCGCAATCCGGTAGGCCTGATCGGCGTTCCGCAGCTCCCTGAGCGGTGCTGCCGCCTCGCCCCTCAGTTCGAGCTGAAACACGAAGACGGCCTCGGCCGGCGCCGGCGAGGCCGGATCCTGTTGCAGCGCTTCGCGGAGCTCTTGCACCGCCTGCCGGACCAGGGGCGGGGCGTCCGAAGCGCACCGGACCGCCACCTCGCCGGCCGGGACCGACACACTCTCGGCCATCCGGATCTGCTTGGGCAGCGGCACCGTGTGATGGACCCAGGCTCGCGCATCCTCTTCGGATACCGACGCGCGGATTGCCTCTCCCGCGACCGTTGTGACGGGGATCCAAGCGGCCATCACCAGGGCGATAATGAGTCGTTTCATGCTCGCGATTCCTCCTGGCTCTACGAGTTGTTCCGACACCAGGCCGCCATCATGGCCCCGCCGCCTTCCCGCTGCCGGCGTAATCGGGTTTCCAGATCCAGGGCAGCGCCCCGACCCGCCGGGCCCATGCTTCCCAGCGTCGGGCCATCTGAGAGACCCGCTCGGGTTGGTCCGAGGCCAGGTTTCGCAGTTCGGTGCGATCGCGCTGCATGTCGTACAGCTCCCACGGCCCGCTCGGCCCCTTGGCCACGAGCTTCCACCGCCCGACCCGGATGGCCCGGTTGCCCTCGTGTTCCCAGTAGAGTGCGTCGTGCTCGATCCGCCGCCCCTGAAAGGCCGGCACCAGGCTGACGCCCTCCATCGGTTGCACCCGCTCCCCGGCCCGCACTGCCGGATACGCGGCCCCCGCCAGTTCGACGCACGTGGCCATCACGTCGATGACCTGCGCCGGCTCATGCTCGATCTCGCCGCGGCGACGGATGCCCGCCGGCCAGTGGGCGATCAGGGGCGTGGCGATTCCCCCCTCGTGCACCCAGTGCTTGTATTCTCGAAAAGGCGTGTTCGAGACGTTCGCCCACGCCCGACCATACGCGACGTATGTATCGGGTCCGCCGGGCATCACGTGCGGGCCGCCCAGCACGGGCCGGCCGTCCCGCGTCTGCATCGGGGGCCAGATGCGGGTCTGCGAGGTATCGGGCCCCAGCGGCTTCAGGTCCGTCAGGTGCCAGCTCGGCTCGTCGGTGCGGCCGAGCGGTTCGGCGCACCCGCCGTTGTCCTGGAGGTACAGAATCAGCGTGTTCTCCAGGAACCCCTGCTTTTCGAGTTCGGCGAGGATCCGGCCGATGCCCTCGTCCATCCGGTCGATCATCGCCGCGTAGACCTCCATGCAGCGGGCCTCCCAGGCCTTGTGCTTGACCCGGTCCCACTCGCCGGCCGCCGGGGGGAGCGACCACTCAGGCCGGATCAATCCGAGCTGACGCAGGCGCTCGAACCGCGCGCGGCGGATCGCCTCATAGCCCGCGTCGTACCGGCCGCGGTACCTGGCGATCACCTCCTCCGGGGCGTGCATCGGCCAGTGCGCCGCCGTGTAGGCCACATAGAGAAAGAAAGGCTGTCCAGCCCGCCGGTCTGCGTGCTCGCGGATGTAACGGGCGGCGTTGTCGCTGATCGCGTCGGTGTAATAGAAGCTCTTGGGTTGGTACTCCCGGTCGTTGGCGGGCGTGATCATCCGGTTGTCGCGCGTCAGCGTCACGGGATCGTAGTAGCTCCCCGCCCCGGTGATCGTGCCGTAGAAGCGATTGAAGCCCCTCTGGAGCGGCCAGTTGTGCGGCGCGTCGCCCGCCCGCTCGCGCTTCGTCACGTGCCACTTCCCGCACATGTACGTGGCATAGCCGGCTGGCCGGAGAACCTCTGCAATCGTCACGGCATGCCGGCTGAGGTCACCCTGCCACGGTTCGGGCCGGCCCTCCGGAGCCCCCGTCATGTGACCCATGCCGGCCTGGTGCGGGTGCAGACCCGTCAGCAGCGAGGCCCGCGTCGGACAGCAGCGCGCCATGTTGTAGAACTGCGAGAACCGCAGGCCCCCGGCCGCCAGCCGATCCAGCGTCGGCGTGGAAATCTCTCCGCCGTAGCAGCCGATGTCGGAATACCCCATGTCGTCGCTCATGATCAGGACGATGTTCGGCCGCGGCGCAGCCTGCCCGCCGGAAACCGATGCGGGGCCACTCATCAGAAGGACGGGCGCGAGTGCTCGGGCGACGGGCGCGATGGACATGCGGCAGACGCTCCTTTCGCCCCGCAGGGCGTGGCGGCCCCCGACCGCCGGGGCGCGTACGATATGCGGAGCGGCCTGGCCGCACAATACGCCCGCGCCGTCGATCGTTTTCGGCCTCCGGCGGCGGACATATACTGGCCTTTGCCGAAGGTGCCGGACCTGCGGCCAGAGCGTCCTGAGGAGCATCCCGATGAGAGCGACGCACCTGTTATCCTTCGTGGGGCTTGGGTTGTGGGCCTGCCCCGTGCTGCACGCCCAGGCCCGGCCGGTCCTCGTCGAGGCCGAGAGCTTCGAGCAGCTCGGCGGGTGGGTCCTCGACCAGCAGTTCATGGACCAGATGGGCTCGCCCTTCCTGCTGGCCCATGGTCTGGGCGTGCCGGTGGACGACGCCTCCACCGCCGTCGAGTTTCCTGCCCCCGGCACATACCGCGTGTGGGTCCGCACCCGCAATTGGGTGGCCCCTTGGAATGCCCCCGGAGCCCCCGGCCGCTTCCAGGTGCTTGTCGACGGCCGGCCTCTTGACCCGGTTTTCGGTACCGAAGGGGCCCAGTGGCACTGGCAGGACGGCGGAACGGTGCGCATCGCCTCGTCCCGGGTCCGCCTCGCCCTGCGCGACCTGACCGGATTCGAGGGCCGCTGTGATGCGATCCTCTTCGTCGCCGACGCCTCGTTCACGCCGCCTAATCGGGACCCCGAAATGGCCGCCTTCCGCCGAAAAGCCCTCGGCTATCCCGAGGGGCCGGAAGATGCCGGGGCGTTCGACCTCGTCGTTGTCGGCGGGGGCATCGCCGGAATCTGCGCCACGCTTTCCGCGGCGCGCCTGGGACTGGACGTTGCCCTCGTGCAGGACCGCCCCGTCGTGGGCGGGAACAACAGCTCCGAGGTTCGCGTCTGGCTCCAGGGGGCCAGGAACGTGCCCCCCTACGAGCGCCTCGGCGACATCGTCGCCGAGCTCGAGCAGAAACGGTCCGCGCACTACGGCCACGAAAACACCGCCGACCTCTACGAGGACGAGAAGAAGCTCGCTCTTCTCCGCGCCGAGAAGAACGTCCGGCTGTTCCTCGGCCACCGCGTCAACGCCGTTCAGACCGAAGCTGGCCGGATCCGGGCGGTCGTCGCCCAGGAGATCACGAGCGGCCGCCGGCTCCGCCTTGAGGGTCGGTGGTTTGTGGACTCCACCGGTGACGGATGCGTCGGGGCCCTGGCCGGAGCCCACTTCGAGATGACCGTGCCCGGGCACATGGGCCAGTCCAACCTCTGGAGCGTGATCCAGACCGATCGGCCCCAGCCCTTCCCGCGGTGTCCGTGGGCCCTTGACCTGACCGACAAGCCGTTCCCCGGACGCAGCAAGGAGAAGCCCGACCCGAAGAAGCTCGGCGGCTGGTACTGGGAGAGCGGCTTCGCGCGGGACCCCATCGCAGAGGGCGAGTACATTCGCGACTGGAACCTCCGGGCCATGTACGGGGCCTGGGACGCCCTCAAGAACGTCGACAAGGTCCTGCCCGACTACAAGCTCCACTGGGCCGCCTACATCTCCGGAAAGCGTGAGTCCCGCCGCCTCCTGGGCGATGTGGTGCTCACGATAGAGGACATCGTCACCGGGAAGCGCTATCCGGACGGCTGCGTCCCGACTGGATGGAAAATCGACGTCCACCGCCCGGACGAACGGTACGAGAAAGGCTTCGAGGGCGACGCCTTCATCGCCGTGGCGGACTTCGGCCAGTACGACATGCCCTACTGGGTGCCGTACCGATGCCTCTACTCGCGCAACGTGCCGAACCTGTTCATGGCCGGCCGTGACATCAGCGTCACCCACGAGGCCCTCGGCGCGGTCCGGGTGATGCGCACCTGCGGCATCATGGGCGAGGTGGTGGGCATGGCGGCCTCCATCTGCCGCCGGCACAGCTGCGACCCGCGGGCCGTGTATGAGCAACATCTCGAAGCGCTCAAGGAGCTGATGAGGCGGGGCGCGGGCCGCCCCCGGCGCGACGTGGAGTCGTGAATCCTGCGGGGCTGGCCGGCGCCGGGGCATCCGCCCGATGCGCGGCTGCCGGCTATCGGGCACCCGGCGCGGCCGGCTGCGTCGAGGGCGGCGGCCCCGCCGCGAGCGTGGCGTCCGTGTGAACGAGCTTGCCCTCCCGCCGGACCGTCACCGCGATCGCTTCGCCCGCCGCCCGAAAGGCCAGTACCCGGCGGAGGTCGGCAGGCCCCTTGACCGCCCGGTCGTCGATCGCCACGAGTTCGTCTCCCGGCCGCATTCCGGCTGATTCCGCCGGTGAGCCCGACGCCACGGCCTCGATCCGCAGGGCCCCCCGTACGGGCGAGACGCTCACGCCGAGAATCCCGCGGACGATCGATTCGCCCCGGGCCAGTCGAGGGCCGATCGTCTCGATGGCCCAGGGTCCGATCGCAAACCCGATGCCGGAGTCGTACAGCTCCGCGCCGGCCAGTTCGCCCGGTTCGTAGCTCATCGGCACGCAGATGCCCAGCACGCGGCCCCGGAGGTCGGCCAGCGGCCCTCCGTAGTTGGCCGGCGAGAGCTTCGCGTCCGTCTGGATCGCGTTGCCGCCCATCCGGCCCAGCCCACTGACGATCCCCACGCTGACGCAGACGTCCGGTCCCCCGAAGCCGCGGCCCAGGGCGATGGCCCACTGGCCCACGCGGATCGCGTCCTGGTCGGCCCACGTGGGCACCGGCAGTTGCTCGGCGTCGATCTTCAGCATCACCAGTCGGCGCAGGTCGTCCCGCCCCAGGAGCCGCGCCGGGTATCGGCTTCCGTCCGCCAGCCGGACGACGATAACGGCGGGATCTCGCGCGAAGTGGAAAGAACTGCTCAGGATCAGCCCATCCGACGAGAAGATCAGCCCCGTCGTCGGCCCTTCGGCGGCCGGAATGCCGAGCTCCGCCCTGGTGGCGCCCGGCTCCGCCTCGGAGTGGGCCACCCGACTAGGCCTGGGTGCGACGCCCCCCACCGTCTCGATCGTCACCACGCTGGGCGAGAGGCGGGCGATCGCCCGCCGCACCAGCTCCTGCTGCGCCCGCTCCGGATCGATCGTCAGAGGCGCGGCCTCCGGGCCCGCGGCGAGCACGGTGGCACAGGCAGCCACGGCAACAAGGAGGCTCATTGGGGGACCTCCTCGAGCACGAGCCTTATGTGCACCAGCTTCTCCCGGCGCTTGACCACGAGGATCAGCTCTTCGCCGGCCGACAGTCTCCGGCAGATCTGCTCGAAGGCCCGTCCTGTCGCCACAGGCGCGCCATTGGCACTGATGATCAGATCGTCTTTGCGCACCCCGGCGCGATCTGCCGGGGAACCCGGCTCCACCCGCCCGACGAAGGGCAATCCCGCCCGGTAGGCCATTGAAAAGAGATGAATACCGTGGCGGCCCTTCTTGTGTTGGGTCGCGGGGGCCGGCGTTGCCGACTCCAACGACCACCGCCCCTGCGCGGCCTCCTCCAGAAACGCCGCCACTTCCTCGATCGGCAGCGCGTAGTTGAGTCGCGTGCGGGTCAGCATCGAGTGCACGGGCCTGCCCGTCAGTCCGACCCAGCGGCCGTCCAGATCCGTCAACGCCCCGCCTGCCGCCCCGGGATTGCACGTGATCGCGTCCACGAGGAGAACGGGTCCACGGTACGGGAAGTCCTGCGCCCGGTGCCGCGCATCCAGAGGGATCCGCCCGGAGAAAACTCCTTTCAGCACTGAGACCGGTTCTTCTCCTTCGGCCACCTTGAACGGGTTGCCGAAGGCCAGCACCCGGTCACCCGCGCGCAGCGACGCCGATTCCCCGGGCGAGAGGTGGGCAAGCCCCGTCGGAGACGCCGGCGCGGACGCGGCCCGATCCCCGCTCGCCTCCTCGGACGGGATCTGCAACCTCAACAGCGCAAGCTGCCGTTGGCGGTCACGCGCCGCCACCTTAGCCCAATACACGTGCCCGTCCGCGGTAACCGCCCGGATGTCCTGCCCCTCGAGGAGCATCGACGCCACGGTAACCACGAGGCCGTCCGGCGAGACCAGCACGCCGCTGCCATATCCGGGCTCCAGGGCGGTGCCCGCGCCGTACAGCTTCACCACCGCCGGAGAGACGACCTGAATTGCGCGGGCCAGCGCCCCCGGCGGCCGCTCCTGCCACCCGGGCCGGGTCGCCGGCCGTGATGATTCCGCCGTCGGGGTGGTTGTCCCCGGGTCAAACCACGGTGGCGGCTTCACGGGCACCGCATCCAGCCGCAGGCGCGCATCCCGCCGCCGACCCTCACGTTCGAGCGATATCTCCGCCGGCCAGCCGGCCGGAAACGTGCCCACCACGTTGAGGAACTGATTCGCGCTAAGGATCGGTCGGCCGCCGAACGCGTGGACCCGGTCGCCCGCCCGGATGCCCGCCTTCTGTGCGGCTGATCCCTTCTGCACCCGGTCGAAGACAACCCGATGATGGCCGACGTCGCGGACCGTCGCGCCGAGCGTTCCGTGTTCCACGAGCCGCCCGGCCCTCAGCCCCGGAAGGAACCGCTTGATCTGGTTGATCGAAATCGCGAAACCCAGTCCCACGTTGACGCGCCCGCGCTCCTCGAACGCCGCGCGTCCCGTGATGCCGATCAGCCTTCCCTCAGCGTCCAGCAGCGGTCCCCCGGAGTTTCCGGGGTTGATGGCGGCATCCACCTGAATACAGTCCGTATAGACGAGCTGATGGGCCCCCGTCCCCGGCTGATACCGGTGCACGCCGCTTACGATCCCCACGCTGACGCTCGGCGTGTAGTCCTCGGCCAGCAGGAACGGGTTGCCCAAGGCCATCACCCAGTCGCCCACGCGGACCGCGTCCGAGTCCCCCAGCTCCACGCATTCGAACCTCGGTCGGCCCTTCAGCCGGAACATCGCCACGTCGCCGGTCGGGTCGATCCCGACCACCTCGAGCGGATAGGTTCGCCCGTCGTTCAATCCGCCCAGCCCTTTCCGTCCGTCATCGAACAGCGCCGCCACGACGTGATAGTTCGTCAGCCCGTATCCCTCCGGGTCGATCAGGACCCCCGACCCGCCCCCGCCGCCCTCCTCGTCCAGCACGCACACGACCGCCGTCGATGCCCGCGAGATCCGGTCCACCCGCTCCGCCTCGGCGGTCAGGACCGCGCTGGCCGGATCCGCCTCGACCATCGGCACCTCGGCTGCTCGCCCGCCCGGGGCCCACAGGCACGTCGCCGCGAGGATCCCTCGCCACACCAAAGGGCGACCATTCCGTCGCCGGCCGCGCGAGTCTCGTCGCCTGCCGCTCACCGGATGAACCTGGCCTCGGCCCAGTCGGCGTGATCCCCGATATCGAACTGGCCTGCGTATTCCACGATGAGCCGCACACGCCTGGCCCCGCCGATCTCCACCCGAATCGGCCGGGGTGGATCACGACCGCTGACCGGTCCGCTGACGAAGACCTCCCGGTCGTCGGCCACGACCCGGAACACGACATCGCCACGCGGTCGGACGGCGTCGTCGATGCCGATCGTGGCGGCGAACAGCCGGTACTTCCCCTCCACGTCGAACGCCAGCTCGCTCCGCGAGTGTACCCCGATCCCCTTGGCGTACTCCCGGCCCCCCAGCCGGATCGGACGGTTCGAGACGGCCCGGTCCATCCGCGGCGGCCATGCCGCCGGGAGGTACGGCTCGAACTTCGCCTCCGCGGGCCGCAGGTCGCTCGCGAAGGTCACGCGCGGGCTGCGGAACTCGATGGCTTCCACATGGTCGATCGGCACTCGCATCGCGGTTCCGCCGCCCGTCACCACCGCGATCGTAAGATCGTCCCCTCCGGCCATCCGCCCGCACAATCGGGACCCGTCATCTATGTGCACCCGGATCTCCCTCTGAGCTTCCGGCCACGACCCGCCCCCGAACACCACCGCATACGCCACCGCCGGCCGAATCGGCAGATCTCGCCCTCCGTACGTGAACCGCCCTCCGTCTGGTGAAAGACCCCTCAGCGCCCCCCGGAGGCTCGTCACCCGGCCCTCGGCCAGCGCGATCAGAACGTCGTCGCCCGTCGGCGGATCCGCCAGCCATCTCTCCAACTCCGCGCGGGCCGCCGTGTCCTCAGCCACGCCCCCCAGCCGCACGGCCCGCAACTCCGCGAACCGCAGCACCGCCTCGCCCAGGACCCGGTTTCGGACTCGCACCTGTCCGTCCGGTGCCGGCAGCCATCGCCCGATCAACCGCCCGCCGTCAGCCAACAGGCACAGTACCTCGTCGGTCGCAGGCCCTTCGGCCGGCCGGCTCGATCCGGCCGACCCGGCGAACCCCGCGAGCATCAGGTCCTCCGGGCGAAACGTTTCCACTCTGTCGAATCGCACGTGGATGCCCAGCTCGTCGGCGCCGAGCCATGTCCCTTCGCGTTCGCGTCCGTCGATCTCGACGAGCACCACAGGCGGCCCGGCCGGCCGGCTCTGCGCCCTCGCGCCCGCCGCGGCCGCCAGAACGATCCATGCCCAACGGACCGGTCGCATCAGGGTTCCTTGCCCAGTTGACGGTAGTACTGTTCCACCAGCTCACGATATCGGCCGGGGAAGTTCTTCCGCAGGCTCTGGAGCACGCGCTCACGGTCCCGCGCCGGCATGCGGCCCCATACCTCGCCGGGCCGGGCCACCGGCGAGTGTCGCAGCGGCCCCGGTTGGGCCGCCCCCTGCGGCGCCGTGCTCTCGGCCGCGGGCTCCGCAGGCGAACCGATCGGCCCATCCCCAGGTCGCCCCCGGGAGCTCTCAGACCGGCCCGATTGCCCGCCCTGCGAAGCCTGCTGTTCCTGTTGTTCCCTGTCTTTGATGAGCCTGTCGAGCAGCTCGATCGCCCGTTGCTGCGCTTCCACCACGGGGACGTCCGGACGCCCCGCGCGCATCCGTCGCCCGGCATACTCCATCAGGTCTCCGACGTCCCCCAGACCGTCGGGCTGCCTCTGGCGCAACTCCTGGAGGATCTGTCGCGCGCTCAGCCGCAGTCGTTCCGGTGCCTCCGGGTGGTCTTGGAGAAACCGCTCGAAGGCCGATGCGGCCCGCTCGTACTTCAGCTCCCGGAGCAGGCCGTAGGCCCGCATGAAGTCCATATCAGGCCCCTGGAAGCTGTACTGCTCCACCTCCGTCCTGCGGTCGCGCCATCGCTCGAGCACCTCCATCGCCTCCTCGATCTGCTCCTGCTCGATCAGCGCCCGGGCCAGCAGTGAAGCCGCGTGCACCCGGAGGTACGGATCCGACGAGTCCGCCAGCGGCCGGAGTCTCGCCGCCGCCGCGGCCGGGTCGCCCGCGCTCATTGCCTCCAGGGCCCGGCGGTAATCCGCCGACACAACGGCCAAGGCCTCCTCCAGGAAGGCCGCGGCATCGGGCTCGCCTCGCCGTCGTTGCCAGCCGTCTGCGACAGCCTTCCGTGCTGCCTCCTCCACGGAGGGATCGCTCAGCACGCGTGCCACGAAGGCGTCGATCCTGGCCTTCTCGGACCGGGCGTCCGCCGCCGGCGTCTGCTCGCGGACGGCCGGCCGCGTCGTCGGTTCGGGCCGCGCGCCATCCGCCGCCCCCGACGCTGCAGAGAGGGCCGCCGCCACGAACCGCATCAATCCGGGTGTCCACTGGTACATGCGATCACCACGCCCATCCGGTCGGCGTTTCACCGGTTGCCGCCGCCCTGTCGCCCGTTCCGGCTACGGGCCGGCGGCTCGCTCGTACATCTGCCGGGCCATCGTCTCCACCTGCTTCTGGCGGTCCGAGAGCCGCCTCAGTTCCTCCTGCTGTTCGGGCGTCAGGTCCGGGTCGGTGCCCGCCGCTTTGATGAACGCGTTCGTCTGCCGGTTCACCCGCATCTGGCACGCCCGCAGCAGCTTCAGTTCCGCCGAGCCCGGGAGCAGCGGTGGACGCTCCTGTCCCGGCTGTGCCCCGGGCGAAACCCCCGACGGATCCTGCAGGGTGCGCCGCTTCTGTGCGACGGCCTCCACCAGCCCCTGGAGCGTCTCAACGACGTCGGCCTGGAGTCGTTGCGTCGCGCTGCCGACGTTCTGCGCGGCCAGCCGTCCGCTCAGTTCGAGCAGGTCCGCGGCGAGTTGCTCGACCACCTCCGGGAACACCACGGTCGTCCCCTCTTCCCGAAGCACCCGCCCGGCGCCCTCCGCCTGGTCGGCCAGGTCCCGTTCGCCCCGCGCGGCCGCCCCCGCCAGCAACTCGTCGGGTCGCTCCCACTTGTCCGCGCCCTTTCGATCCAGGGCGACGGTGTCCTCGTTGATCTTGAGCTGCCGCGCGAGCATCTCCCGAAACCGCTCTTCCAGTCCGCCGAGGATCTCCTCCTGTTGCTCCCGCCGGACCTGTTGAAGTTCCTCCTCCAAGCGTCGCATCGCCTCGCGCAGTTCCTCGATCGCGCGGTCCTGGTGGCGCGTCGCCTCGCCTGCCCGTCCGGCCTCCAGTTCGCCGGCCCCCTGCTCCATGTGCCCGCCGGCACGTTCCACATTCTCGCGCCCGGGTGTCGAGCCTTCAGAACCCGGCTGCCCTTCCGGTCGGCCCTGCATGTCCTCCGCGAGACGGCGGGCTTCTCCGGCTATTCGACGCTGCTGGTCGGCCAGCCGGTTCGCATCGGGCCGGGCGGCTCGTCCCATCGCCCGCCGGACGGCCTCGAGCGCCTCCCGCAGCGACTCCAAAGCCCCTTCCTGAGCCGGACGCGCCCCGTCGAATCGGCCCCCCGCCAGCGCTGTCTCGGCGTGCCTCATCTGGCCGGCGGCCTGGTCGAGGGCCTCGCGGGCCGCCGTCGCATCCGCCCCTGCGACCGGACGCGTCGCTGAGGGCGTGGTCCGGTCGGCTGCGTTGATGTCGGCGGCCGTCTCCTGCACCTTTGCCCGGATATCGGCCTGCTCGGACGCCTGTGCTGCGCCTTGCGCCACATCGCCCGGCGCGGCCTGTCGGGTCCGCTCGATCGCCTTTTGCTCGCGCTCGATGGCCGCCTCGATGCGCTCGGCGCTGCGGCGCAGGCGATCGACCTCGTCGGCCGGCTCGGCGTGCTGGGCCTCCCGGCGCAGTTCGGCCTGGCGTTCGGTCAGCCTGGCGAGCCGTTCTTTCAGCTCCCGCAGGCGTCGGGCCTCCGCCTCCAGGGCCCCACTCTCGTCGGGGGTCTCGGTCATGATCTTCAGGAGACGGTTCAGGTCGGCCACAAGGGCCTCCTGACGCTCGCGCGCGCGGCCCACCTGGCCTGATTCGAGCAGCAGCGAGATTTCCTCCATGCTCCGGCGCACCAGAAGCTCTCGCGACTTCTCCAGGGCCGCCCGGAGCCGCTCGGCCTGTTCCGGCTCGGACTCGGCGAGCTTCTCCGCCAGCCGGAACATGCGGTCCTCGAGCTGGTTCATGCGGTCCCGCACCATCTCCTGCCGGGCGGCCAGCGGGTCCTTTTCCGGCCGGGTGGAAGGAGGCTGGGCCGCCCGCGCCGCCATCGCTGTGACCAGAACCAGCCCGCCGCGCCACCATCGAAGGCCCGATCCGCGCCCGCCGGTTCGTCTGCCTCGCGGTGTGCGTGTCCCACGGCCGCGCGGCCCCACCGCCGGCGCTCGGCTGCCTGCGGCCTGTGCGATATGAATCGATCCGCCGTTGAACAACCTCTGTTCCTCGCTACGCTCGGCGCTGCGGGAGACTCCCTGCGTCTTGTTCTGCGCGCTGCGGCGCGCGTCTCGCGCACGCACCTTGCGCGCGCCGCGCGTCACGGCTTCCCGAAGATCGCTTCCACCTCTTCGGCCAGACGCCTCCGCGTCTGCTCGTTCACGTCGCCCTGAAGTGTCAGGATTTCCCGCAGGAGGGACACCACTTCCTGGAATCCCTCATATCTTAGCATCTCCGCCAGTACCGCTCTCATCTCCGCGACGACTCGTGCCTGGACCGGTCCGATCCGCTCGAGCGCCTCTCCGCCGGCCTCGCGGGCCGGCCGACTCAGCAGGTCCGCCGCCTCCGCCATGCCCTCGCGGGTGAGCCGTGCCAGTGCGCCGGCAATCCGGACGCCCAGCCGCTCGGCCGCCGGGGGCGTCAGGACCTGGTTGGCCTGCATCTCTGCAAGAATCCCCTCGATCCGCCGCCGGACTGCATCCACTCGTCCTGCGACCTGCCGCTGTCGTCGTTCCAGTCGCGCGAACTCGCGTCGCGGTCCCTCGTCGGCCGGCCGGGTCCTTGCCTGCCGGATCTGTTCCAGCGTATCCGCGTACAGCTCCTCCTGGGCCCGCAGGCACGACTCGAGTTCCTGCCGCTGCTGTTGTTCGCGCCGGGCCAGCTCGTTGAGCAGCTCCTCCCGCGTGACGATCCGCAGCGAGACGACCGCCGACTTGCCCACGTTGGGCCCCCGCACGTCGTCGTAATCCTTCGCCTCCGCGTACAGGCTCACCCGATCTCCCGCCGCCAGTCCCAGCGGCCCCAGCGCCCGCGAAAGCGATCGGGAAAACGCCTTCGTCGGGGCCTCGAAGCCCTCGATGCGCTCGATCCTCGGCTCGGCCGCACCTCCGCCTCCGCTCCGGATCGGCTCCATCACGAGCTCGGCCGTTGCGATCCCGTAGGTGTCCGTGATTTCCACCTGCATCGGCAGCACTGCCTCGGGCGTCGCCAGGTCGCTCGCTCCCCGCACGACCAGAGACACCTTCGGGGGCCGATCCGCCGCGTGCCGGACGGTCAGCATCAGCGGCGGGACTCGATCACTGCGGTTCGTCAGTCCCATCTCATCGGTGAGCTCGAACCAGTATGCGGCCGGACGCTCCGGCCGGTCCCGCCCCACCCACTCCGTCGGCGTGACCTTCGTGGCCTCCTCGATGGGCGTCTGTCCCCGGAGCAGCCGCGCCCGCGCGATCGGCTTGTTGGTTCGTGCCCGGAACCACACCTCGCTGCCGGGCAAGACCTCCGCGACGGTCAGTCCTTCGCGCAGGTCGTACGCCGGCACCCCCGCATACTTCGGCGG
>Ga0068707_1000344_pt1 | contig 29296 bp, 19 predicted proteins | sample YNPNPMetaG_FD_66600 | JGI IMG/M metagenome (GOLD analysis project Ga0068707, IMG submission 66600) | Anoxygenic and chlorotrophic microbial mat microbial communities from Yellowstone National Park, USA - YNP NP MetaG | ecosystem: Environmental > Aquatic > Thermal springs > Hot (42-90C) >... | reverse complement strand
GGCGGGCAAACGCCACCTCGGTCGCCAGCCGCTCGTCGAAGAAGCGGCGGTTGTGAAGGTTGGTGAGCCCGTCGCGGGTGGACAGCTCGTACAGGCGCTGCTGGTAGTCCTCCTCCAGGCGGCCCTGGAGCGCGAACTTGAGCACGGTGCGACCGAGCATGATCCGGTCGCCGTCGGCCAGTACCCGCCGGTCGACGCGTTCGCCGTTGACGATGGTGCCGTTCCGGCTGCCGAGGTCCTCGAGAAGGATGCCGTCGGGGGAACGCGCGAGGCGGGCGTGCCGCCGTGAAACCGCCTCGTCCGGCACGATCAGCTCGACCAGCGGATCCCGGCCGATCGTGAGCGGCAGCCGGTCGAGGGAGACGACGGTTCCGAGACGTTCGCCGGTGAGGACGAGGAGGATCGGGCGGTCGGATTCCGCGTCGCTGCCGACCAAGTCGGTCGGGACCTGGATCTCGGCGGTGACGGGAGGGATCGACGGCGGTCTCTGCGCCGCCGGCGCGGGCGGGGACGGCTCGCGGCCCGGTCGCCGTCGGGGATGGTGGACGGCATCGCCGCGGGGGGCTTCGGCACGAGCCGCGGCGGCCGGGCCAAGGGGGGCCGCGGGCCGGGCCGGGCGGACGCGGTCCTCCCGGCCGCTCGCCTGTGCGTACCTGCCCGAGGAACGTCGCGTCGTCACGCGCGTGCGGCCTCCACGAATCGGGGAGAATAGCAGAAGGGACACCGTTCGTACATGCGCGTCGCATCGTCTCGGGCAAGGCCCTCGACCATGCACCACTCGGTTCCCAACGTCGCGTGCAGGGCGGGAACGGCTACCCCCGCACCGCCGGGTACGGCGTCCGGGCGGTCGGAGCGCTCCACCCCGGCCCCGTGGACCAGCCCCAGGCACGCCTCGCCCTCCCGGGTCGAACGGGTGCCAGACGGTGACGGGGGTGCCGTCGAGCCGATGGCGGCGGAAGTAGGGGGCATGGTCGTACCCCGGGTCGGCATGCCGGCACAGGCCGAGCGTGTCGCCGGCGACCACCGCCTCGCCCCCGCAGACCGGCGGCATGTTGGATGACCGGTCGGCAGCGACGGCAGTCCGGCCGAGGAACGGGTGTTTCCACACGTGGCCGACGGAGAGGAAGCGGGGCACCGACGCGCTGCGAAGCGCGCCGCGAGGAGAGGCGGCGTCCGCGACGGAAACGGGAAGCTACGGAGCGGCGGTGGCGAGGTTCATCGTGTAGGACGAGATGGCGGTGCTGCCGAAGGCGGTGATCCGGATTTCGTAGGTGCCCGCGGGGAGCCGGTCGCCCGTCCAGACCTCTTCGGTGCCGAAGGTGAGATGGCTGAACAGGGTGCCGGTCGGGCCGACGATCCGGACGTCCGGGTTCCCGGCGGGGGTCGCGGTGACGTTACCATCGAGCAGCACCTCGCCGGTGAAGGTGATCATCCGGGAAACGGAGGCGCCGGCGGCAATCGGCCCGCCGGATTGCGAAGGAATCGTCTCGCCGGGGGCGAACGATCCGATCGAGGGGATGGCGGAGCAGCTTCCGGCGCCGGCGCCACTGCAGGCGTAGCCGAACTCGATCCCGCAGCGGCTGTCGCAGCCGTCGCCCGACGCGTGATTGCCGTCGTCGCACGCCTCGCCGGAGTCCAGCGTGCCGTTGCCGCACGGAACGGCGGTGGCGGCGCTGACGCGAAGGTCGAACCGGCCGCAGCGACGGTAGGAATCGGCCACGACGTAGTAGGTCCGCTCGACGTCGTCGTAGTTCGCCAGCGTGAGGGTCTCGGCCGCCTCGGTTTCCTCGTCGGCGCCAACGACGCAGAAGGCGCCGATCGTGTCGGCGCAGCTCGTGGTGACCCACAGGGAGGCGTCGAACGTCGTGCCGTCCATCGTGATCGTGACCTGCGTGAAGGCCGGCAAGACGAGCCGGTAGAGCCGCTCGTTCGCGGTGGTGGAGTAGCCGGTGCAGCTCGAGCCGTCACCCGCGGCGTCGTAGTCGGTCGTTCCGGTGCAGAGGTCCTGTCCGGAAAGGGTGGCGCCGGGGGTGATGTCGGTCGCCGGGCAAGAGAAGCTCTCGCAGGCGCCCGTCTCACGGTTCCAGGCGTAGCCCTCGTCGCAGACGCAAAGGAAGTCGTTGCCGCTGCGGAGGCACTCGCCCGACGCGTGCGCCACGCCGGCGCAGGGGTCGCCGGCGCAGCCGTCGGCGTAGCAGGCGCCGTCCTCGGCGCAGTACAGCGTGGAACCCGGGTCGTTGCAACCCGACGTCGCGCATTCGGAAATCGGCGCGCAGTACTGGACGGTGCCGGAGTCGCTGCCGGTGTCGCAGAACAGGCCGGGGATGCAGTCGGTGTCGTCGCTGCAGGCCGCGACGCAGAGCTCGTACACGGCGCCGCTGAACGGATCGGTGATGGTGATGCCCACGCTGTCGGGGTCGCCGGTGCACGGGCTGCCCTCGGCCACGAAGTCCGGGCCGCCGGCCTGGATGCAGTTGCCGCCGCCCGACGGGTCGCAGAAGGTGTCGCGACCCGGCATGCCGGTGCCGGGGCAATCGGCGTCGGTCTCGCAGGAGCCGCCCCACGTCGCGCCGGGCGGGTAGCAGTGGTGGGTCGACTCAACGTAGGTCGTCGGGTTGCACCCGTCGCAGACCGCGCAGGAGCCGCCGCAGCCGCCGGTGGCGTTGCAGTTCATATGCAGGCGCGGGCAGTCGAGGTAGTCGCAGTCGTCGTACACGCAGTCGTTGGCGTCGTCGTTGAGATGCTCGCCCGGCGGGCAGGTGCAAACGCTGAACGCCTCGCCGGTCGTGTCCACCTCGCAGTGGCCGGTGGACAAGCACTGCGTGTCGGAGTCGCAGTCGGACCAGCAGATGCTGCTCGACGTCAGTTCGAGGCACATGTAGCCGTCGCGGCAGTCCGGCTCGCCCGTGCACTCTGCGGCGCAGAAGCTCAGGTCGCCGTACCGCACGCACGTCCCGTCGTCGCACGATCCGTCGGCGTTACAGTCGGTGACGCAATAGCCGCCGGGTGTCCCCATGGCGTACTCGGTGAAGCAGTAGCCTTCGGCGCAGTCGTCGTCGCTCGTGCACGGGTCGCCGACGGCACCCGTGGGGAGCGCGACGCAGTGGCCGGCGCCGTCGCAGGAGGTGCCGGCCGTGCAGGTGCTGGCGCACGTGCCGCCCACGCACGCCTCGCACGCGTTCGGGTCGCACGGCGGGTCGCAGACCGGCCCGACGTCCGTGTCGGCGTCCGCCCCGACATCCTCGTCGCCGTCGGCGTCGGCATCCGCGTCGGCATCCGCGTCGGCATCCGCGTCGGCATCCGCGCCCGTGTCGACGGCGTCGCTGCCGGTGTCGTCGTCGCCGCAACCGGCGATCCCGAAGGCGCCGATCCCGGCCAGCAAGGCGAACCGCAACCATCTCTTGGCCATGTTCTCTTCTCCCTTCCTTCTTGCTTCCGTCAACCGGGGTTTTCCGCCCCGCTTCCTCGACTCCGGCCCTCTCCCGGGCCGTCCGGTCGCGGTGCCTATAGCACCGGTCGCCGCCATCTGCAAACGAAATTCCGTGGGCCGCACGCCGGGGGTCAAGGGACCGGGTGGGGCTCGTCGATCGGTTCGCGCCTGCCTCCCGGCCTGCCGAGTTTCGCCGCCGCAGTCTTTCGACGGGGGAGCATTCGGGGCCCCGGGCGGACATGGACGGACGCACCGGTCCGCGGTACTCTTTTCGGCGAGGCGAGGTGGCGCATGAGGAGACGGTTCCGGCTCTGCTGGCTGTGCCCGGCCGTCCTGGCTCTCGGCGGCTGCGGCGACGAGATCGCGGCCGACAGGGACGCCGACGTCGCGGGGGACGCGAGCGAGGAGGTGCCGACCGATGCGCCGACGGACACCGTCGACCCGGCGTGGTACGAGCCGGACCCGCTGGGTCGGGTCACGGAGGGCAACCTGCGGGAAACGGACCCGGAGATGGTGGTGGTCGCGCCGCCGGAACTGGCGGACGCCTGGCGGTCGTACGCGCGGCACCGGACCCTGAGCGGGGTCGTGACGCAGGTGGTGACCACCGAGGAGATCTACGCTCGGGCGGGCGGGGCGGACGAGGCGGACCGGGTGCGGAACTACCTGCGCGAACGCTATTTCGAGGCCGGCCTGCGGTTCGCGCTGTTGGGCGGCGACGCGGAGTGGGTGCCGTTTCGCCGGGTCGAGGCGTCGGTGACGGTGCCGTTCTCGGGAACGTACACGACGAACGGACCGGCCGACCTGTTCTTTGCCGAGCTGGACGCGGAGTGGGACCGGGACCACGACGGGAAGTGGGGCGAGCCGGGGCAGGACCTCTCGCTCGAGGACCTGCGCCAGGCGGAGCTCGCGGTGGGCCGCGTGCCCGCCGGGGACGCGACGGAGGTCGCGAACTACGTGCACAAGCTGGCGACCTACGAGGCGGACGCGAACCGGCGCGGCGCCTTCCCGCTGTTCCTGAGCGACGTGGCGACCACGATTCCGCTGGTCGGCGACGTCGATGGCGCCGAGGCGATGGAGATCACGATCGGCGAGGTGTTCCCGTTCGAGTTTCGCGAGAATGCGTGGCGGTTGTACGCGACCGAGGAGGCGGTGGAGACCTACGGCGGGGAGCTGCTGACGGCGCGCCGCGTGGCCCAGCGGCTCCGGGACGGCTATCCGCTGTCGTTCCACAACGGCCACGGCTCGCACGGGAACATCGCCAACTTGCTCGACGCCGACTGGGTCCGCGGCCTGGACAACGCGATGCCGACGGTGCTGGCGAGCTGCGCGTGCCTGTCGGGCAACTTCGCCGACGTGGCGGACGATATCACGTTCGACCGGTGGACCGAGCAGGGCCCCGACGAGGATTCGGCGGGTGAACTGCTCGTCACGGGTCCGTGCGGCGCGGTCGGCTACATCGGCAACACCGCCATCGGCCTCGGCCCGGTCGGCGGCGTGCAGTTCCTCGACGCGTTCTTCCGCGGGATCTTCCAGCAGGGGCAAACGCGGCTGGGCGAGGCGATGAACTACGGCCGCGCCCACATCCGCGACATGAACCTCGTGGTGCGCGGCGTCCCGATGCCGGTTTCAGACGACACCGAGTGGTGGACGCTGCTGGCGGTGATCCTGCTCGGCGATCCGGCCCTCCCCGTGTGGACCGGCACGCCGCGTCCGATCGAACTGACCGCCCCCGCGACCTACGGGCCGGGCTGGCAGGAGCTGACGGTGCGCGTCACCGAGCCGGGCGGCATCCCGGCACCCCACGTGACCGTCGTGGCGCTCAAGGACGGCGACTTTGTCCTCCGCGGGACGACCGACCACGACGGCAACGTCACCTTCCGGTTCCTCCCGACCGGACCGGCGGAGATCGCCGTCCGCGCTACGGCTCCCTGGTTCCAGCCGGCCGAGGCGCGGATCGTCCCGCGATAGGCGCGGCGAGGACACCCGCGGACATACGCGGGTGGTGCCGGCGGGAAGACGGCGCCGCAAGGACCCGCCCGCAAGGCGCGCCAGGCTTCGGGGGCGAGGTGCGTCGGCGGGCCGGAGGGAACGGGCCACCGGTCGCAGGACGAGCGGACGAGGCGGGGCGGCGGAACAACCGTCAGAGCGGCGTGCAGGCGGCGGGCTCCTCCCAGTGCAGGAGCGGCGAGCAGCGCGCCTGGCCGGCATGATCGGTCGGCACCTCGCACAGCTCCGTCGCCCCCGGCGTCCGCCGGAAGGTGATCGTGTAGCTCCAGTGGCCCCAGACGTTCTCGGCGTACGTGCTGCAGTAGTTGCAGCGGCCGCCCGCACCGTCGTCCTGGTCCTCCCAGATGCCGGTGTAGATCTCGATCGCCGTGTCGCTCGGCGCCTCGGCCACCCGTTCGTGGAAGAAGCAGCGCGGGTTGTAGTTCTCCCACCGCACCGTGCCGTCTTCCCCCGTCACGACCTCGGTCGGCGGCGGGTGATCGGTCGCCGTTTCGCACGGGGCGTGTTCGACGAGCACCCGGACTCCAGGGAGCGGCGCGCCGGTCTCGTCGAGGACAATCGTGTCCACGTTGATCGCCCAGGTGTACTCCTCCTCACAGGTCCACTGATGGTTGGAGACCACCTTGAACGCCGCCGTCCGCGGCATTTCGGCCGACACCGTGACAGGGGCGCGCTGGTAAACCGTCCCGCCCGGATCGGCGCGGAAGGTCACGCACCAGACGCCGGCGGCGGGAAACACGACGGACCAGCTCCAGGTGTAGGGTCCGGTGCCGGTCACCTCGATCCAGACCGGGACGGGGGAGGACCCTGGACCGACCGCCTCGATCGCCACGTGGGTCAGCGGGTCGGGCCCGGTGACCGAGACGCGCGTCGATCCGCCGACCCAGGGGGCGCCGGGAAGGAAGGCGATCGCGTATGCGCTCCCCGGCACCGGGTCGCAAGCCGGCGGCGGAACCTCCGGCAGGGCATCGGGGGGGACATCCGCCGTCGCGGCATCGACGTCGGCACCGGTATCGCAGTCGTGACCACCGACGCACCTCCAGGAGCCGTCGGTACAGAGGCATTGCATCGTGCCACAGGACGGAATCGGGTACGCGCAGACCCGGCCCGGCGAAAAGCAGGGGGCGTCGGGCGGCGGGGCGGCGGGACATTCCGCCGACCCGTCGTCCCCCGCCGCGTCCTCGACGCCGGCGTCGCGCGGCGCAGCGTCGTCGCCGCAGGCGAGTCCCGTTGCACTCAACCACAGCAGCACCGCCTCGAGCCTCATTGTCGTCACCGGGCACCTCCTCTTCCACGCAGCGAGTCTACCACGACCGCCACCGGGTATCGGCCGATTCGCGCCGACGCGCCCGAAGCGCCGAACTGGTTCGAAGAGCCCTGCCGCAGGAATCCCCCGGCACCCGATCCCGCGCGGCATGCTCGGGATTCTCCCGTCGCGCGCCCGGGCGGTGGAACGCGCGCGGGGTCCGGCACGGGCGAGCCTGCCGAACCTTCCCCGGGGCACTCTCGCCGGGTCCGGGTGCCCGGCGCCGTCCCGGACGAGCCTGTGCTAGCCTTCGAAGCAATGCGGACGAGGAACCCCGGCGGTGGAATCGGCGGCGATCGGCATCGCCGGCTGCTCACCTGGTATCGCCGGCATCACCGCGACCTGCCGTGGCGGCGGACGAGCGACCCGTACGCGATCCTGGTTTCCGAGATGATGCTGCAGCAGACGCGGGTGGCGGTGGTCGAGGATCGGTGGCGGCGGTTCCTCGAACGCTTTCCCGACATCGAGGCGCTGGCCGGGGCATCCACGGACGACGTCCTCGCGCTGTGGTCGGGGCTCGGGTACTACCAACGGGCGCGCCAGCTCCACGCCGCAGCGCGGGCGATCCGCGACCGGCACGGCGGGCAGGTGCCGGCCGAGGCGGAGCGGCTCCGGGAGTTGCCGGGGGTCGGGGCGTACACCGCGGCGGCGGTCGCCAGCATCGCCTTCGACCGCCCCGAACCGCTGGTCGACGGCAACGCGGCGCGGGTGCTGGCGCGCTGGTTCCGCCTGCGCGGTGATCCGCGGGCGGGCGAGACGGCGCGGCGGCTGGCGCGGCACGCCGCGGAACTCGTCCCGCAGGACGGCGGCGCGGGCGAATGGAACCAGGCGCTTATGGAGCTGGGGGCGCTGGTTTGCCTGCCGCGCCGGCCGCGATGCGCCGCGTGCCCGGTGGCCTCGTCGTGCGGCGCGGCCGCCGAAGGACGCCCGGAGCGCTACCCGGGACCGGCCCGGACGACACGCCCCGTGCGCGAGTCCGTCGTGCGCGTGGCGCTGGAGTGGAACGGCCGGTGGTTGCTGCGTCGCAACGGCGCCGGCGAGACGCCGGAAGGGCTGTTCGAGTTTCCCGCCCTACCGTGTCCGTCCGGACGGACGACGCCCGCGACCGTGGCGCGCCTCGTCGAGCACCGCTGGGGCTGGCGGGTAGAGGACTGCCGCGATCTGGGAACGGTGCGGCACCAGATCCTGGCGCGTTCGATCGCCGTCCGGGTGTTCACGGCGCGGGTGATCGCCGGGCCGGCGTCGCCGTCGCGGACCGCCGGAACGTTTCGCTGGGCCGCCCTGGGCGGGTTGTCCGAGCTGCCGGTCTCCGGCGCGACGCTGAAGATCGCCCGGCTGCTCGCGCGGCGCTGAGGAGGGACCGGGCCGCCGGAGACGTCCGACCTCGCTTCGCCCGAGGCGCCACGATGTTCCTACGACAGGTCGAGGTCGGCGAGGGCCGCGGAGAACAGCGCGGCCGTCCCGGCGACCACCGGGGCCGCGGGCTTCCAGGCACGATACAGGTGGCGGTGGAAGCCCCACCGGTGGCGCGCCTCGAACAGGTAGCGGAACAGCCGGTTCGGCTCGCGGTCGACCAGCCAGCGCAGGTGCCACCGCACCTCGGGAAATTCGACGGCGAAGGCGAACAGGCGCTGGAGGTTGGTGATCCGGTCCCGGTCGCGCGCCGACGGGTAGCGGAACGGGGATTCGCCGAAGTAGGAGTACGACAGCCGTTCGTAGTTGCCGTCGAAGTCGCCGCGCTCCTCGGCCCACCGGGCGATGGGGGTTCCGGGATACGGCTGGAGGATCGTGGCGGCGGCGAGATCGACCTTGCAGGCGGCGTTGAGCGCCACGGTGCGGAGCTCCTCGTCGAAGGTGGCGCCCGGAATGCCGACCATGCTGAAGGAGAGGATGCGAATCCCGGCGGCCTTGAGGCGGCGGCAGCCGGCGAGGATCTCGTCGTCGGAGCAGGGCCGCGCCAGCACCTCGCGCCGGATGCGCTCCGAACCGGACTCGATGCCGAGGCCGACGGCGGTGCAGCCGGCCTCCGCCAGCCGCCGCACCGTCCGCTCGGTCGCCCGCTCGGGCCGCAGCTTGCAGAAGAACGGCACGCCGACGCGCCGCGGGAAGACCCGTGCGAACGCCTCGAGCCACCGCTGGTTGGCGCAGAAGTTGGCATCGATGAACCAGACGAGCCGCAGGCCCCAGCGATCGCGCACGCGGAGCACGTCGTCGCAGACCCGCTCGGGATCCTGCGCGCGCAGCAGCGGGCCGTACGGCCGGTAGCGCCGGTTGAGCCGGGCGTTGAAGCAGTATGAGCAGCGGTGCGGGCAGCCGCGGGTGGCGAGGAACGCCTTGTTCGGCGCGTCGCGATAGCGCGCGTCGGCGTCGTAGAAGAGGTCAAAGGCGGGAGGGGGGAGGCGGTCGAGGTCGCGGACGGGACCGCGCGGCGCGCCGCGCTCCACGGGCCCGCCTCGTCGCTCTGAGGCGTCAGCCCCGTCCGGTCTCTTCCGGGCCGGCGTTCGGCTCTCGGCGCCGAAACCCGTCCCCGTCCGACCACGTCACCCCGGCATCCTAGGGCATCCAGGGCGGCAACCGCCGCAGCCGCGCGACCACCCCGGGACCCTCGAGGATCGGACCGTGGCCGGGGAAGATCACGGTCACGTGCAGCGAGCGGATCAGGGCGCGCGTCCGCCGCTCGTCGTTCCGGTCGCACACCAGCGGGTTCCACTCGCCGCCGAAGAAGTTCCGGATCGTGTCGCCGCACACCAGGAAGCCGGCCTCGGCGTGGTGCAGGAGAATCGCGTCGTCGGCGTGTCCCGGCCCGTCCCACAGGCGCCAGCCGGGAAAACCCGCCAGCGCCGACCCGTGGGCCAGCGGAGGCAGCACCGGCGCCCGAAACCGGTTGCGACCCCACGGAAAGCCGAAATCGAGCCCCTCGCGCCAGTCCTCCCACGGCGGGAACGGCAGCCCCTGCAACGGCCAGGTCGGCACCGCACGGAGGAGGTACGGCCAGGCGGGAAAACGCGGCGAACGTCCCTCGGTGACGGTCGCGTGCGCGATGGCGCCGAGCGCGATCGGGGCGCCGACGCGCCGGGCGAGCGCATCAAGACCCATCAGATGGTCGAAATGCAGGTGCGACGGCATCACCCAGCGCACGTCGCCGGGCGAGCGTCCGAGCCAGGCGATCGCCTCCAGGATCCGCGGCACGTCGGCGTGCGAGCCCGCGTCGACGATGCCCAGACTGTCGGGCGCCACGAGGATATACGTCACGCTGTATCGTCCGGGCACGGCGAGAACATCCGCGCCGTCCCGGGTGACGCGCCGCCCTTCCGGCGCGCCCGCAGGCGCCAACCACTGCGCCAACCGCGGCTTCGGGACGCCGAGCCGGATCACGTCCTTCATCGGAACCTCCTCGCGGACCGCACAGGTACGGGAGACCGGTCGGGCCGTCAAGGGGCGGCGCTGCCCGCCCCGGCCGCGGGACGGATGCCGCGGCGGAGGCAAGGCAACCGGAACGGCGCATTGTGCCAGGATTGACGACCGCCCGCAGAGGGCGCACGCTGTGCGTCGTTTCCCGGGGGACCGAGGCGAAGACGCTCGGGCGCGACTACGTCGGTCCGCCGGAGGAAGCGGTGAATGGTGCGGTGGTTGCAGTTCGGGTTGTTCCTCGTGGCGGTCACGGTGTTCGTCGCCGGGTCGCATTTCTACCTCTGGCGCCGGCTGGCGCACGACACCGGCCTGCCGGGCGCGTGGCGCCATGCAGGCCAGTGGGTCGCGATCACCCTGGCGCTCCTGCTGCCGGCATCCTTCCTGCTGAGCCGGACGCTGGTTCCGGAAGTCTCCCGCTGGGTGCTGTTCCTGCCCTATTTCTGGATGGGGATGCTGGTCCTGCTGCTGTTCCTGCTCGGCCTGGCCGACCTGGCACGGTTCGGGTCGTGGATCTGGGCCAAGGCCACCCGTTCGGCCTGGTGGCTCGCCGACCCGGCGCGACGGCGGCTCTGGTTCCGCGCGAGCGCGCTGGCGGCGGGCGGCATCGCGCTGGTCGCGGCGCTGGTCGGCCTGTACTTCGCGCGGCGCCCGCCGGTGGTCGTGCGGTACGAGATCGAACTGCCGAACCTGCCTCGGGCGCTCGACGGATTCACGATCGCACAGCTCAGCGACCTGCACCTCGGCCCGACGCTCGGCCGCGACTGGCTGGAGGACGTCGTCCGGCGCACGAACGAGCTGCGGCCCGACGTCGTGGCACTGACCGGCGACCTGGTGGACGGCGATGTGGAGACGCTGCGCGAGGTGGTGGAGCCGCTGGAGGACCTTCAAGCGAAGTACGGGGTCTTCTTTGTCACGGGCAACCACGAGTACTACGCCGGGGTCGAGGCGTGGCTCGCGCATCTGCCGACGCTCGGCATCCGTGTGCTGCACAACGAACACGTCTCGATCGGGCCGGACGACGCACGGATCGTGTTGGCGGGGATCGACGACCACAGCGCGCGCGGTCTGGTCCCCGGGCACGGGCCGGACCTTTCCGCCGCGCTGCGCGGAGTCGTTGGCGGTCCGCCGATCGTGCTGCTGGCGCACCAGCCCAAGGCGATCTTCGAGGCGTCCGCGCGCGGCGTGGGGCTGGTGCTGGCGGGCCACACCCACGGAGGGCAGTTCTGGCCGTGGGCGCCGGTGGTGTACCTGCACCAGCCGTATGTTCGCGGACTGCACCGGCACGGGGACACCTGGCTGTACGTGACCGACGGCACCGGGTTCTGGGGCCCGCCCCTGCGCCTCGGCACCACCGCCCAGATCGCCCTCTTCACCTTGCGGGCTCCGCGCGAACGCCGCCGAGCCGGAACTCGGCGCACCGCCCGGAAGAATACCCACGGCACTCCGTTTCGGTGTATGACGGCTGTCCGGAGGGCATCCGCGGATGACCGACCGACCTGCCGACCCGCAAGCCTCCCCGCGCATCGCGGCGACCTTCCGGATCCGGCTCGGCTACGCCACGGTGGATTCCTTCGTCGAAGGGTACGCCGGGAACATCCGCAAGGGCGGAATCTTCGTCCCCTCCCGGCAGTCGCGGGACAAGGGCGCCGACATCCGCTTCGAGCTGCTGCTCAAGGACGGCTCGCCCGCCATCGCCGGTACCGGCCGCGTCGCCTGGGTCAGGCCCTTCGACTCCGCCAGGCCCGGCCAGCGGTCCGGCATGTGGGTCCAGATCCGGAGCCTCGATGGCTCCGGCGAGCAGGTCGTCCGGGCGGCTCTTGCCTGGCGCGCCAAGAACATGGGCGCGCCGGAAGCCGACCGCGAGATCGCCGACGAGGAACCGCAGGAGACGGCCGCAGGACCGCCGAAGCCCGAACCGAAGCCACCCGCCGCTCCCGGACGGACACCGCCGCCAAGACCCGGCGGGGTCGCCGGACCGCCCGAGTCCGGGTCGGGAGCCGTTGCGGCCACGACCGAGCCGAAACCGAAGGCCGCTCCCGCCGGGACCGGGACGAAGCCGGAGGTCGCCGCGGCTACGACCGAGCCGAAACCGACAACCCCTCCCCCGCCCTCCCAAGCGAAGCCGAAACTCCCGGCGGAAGGCCACACCCCGGCCCCCGCGGTCGGCACGACGGGTCTTTCGGAGAAGGAGGCGGCATCCGCGCGAAGCGCCACTGCGACGGCGTCCCCCCCAGCGGCTTCCCCCGGGGACACCCCGCCGGGGGCGGGCACCGCCACGACGGGTGGGTTGCCGGCCTGGAACGAGGCGGAGCGGGACGAGATTCCGGTGGACGAGGCGTCGCCGGAGCCGGAAAGGCCACCGACCGGCGAGGCGGAGGCCGGACGGTCGACGGTCGAACCCGCGGGCCGTGCGCCCGTCCCCTTGACGTTCGAGGAGGCACTGCGGCAGCGGCTCGCCGAGGATCTGCCTCCGGATGACGCGTACGACGGTGTCTGGGAGCCGGGGGAAACGGTGGTTCCGGACAGCGAGCAGGAAATCATCGAGCGTCTCACGAGGCCGCCGGACCCGACAGAGCTCGCGACGCCCGACCTGCGAGTCGCCGGTGGCGAGCATCGCCTGTCGGGATCGAAGGCGCCCGGGCGTGGGAAGAAGCCGGGCCTGTGGAGCCGGCTATTCGGACGGAACAAGAGCACCCGGTAGTCGATTCGCGGCAAGACCGGCCGCAACTCGCGCTCTGCCCGGCGGCGGGGAAGGCACAGCGGGAACGCGACCGGCGATTCGGCGGGGTGGAAGACGCAGTCCGTCGGGAAACCCGCCGACAGCGCGATCGCGTCCGGCTCGGGCGAGACGCCCCTGCGGTGGTCGTAGAAGAACAGGATGTCGCTTTCGGAACCAAGCGGCGAGGAGCCGAGATCGAGGGAGACCGAGTCGGGAGCGACGTTGATGAAGGGAAACTTGGTGTCGTCGACGAGCGACTCGACCAGGTCCAGGACCTGCGACGGCTCACTGCCGTATCCGTAGTAGAGGAAGACAACCGGCCAGGGTCCCGGCGCGGTGTTCACGACGTCGGGCAAACGAAGCACGAAGGCTCGGTCGAGGTCGTCGACCACGAACCCTCCGTTCTCCCCGCCGCGGAGGACGTAGCCGTGCGACGGGCAGGCGCCGGAACCGTCGACGGGAGCATCCTCCGCGTCGGGCCCGCCGTCCGCCTCCGTGGCCGGTCCGACCTCCGCATTGGCGTCGGCGACCGCATCGCCGTCCATCCCCTGTCCACATCGGCGTCGGCGCCCTGGTCGGGCGTCGCGTCCCGATCGTCGTCGTCCCCGCCGCAACCGGCCGCGGGCGCGGCGAGCGCCGCCAGGAAGGTCCAACGCTGATTCACGGTTTCGTTCCTTTCCCCCTGTGGCGAGGCCGGCCTTCGTGCGGGATCCGTCGCGCGGCGGGCCGGCGCGTTCCAGGGTCACCCGTTCCAGCGCCGAGGGTTTAGATCTCCCCGTCGCCGGGGACGGGGGCATCCAGGGTCGGGGCGGCGTCATCCCGTCGAGGTCGAATGAGAAATCTCGTCCTCCTCTCGGGTCCTTCCCCGCTCCCGGGATCGCGAAGCACGGAACCGTCTCGCTTCGCCGGCCGGTCCATCGAACTTGTCTCGGTGGCACACGGCTCGCGGCACCCTCTACTCCAGCCGCCGGCCCGGTTTGGCAAGAACGAAAGGTCGGCCCCGGGCCCTCCGCCGCCGAAAGGCGGTCGCCGCGCCCAGAACCAGGAACCAACCGACCGGTGGTGGGGCGCCGCCCGTCACGGAGCATCCACACCCTGCCTCGACATAGACCAGGATCGGCCCGCCGTCGACCGAAACATCGACCGCAACCTCCGGCTCGACCTCCGTCCCGACCGCGTCGGCCGACCCGCCCCCTTCCGCTTCGGCGGACACCTCCCTCTCAGCGTCCGCATCCGAACCGACCTCCGCATCCGCGTCGGCATCCGCGCCGAAGTCCGCATCCGCGTCGGCGTCCGCGCCGGCGGCGGGGGTGACGCGGAGCGCATCGAAGGAGAGCCGGACGTGCTCCGAAATCGGTTCGCCGGTATTGTCGTCGAGTCGCACCCACTGATCGTCGCCGGCGGCAAACTCGAACGACCCGATCGGGTTCCAGCCGTCGCGGGCGGTCTGGTCAAGGCGCACGAGGTCGGTCGTTCCGGCATGCAAGATCTGGTAGCCGGCCCGCCGGCTCCGGCTGAAGGCTGCGGCGGTGTACACTTCGAGGGTGTAGCGGCCTGCCGCCACGAACGTCAGATTCCAGCGGCCCCAGTTATCGGGGGTCGCGGCTGCGGTCGCCTCGGTCCAAATCAGGCCGCCGTCATACCCGGCGGTCGTCTCAAAATGCCAGTAGCTCGGCGTCCCCCCCCGCTCGAAGCACGGCCCGCGCTCGTCCAGGATCGATCCCTCGGGCGGGATCGGCTCGCAGGCCGGCAGCGGTTCCCCGTCGTTGTGGGACACCAGGTTCATCCCGCGAACCAGGTCCTCGTAGCCGTCGAACGGCTCGGGGACACAGGCGTGCCCGCCGTAGGGACCTTCCGAGGGGGTTCCGCCGAGGGCGTCTTGGTAGAGGGCGAAGTGGAGGTGCGGATCGAAGTCGGGACAGGAGAGGGTTCCGTCGCACGAGTCGCCGAGTTCGCCGAGCGTCGTACCCTGGGCGACGGGGTCGCCGACCGAGACGGTGACCTCGTTGAGGTGCGCGTACAGCGAGACGTAGGTGTGACCGTCCGGAGCACCTTCGTGGCGGACGACGACGATCCGGCCGTAGTGCGACCAGCCGCCGACGGCCCAGCCGGCGGCAGTGACGGTACCGGCGGCAATCGCGAGCACGGGCTGGCCGAGGCCCAGGGACGGGCGGGACGGCAGCACGAAGTCGAGGGCGTAGTAGTCGTTCGCCCGATAGGGCTCGTCGGTGTTGCGGTGGAGGGCCGAGCCGCCCGTGGGCGAGTAGCCGGCGGCGATGCGAACCGACTCGCCGGCAACGAACGGCAATCGGATGTCGAAGCCGGCCGGCAGGGAGACCGCGCCGGCCACCGGCGCGGTGAGGGCGGCGGCGGGAGGTGTTCCGAGCAGGGCGACGGTGAGGCCGGCCGCGGCGGCAGCCGCAACGCCCCGCTCTCGGGCTTTCCGGCAAGGCGCAAGAGGCATTCTCCGTCCGTCCTTCCACGGCCGGCCGCTTCGCTCAGAAACCGGCGAAGGGCCGGACCTGCTTGATCGCCAGGGACCGGTCCCCGGCGGTGAGCTTGAATTCCAGGTCGAGCGCCAGGACGCTCGGATCGATTCCGTACAGCGGCGCGAAATGTTGCTGGACGTGGGCGGCGGCGTCGTACAACGCCTGGACCTCGGCGTCGGTCAGGATCGGCCGGCCGGGCGACAGACTGGACCACGACAACCGCACCACCTGCACCCTCCCCGGCTCGGCGGTCGGCACAATCGAGAAGATCTCCGGAATCGCGCCCGCCTCGGGGTTGGTCACCAGCTCCTCGCCGACCTGCACGTTGACGTACATCCCGACCACCATCCGGTCCGCAACGTTCTGCGTGATCAGCACGCCGTTGGCCGCCTCCTCCCCGTAGGCGCGATGCACCGCAACGCCGACGTACACCGAGTCGTGTTCGATCCCCCACCACGAGCGCTCCTCGAAGGCAGCCCAGTTCCAGACGGAGGCCCAGACCTTTCGGATCTCCTGCGAGGCGAGGTCGGTGGTGCCGGAGCCGTAGGCCGAGCATGAGTCGTACAGGCCGGCACCGCTGAAACGCGCCAGGTCCTCGGCGTTGGTGGAGGACCGGAGGCGGACCTTCGCGTCTCCGAACCGTTCGACGACGCGGGCGTCGAGCTGGGCGGCGCGGGCGGGGTCGAGCGGCGCGTTTCGCATCATGTGGCGCAGGCCGTCGAGCAGCGCCTCGCGGAGTTCGGAGCGGGACCGGAACGAATCGAGTCCGATCAGCGTGCGGGCGTAGTCGGCGAACGACTCGTCGTGCGCCGCGCAGATCGACCGCGCCTCGGCGCACAGCGCCGCGGCCCGGCCCTCGGCCGCGCAGTCCGCCTCGGCCGCCTCGCACGCGGCCTCCGTGACGCGCGAGCCGCGCAGGAACTCGTCGTACCAGGCGAACGGCACGGCGAAACCGTCCGGCGCCGTGTCGCCGATCGCCCGCCGCAGCTCGGCAAGATTGGCGGCCTTGACGCCTACCGAGACGGAATCGGGGAAGCCGAGGTCCGCGAAGGCGGCGAGGTCGGTTCGCGTCAGGTCCGCCTCCAGCCGCACCGGCTCGGGGCGGCGGGCGTCCCAGAACGCCTGCGCCTGCTCGAGGGTGGCCGGTTCGAGCGTGAAGTCGCCGTGGCGGACCACGAAGTGGACCATCCGACCCAGGTTGTCGCGAACGCGGGGGTCGGCGGCGGCGTCGAGCCACGCGATGTTCGGCGTGCCGCGGGCGATCGCGGCCAGGTTCACGTGCGCCAGCGGCGTCTGGAACTGCTCGGTGATCGTCCCGCCCACGATCGGCAGGTCGTTCGGCAGCCCGGTCAGCACCAGCACATCCGTGTAGGACACGACGGTGCGCTTCAGCTCCTCCACCGACAGGCGTCGGAGCGTCCCGTACGCCTCCCCCTCGTTCAGGATCTGGAGCGAAGTCGTCCCCCAGAGTTCGGCCTGCCGGATCCATCCTTCCCCGCGGCGCGCGAACAGGCTCCGCCGATCCAGCAGCTCCCGCTCGCGGTCCGAACCCGCGGGCAGGTACAGCACCCGGTGTGGGCCGCCGCCCGACCACGGCGCGAAATCGATCCGCTCCTCGATCCACCGCACCGCATCCAGCGCCTGGGCCGGGGTCAGGTTGTCCGACGGAAAGAAGGTCACCGCGATCGGCGCCTCCGCCCGCGTTCCCAGCGCCTCGCTGGTCGCCGCCACCCGCTCGTAGAGCGACAACGTCCCGGCCATCGCCGTCCGGTCCTCCCCGACGTACGTCGTCGCCCAGAACTCGGCCATCGTCTGCGGCACGTGCAGAACGTCGCGCGCGAAGTCGTAGTGCAGCGGGTGACGGCGGGTGTTCTGGAAGTACACCACCGGTGCGCCGCCGGCCACTCCGGCGATGTAGAACTTCACCAGCAGCGCCGGCCCCAGCTCGGTGTCCGAAGGATAGGCCATTGCCCGGAACGCCTCGAGGTCGTCGGGTCCGAAGCCGGTCGCGTAGTCGTCGTTGACGACGCGCTCCTCGAGCGCCACCAGATCGACGGGAAGCACGCGGACGCCATCGATCGCGAGCAGTTCGTCGAGCGCGAACGACCGGGTGGCGAAGCGGAAGCCGCGGGCCTTGACCGTCACTTCAAGACGTCCCGCCGCCGACTCCACGAGCAGCGCGCGGTCCTCGCACACAAACCCCTCCCGGCCGCCCGGACACAACACCTCCTCGACCGTGTCGTCCTCCCGGGCCACGACGTAGAGGATCGGAACCGCGGGCCCCGGACCCGAAACCGCGACGCGGAGAGGACCGCCCGGTCCTACCCCACATCCGGCGAGCAGCGCCGCGAGCGGGAGAATCCCGCCGCGCGTCGCGCCCCTGAGTCTTTTCATGCCCCGCATGTGCGGTCCCCCGGACAGACCTCGAAGGTGTCGACCAGATCGTCCCACGTGCCGTCCGAACGAACCTGGACGCAGACGGCGGGCACGGTCCGGTCGCAGGTGCAGCCGTCCTCGATCAGGGCGCCCGCCTCGTCGAAAACCCGGAGGCAGTCCATCGGGTGGCACGCGCGCCAACCGAAACCGAGGCTCGAATGGAAGGCAACGTAGCGTCGGCCGGCAAGCCGGCCGCCCCACGAGAACTCGAGCCGGTCGTTGTGGTGATTGCCGCCCCAGTCGTAGGCGGCGGACGTCAGCGGCGACACGGCGCCATCGACATAGATCTGGGCCCCGCGGGTCTCGAAGACCGGCAACGCATAGTCGTCGCAGCGGACGGGCGTCGCCTGCACGTAGATGACGGCCTCGACCCCACCGTAGGAAAACGAGCAGATCCAGTCCGCGTCGGGCCAGACGGCGTGCGGTTCGGCCGGGTTGATGCAGGACAGCCGGTCGTCCGTCGGATACCGCAGGTCGAAGCCCCACGGATTGGGAATCCCGCCGCCGTCGTCCTGCGCGTCCGTCCCCTCCCCCGCGTCCCCGCCGGCATCGGTCTCTCCCGGCTCGTCGGCCCCCGCGTCCGCGTCTCCCGAGACGTCCCGGTCGCCCTCCTCGCCGCTACACGCACCGGCCGCGCCGAACAGGAACAGGGCAACCATCCATTGAACGGTTCGTCGAGACATCATCCCCATCCCCGGCTCCTCCGGCGGCAGGATACGACGCGCGCCGCCGAGGAGCAACCGGACCGGGTTCCCCCGGGTTCCGCCGCGACGGGTTGACGAACGGCGTCCGCCAGAGCAAGATTGCGTGGCCCGGGAAGGGAAAGAGGGTTCTCGATGCGTCGCCGACGGAAGGTCCTCCTCGCACGATTGCTGCCGCCGCCACAATCGGCTGCGGCAACCCAACCGATGACACCGATGTGGCGCCCGACGTCCGCGCCGACGACGGCGGCGACGCGGACGCAGATGCCGACGCAGATGCCGACGCGGACGCCGACGCCGAGGTCGAGGCCGAGGCCGAAGGCGGGGCAGACGTCGAGGCCAGCGCGCCCGACGACGCGGGCGAGGAGGGGACCGCGACCTGCGCCCCGGGATGCGACTGGCGGTCGATCGGCAACGGCTGGTGCGACGGTGCCTGCAACGTCGCCGCCTGCTCGTTCGACGGGGGCGACTGCGAGGAGACGGAGTGCGCCCCGGGGTGTGAACCGGACTGGGTCGGCGACGGCTGGTGCGATGACGCCTGCAACGTCGATGCCTGCTCTTATGACGGCGGCGACTGTGTCCCGTGCGCGACGGACTGCGACGCGAGGATGCGGGGGGACGGCGTGTGCCAGAAGGCCTGCAACGTGGCCCCCTGCGATTTCGACGGGTACGACTGCCCGCCCCCCGACTGCTCGCCCGGCTGCACGGAGGATCTGATCGGCAACGGCGCTTGTGACCCTCCGTGCCAGACCCTCGACTGCTACTGGGACGGAGGCGAGTGCCCTCCGGCGGACTGCGCGCCGGGATGCACGCCCGACCGGTGGGGCGACGGCACCTGCGATGACCCGTGCAACAACCCCGATTGCGACTGGGACCTCGGCGACTGTCCGGAGCCGGAGTGTGTCCCCGGATGCTTCGCGTCGATGGTCGGCGACGGCTGGTGCGACACGGTATGCAACGTGGATGCCTGTACGTTCGACGGCGGCGATTGCGAGCCGTGCGCGCCGGGATGCACGCCCGACCGGTGGGGCGACGGCACCTGCGACGACCCGTGCAACAACCTCGATTGCCTGTGGGACCGCTGGGACTGTCCGGAGCCGGAGTGCGCTCCCGGGTGCTTCGCGTCGATGGTCGGCGACGGCTGGTGCGACGCCGAGTGCAACGTCGCCGCCTGCTCGTTCGACGGGGGCGACTGCTGAGCCGTTCGCCGCGCCGGTGCTTCGTCGGGCTCGGGTGACACGACGTCGGACCAGCCGCGGCCGGACGGCAACGACGGCGGAGACGCGCTCCGCGGGCCCGGCGCTGCGGCCGGGCGCGGTGGCCGGTCCGCCGTTCCCGGAGGCTTCCGGCGGACTTCCCATCGAGCGCCAGGAGTCCTCCGTTGGAAGGAGTGTGGCCGGTCAGCGGTTCTCGGAGGCCTCCGGCGGGGCCGGCGGGCCGGAAGGGCGTTTCGGCGGCGGCGGGGGCGCGGAGGATCGTCCGCCGCCGTAGTCGCGGCGGGCCGCTTCGGGGGTGACATACCCGTCGGCCACGTCGGCCGCGAGCCGATCGCGGTCCCGCTCGCGCGGGTCGCCGAAGCCGCCGCCGCCCGCCGCATCCAGCGTCACGACGTCGCCGGGCCGCAGCCGGGTGAGTCCGTATGGGTTTCCCGCCCGGTCGTTGACGAGGAATCGTGCCCGTGCCCCCGGCCGGCCCCCCGCCAGCCCCTCGGGAGGAAGGCGGAAGCGGCCCGCCTGCATGGCGAGGCTGACGGAGGTTCCGGGCGCGCAGGCGTCCTCGGGAACGCGGAGCACCTCGCGGCGTCCGAGGCCTCCGCGGAAGCGGCCCGGGCCGCCCGAATCGGGGAGCAGCTCGCGCCGCTCCACGATCAGCGGGGTGTCGTTCTCGAAGATCTCCACCGGGGTGTTCGCCCCGTTGGCCGGGAAGATGTAGACGTGGGCGCCGTCGCGGCGGGCCGAGGCGCCCATGCCGCCGCCGCGGATCACCACCGTGTGCCACGACCGGCCGTCGGGCCGCTTCCCGTACAGCACGTTCATCGTCGCCGGGGTGCCGCCGGAGCCCGCGATCACGCGGTCGGGAAGCACGGGCGCCAGGGCGCGGTAGACGATCTCGGTCAGGAAGTGCCCGATCTGCATCCGCGCGGCGACGGCGACCGGGAACGTGCAGTTCACCACGCTCCCCGCCGGCGCCTCCACTCGGATCGGCCGCGCGCAGCCGTCGTTGTTCGGCAGGTCCGGATCGAAGATGCTCTTGAGCGCCATGAACACATAGGCGTACGTGAAGTTGTAGACGACGTTGCCGCCCCAATCGACGTGGGGCGAGGAGCCGGCGAGGTCGACGACGACGTCGGAGCCTCGCACGTGGACCGCGCAGCGGATCACGACGTCCGGCCGCCCCTCCATCTGCTCGATCACCCCCTCGGCGCGGTACGTGCCGTCGGGGACCTTCTCGATCGCGGCGCGCATCGAGCGTTCGGTGCGGTCGCAGATCTCGTCGGCCAGCTCCTCCAGGTCGTCCAGGTCGTACTCCTCCAGCAGGCGGCGGATCTTCTCCGCGCAGACGTGGCTGGCGGCGATCTGCGAACGCACGTCGCCGATCACCTCCTCGGGGGTGCGGACATTCCATCGCAGGATGTCGAACACCGCCTCGTTGGGGACGCCGGCGTCGTAGAGCTTGACGGGCGGCAGGAACAACCCCTCCTCGAACACCTCGTGGTTGTCCGAGGCGACGCGGCCGCCGATGTCCGAATGATGGAACACGGAGGCGGTGAAGGCGACAAGCCTCCCGCGGTGGAACACGGGGGCGTAGACGCAGACGTCGTTGAGATGGCCGGCCAGAGCCCAGGGGTCGTTGGTGAGGAACACGTCGCCGGGGCGGTAGGCTTCGAGCGGTTGGCGACGGACGAGACCGCGGATGCCGAGCGCCAGGGCGCCGGACTGGCCGGGGGTGGCAAACGTCCCCTGCGCCAGCTCGCGCCCCCGCCGGTCGGTAAACATGCAGGTGTAGTCGTGCGCGTCCCGCAGCAGGCTCGAGAAGGCCGTGCGGGCCACCGCCGAGTCGGCCTCGTCGACGATCGACAGCAGCCGGCGCCACAGGATCTCGATCGTGATCGGATCGAACATCACGGCACCTCCGGAAGGTCGACCCAGAGGAAGCCGAACTCGTCGACGCGAACCTTCGCCCCCTCCCCCACCACGAGCGTTGACTCGCGCTCCTCGACGATTGCCGGCCCCGCGAACGTCGCTCCGGCCCCCAGCCGGTAGCGGTCGTAGACGGTGTGCGGCGCGAAGTCTCGCCGCCGCGGGGCGTAGGCCGGGCGGACACCCTTGATCGCCTGTTCGAGGGGTCGCGGATCCGGGGGGAGACGCTGCATCTCGAACCGCCGTTCGGGTAGCTGGGCCCGCACGCGGAAGTTCACGAACTCGACCGCCGCCTCGGGGTACGTGCGACCATACAGCCTCGTGTACTCTTCGTCGAACCGTCGTCGCACCGTGGCCCGGTCGAGCTGGGTGAAGTCGGGTTCCGGCACCGGCAGTGTCGTCTCGGCCCCCTGGCCGACGAACCGGACGTCCATCGAACGCTCGAAGGTCACCGGCTCGTCGGCCGCCCCCGACTGCGCGAGCGTCCGTGCGCCGGCCCGCTCCAGCTCGCGGAACATCCCCTCGAGCTCGGCGAAGTCGGCGGCCTCCAGCGCCACCTTGTGGGAACGGACGAGGTCGAAGGCGCGGGGGGCGGTGAAGAAGCCGAGCGCCGATCCGACGCCGGCGTTGGGAGGGACGAGCAGGCGGGGGGCGCCGAGCTTGTGGGCGAGGCCGTAGGCGTGGACGGGACCGGCGCCGCCGAAGGCGACGACCGTGACGAGACGCGGGTTTCCGCCCTTCTCCGCGATGTGGGTCCTGGCCGCCGCCGCCATCGTCTCGTTGATCAGGTCGTGGATGCCCCAGATCGCCTGGAGGAAGGTGACGCCCAGCGGGCGGGCGATCCGTTCCTCCACGCCGCGCCGCGCCGCCTCGCGGTCGAGCGGCATGGTGCCGCCGAGGAAGTAGCGTTCGTCCAGGTACCCTAGCAGCAGGTCGGCGTCGGTGACGCACGGCTCGACCCCCCCGCGGCCGTAACAGATGGGGCCGGGCGAGGCGCCCGAGCTCTCGGGGCCGACCTGGAGGGTGCCGAGGCGGGAGACACGGGCGATCGAACCGCCGCCGGCACCGATCTCCATCAGATCCACGACGGGCACCTGGATGCACAGGCCGCTGCCACGCTGGAACCGCTGCACCCGGCCGACCTCGAACGTCGGCACCACCCCCGCCCGGCCGTGCTGGATCAGGCACGACTTGGCCGTCGTCCCGCCCATGTCGAAGCAGAACATCTCCGACACGCCGAACCGCCGGCCCCAGGACTGCCCCGCGATCACCGCCGCCGTCGGACCCGACTCGATGATTCGCACCGGCGACTCCGCCGCCGTCTCGACCGAGGTGATCCCGCCGGAGGAGAGCATGATGAACAGCTTGGAGCGGCAGCCGAGCGCCGCGACGCGGTCGGCCAGCCGGCGCAGGTAGCGGGCCGTCAGCGGCTTCACGTAGGCGTTCGTCACCGTCGTGCTCGTCCGCTCGTACTCGCGAATCTGCGGCAGCACGTCGCACGAGACCGAAACCGACAAGTCCGGGGCGACCTCCCCCGCCAGCCGCTGCAGCGCCCGCTCGTGCACCGGGTTCTCGAACGAGTTGATCAGGCAGATCGCCAGCGACTCGATCCCCTGCGCCAACAGCTCGTCCAGCGCCCGACGCGCCTGCTCGACGTCCAGCGGCCGCAGCACCCGGCCGTCGCTGCGGATCCGCTCGTCGACCTCGAGCCGCCGGCGCCGCGGCACGAGCGGTTCGGGAAACTCCGCCATCGCATCATACGGCGCGTAGCGGATCTCGCGGCCCAGTTCGAGCACGTCGCGGAAACCGCGGGTGGTGAGCAGGCCGGTGCGCGCCCCCTTGCGCTCGAGAATCGCGTTGATCACCAGCGTCGTGCCGTGAATCAGCTCGTCCAGCTCCTCCACCAGCCCCGGCACCTGCTCCGCCAGGGCCCGGATGCCGGCCTCGACCGCGTCCGAGGGATCCTGCGGCGTGGTCAGGCACTTGTGCACGTGGAGGGCGCCGGTGCGGTCGTCGATCAGCACGAAGTCGGTGAACGTGCCGCCGATGTCACACCCGAGCCGATAGCGTTTTCCCGGCATGGGAACCTCCCTCGACCGGACGGCGCGACGATAGGCGAGGCGCCCGCCGCCGGGCAAGGGAAGAAGAAGTCACGAGGACCGATCGTCGGGCGCCCGCCGGACGACGCCCGGGCCGGCCCGGCTTCTCGCTGCCAGGAACGGAGGAGAGACCGCCGGTCGGTCGCCGGGTGAAGCTTCGGGTTGACAGGGCGCGCTTCGTGCTGGTACGGGACGTTTCGTATCCGGATGAATTGCCGGTGTGGGAGGTATCCCCGATGAAGCCAGGCGAAAAGAAATACCCGCACATCTTCCGTCCGTTCCGGATCGGGAAGATGGAGATGAAGAACCGGATCAAGTACGCCTCGACGGAGACGAACTTCAACTACGGCGACGGGTTCGTCTCGGACAAGGAAGTGGCGTACATGGAGGCGCAGGCGCGGGGGGGCGCCGCCATCGTGACGACGCAAGGGGCGTACACCGACCCGCGGGGGGAGGGGAAGGGGTACGTCGGGATGATGGGGATCTGGGACGATAAGTTCATCCCGGGCCTGAAGCGGATCGCGGACGTGATCCACAAGTACGATGCCAAGGCGGTGTTGCAGCTCATGCATTGCGGGCGGGTGGGCGGCATCGAGCTGGACTACACGGTGGGTCCATCGGTGGTGAAGCAGCGGATCCCGCGGTTCCGGGAGCCGCGGGAGATGACGGTGGAGCAGATCGAGACGGCGATCCAGGAGCACATCGACGGGGCGTTGCGCTGCCAGGAGGCGGGCTTCGACGCGGTGGAGATCTCGGGGATCGTCGGCTACCTGGTCTCGAACTTCATCTCGGCCTACACCAACCGGCGGACCGACGCATTCGGCGGGACCGTGGAGAAGCGGGCCGAGTTCATGCGGCGGATCGTGGCGGGGATTCGCAAGGCGGTGGGGCCGGACTATCCGATCATCATCCGGCTGTGCGGGGACGAGCTGCTGCACGACCGGGGCGGCAACACGCCGGAGGAATCGCTGCAGGTGATCCAGATCGCCGAGCGGGCCGGGATCGACTGCCTGAGCGTGACGGCGGGGTGGCAGGAGTCGGCGGTGTCGGTGATCAGCCGCGACGTTCCGATGGGGACCTGGCTGCCGATCGCGGAGCGGATGAAGAAGAACCTCAAGGTCCCGGTCGCGATGGCCTACCGCCTGTTCCTGCCGGGGATCGTCGAGGAGGCGATGCGGGCGAACCGGCTGGACATCTGGGAGATGTGCCGGCCGATGATCGCGGACCCCTTCCTGCCCAACAAGATCCTGGAGGGGCGGGAGGAGGAGATCCTCCCCTGCATGGCGTGCAACATCTGCCTGGCGCGGCTGTTCCGGGACGCGGAGCTGTGCTGCTTCGTGCGGCCCTCGCTGGGCCACGAGAGCGAGCCCGAGTATGGGTTTTACGGCTTCGCGAAGGCGGCCCGGCCGAAGAAGATCTGGATCATCGGGGCGGGCGTGGCCGGCCTGCAGGTCGGGGCGATCGCCGCGGAGAAGGGGCACCAGGTCACGATCACGGACCGGGCGGATCACACCGGCGGACAGCTCGCCGCCGCCGCCCACGGACCGTGGGGCGACGACGAGTTCCTGCGGCTGGTGCGCTACCTCGAACACCGCTGCCGCAAGTTCGGCGTGAAGTTCGAGCTCGGCCGGACGGTCACCAAGGAGGAGGTCAAGGCCTCCGACGCGGATGAAGTGGTCATCGCGACCGGGGCCGTGCCGCGGACCGACATCCCGGGTGCCGACGGCAAGAACGTCGTCTCGTGCCTCGACCTGTTCGAGGGCCGGGCGAAGGTGGGCCGGCGCGTCGTGATCCTCGGGGATGGCGGCGTCGCCATCTCGACGGCGCTGCTCCTGCTGCATCGCGGAGGGCACGAGGTGACGCTGGTCGGCCCGGCGAAGAAGCCGGGTCGGGACGTCAACCCCTCCTACATCTGGCGCTACATGTCGAAGCTCAAGGAAGGCAAGGCGGTCCTGGTGATGCAGACCAAGGTCGAGGCGATCACGGCCGAGGGGGTGGCGGTGGTCGCGCCCGACGGCCCGAAGACGATTCCGGCGGACACGGTGGTCCTGGCCGAGATGCGGTCGGTGCAGGACCTGGCGAAGGCCCGCAAGGGCGTTGCTGTGGTGGGCGACGCGCTGCTGCCGCGTCGCGCCAACGCCGCCATCCTCGACGGCTACCGCCTCGGGATGCGGCTGTAGGCTGCCAGGGAGGTGCGACGATGGTGCCGACGATTGACGCCTTCCGGTGCGACGGCTGCGGGGTCTGCGTGCAGCGCTGCCCGCCGCAGATCATGGGCTTGATCCGGGGCAAGGCCGCCTTGCTGACCGACCTCTGCGAGGAATGCGGCATTTGCGCCGAGGCGTGCCCGATCGGGGCGATCCGCTTCCGGCTGCCGCACCGCGACTTCCAGCCGAAGCACGATGCCTACCGGCCGGTGCCCCGGTAGCGGGAGGGAACGACGATGAAGATCAACAAGATCGATCATATCTGCGTCGCGGTGAAGAACCTCGACGAGGCCCGCAAGAAGTGGGAGCCGATCCTCGGCAAGGCGCCGGACGACCCCTACGTGGACGAGCCGGAGAAGATCCGGGTCGCCCGATACTGGCTGGGCGACGTCGGTTTCGAGCTCATGGAATCGACCTCGCCGGACGGCGACGTGGCGAAGTTCATCGAGAAGCACGGCGAGGGCATCATGCTGATCGGTTTCAACGTCGACAACACCCGCGCGTCGATCGACGAGCTCCGGGGCAAGGGGTACCCGTTCATCGGTGGGGCGCGAAAGTTTCGCGACTGCGAGTTCGCGTTCATCCATCCCAAGGCCCTCAACGGCGTCCTGCTCGAGCTCATCGACTACAAGTGGAAGCCGCACGAGCGCGGCTAGGCCGCGGCGGGCCCTCCCGCGGATCCGGGCTCGGTGAAGGAGACCGTCATGGACTTCCGGTTCTCCGAGGAGCAGGAGTTCTTCCGGAACCAGGTCCGCGATGCCGTCGACCGCCTCGTCCGGCCCCGCATCGCGGAAATCGATCGGCGGGCCGAGTTTCCCCGCGACCTGTGGGACGAGTTTGCCCGGCTCGGCTACTTCGGCCTCCGCCATCCCGCCGCCCACGGCGGCCTCGACGCCGACACCGTCACCTCGATGATCTTCTTCGAGGAGCTGGCCCGCGGGTCGTGCGGGTTCTTCATGGCTGTCACCGCCCAGATGCTGATGGGCACCTATTTCATCGGCCGCTTCGGTTCGCCCGAGATCCGGCGGCGCGTGCTCGAACCGGCGATCCGCGGCGAGAAGATCGGCGCGATCTGCTTCACCGAAAGCCAATCCGGCTCGGACCTGGCCGGCATCCGCACCACCGCCACCCGCGACGGCGACGGCTGGGTGCTCCACGGCACCAAGGAGTGGATCACGAACGGCCCGATCTGCGACTTCGCCACCGTCCTCGCGACCACCGATCCCCGCGCCGGCCTCAAGGGACTGTCGTTCTTTCTGGTCGAGTCCGGCACGCCCGGTTTTTCGCGCGGGCAGGCGATCGAGAAGCTCGGCGCCCGCGGCTCGGTCACCGGCGAAGTCGTGCTCGACCACGTCCGTGTCCCGGCCGAGAACCTGCTGGGCGAGCCCGGACAGGGCGCCCGCTACCTCACCGACATCCTCAACCAGGTCCGCGTGATGACCGGTCTCGCCGCCTGTTCGATCGCCGACGAGGCGCTGCGCGACGCCAAGGAGTACGCGAAGCGGCGGGAGGCGTTCGGCAAGCCGATTTCCGAGTACCAGCTAATCCGCGAAAAGTTCGGCCGCTGCTGGGCGCGGCGCGAGGCGGCCCGCACCCTGCTCTACCGCGTGGCGTGGATGATCGATGCCGGCCTGGAGTGCCAGCGTGAGGCGATGGCCGCGAAGTGGGTGGCGACGGAGATGTGTCTCGAAGCGGTCGACGAGGCGACCCGGATCTACGCCGGCAACGGGTTCACCCCCGAGTATCCCGCGGAGCGGTTCTTCCGCGACGCCCGGTTCCTGCTCTCGGGCGGCGGCACCCACGAGGTGCTGCTGGACTACCTCGGCCGCACCTACCTCCGGCAGTGAACGGCCCGCCCCACGGAGGTTTCCGGTGAAGATCGTCGTCCTGGTGAAGCAGGTTCCCGACCCGGAGGCGCGGGTGACGGTGGGCGCCGACGGCGGTCCCGACGCGCTCCGGGTGGAGGACCGCTGGTGCACCTCCTTCTTCGACGAGGTGGCCCTCGAAGCGGCCCTCGGGCTGCGCCAACGGCACGGCGGAGAGGTCGTCGCGGTCACCGCAGGCGGGGGCAAGGCTGCCGATGCCCTGCGGCGGGCGCTCGCCTTCGGCGCCGACCGCGTCGTCCAGATTGACGACCCGGCGCTCGCCGGCGCCGACGGCCTCGGCGTCGCCGCCGCCCTCGCCGCGTTCGTCCGGCGCGAGCCGCCCGACCTGGTGCTCGCCGGCCGTCAGGCGCTGGACGACGAGGCCGGCGTCGTGGGCCCCGCCGTGGCCGAACGGCTCGACTGGCCCCACGCGGCCGACGCGGTCGCGCTTGAGGCCGACCCGGCGGCGCGACGGGTCCGCGTCGAACGCACGGTCGACGGCGGGCGCGAGGTGCTCGAGCTCCCGCTGCCCGCGCTGATCACCGCGCAGAAGGGGTTGGCGACGCCGCGCGTGCCACAGGTCACCGGCGTGATGAAGGCGATGCGGGCGAAGATCGACCGGGTCGACCTCGCCGGCCTCGGCCTCTCCCCCGACGACCTCGCGCCCCGCACCACCGTGCTCGGCTACCGTCCGCCCCCGACGCGCCAGCCGCTGCGAATGATCGAGGGTGATTTCCCCGAGAACGTCCGGACGCTCGCCGCGCTCCTCTGCGACGAGGCGAAGGGGATCGGATGACGGCCGCGATCTGGGTCGTGGTGGAACGGTCGGGAAACGGGGCGCGCCGCGCCTCGCTGGAAGCGCTCGGCCGTGCCGCCGCGCTGGGCGGGGAGCCCACCGCGGTGCTTCTCGGCGCAGACGCCGCCGCGGCCGCGCCGGCGCTGGCCCCCTACGCGAAGCGCGTGCTCGCCGTAGAGCACCCGGCGCTGGCGGACGCCGCGACGACCGCGCAGGCCCGGGTGCTGGCGGATCTGGCCCGGGCGCGCGTGCCGCGCGCGATCCTGGCGGGCGCCACCGCCTGGGGCCGCGACCTCCTCGCGCGCCTCGCCGCCCGGCTGTCCGCCGGCTACGTGCCGGACGCGGTGGAGCTGTCGGCCGGGGCGGACGGCGCGCTGGAAGCGGTGCGCCCGGTGCTCGGCGGGCGAGCCTACGCGCGCCTCGCGTTCCGCGGCGACGGCCCCCGGCTCGTCGCCCTTCGTCCAAACACCTACCCCGTGCCCGCCCCGGGCCCGCCCGGCGCGATCGAGCGGCTCGCGGCGGCCGACGACGCCGCGACGCGGCCGCCGCGGATCGTGGAGCGCCGCCCTGCGCCCGGCGGCCCGATCGATCTCGCCGAGGCGGACGTGATCGTGGCGGCCGGCCGCGGCGCCCGGGGGCCGGAAGGGTTCGCGGTTGCCGAGCAGCTCGCCGCGGCGCTCGGCGCCGCGG
>Ga0068707_1000339_pt1 | contig 29415 bp, 27 predicted proteins | sample YNPNPMetaG_FD_66600 | JGI IMG/M metagenome (GOLD analysis project Ga0068707, IMG submission 66600) | Anoxygenic and chlorotrophic microbial mat microbial communities from Yellowstone National Park, USA - YNP NP MetaG | ecosystem: Environmental > Aquatic > Thermal springs > Hot (42-90C) >... | reverse complement strand
TCGTATTCCAGGACGATCCGGATGTTCCGTTTCCGGGCCATCTAGCTCCCGAGGAGAACCGCCTCCGCGATCTGCACCGCGTTGAGGGCGGACCCTTTCGCCAGGTTGTCGCACGACAGGCGCAGGGAAACGGCGGGCGACGGTCCCCGAAGGGATCGGCACGAATCCACCCGCACCGCCCCTTCCTCCGCCGCCGTCCCTCCCTCCCCCACGTGCACGCCCGGGATCCGCCGGAGACGGTTCGTGATCTCCTCCACGGAAGTCGCGCCGCCCATCTCGAAGAAGGCGATCGCCTCGACCCCCCGGGCCACGGGCACCCGGAAGCAGGACACGTCGAGGGGAACGGCCTCGCCACCGAGGATCTTCAGGACCTCCCGGGCCACTTCGTCCCCGCCGCTCTCCTCCCCGTGATAGCGGCCGGTGAAGGAGACGGCGCCGGCCGGATCCGGGCACATCCCGTGCTTCCGAAGGTCGTCCTCGAACTCCTCGAGGGCCTTCCGGCCGCCGGAGCTGACCGGAAGGTGCGCCAGGACCCATCCTCGCCGGATCCCGGCCGCCTCGCGGATCGCCCGCGTCGCCAAGGACAGAAGGACGGCCGCCGGAGAGGGGCTGGCCACGATGGCCGGGCGGTTCCGCGGGGGCGGCTGGAGCTCCGGGACCACAAGGGGGACCGCCGGATCGAGACGCCAGTCCCCGGAGGTGTCCACGACCACGGCCCCGGCCTCCGCAAAGGCAGGGGCGAACCGGCGGGCCACGCCCGGGGAGGCGGCCAGGAAGACGGCATCGAACCCCCCGGGGATGCTCGCCCCGAGGGCCTGGAGGCGGCAGGGACGGCCGCGCACGTGCAAAACGCGTCCCTCGGAGGCCGGGGAACCGTACAAGACGATGTCGGAGAAGGGAAATTCCCTCCGTTCGAGGAACTCGAGGAGCTTTCCCCCCACCAGCCCCGTGGCCCCGGCCACGGCCACGCGGAATGTGCGGCTCATGGACCTTCTTTCAGCCGGAAGGTCACTCGGAGCCTTTGCCGGGACGCGATCGGACGCCCCCATCGGGTGGCCGGACGGAACCGCCACTGCCGTACCGCCCGGACGGCAGCCTCGTCGAGGACGTCGTGTCCAGAACTCTCAAGCACCCGGACCTCCCCGCAAGTGCCGTCCGCCCGAACCTCGAAGTCCAGCAACAGGGATCCCTCGTACCCGCGACGGCGGGCCAGCTCCGGGTATTCGGGCGGGGGATTGGAGATCTCCGAAGGGGGCGTCTCGACGGACGAGGACGAGGGGGCCACCCGGAGGGCCGGGACCCTTGCCGACCGTTCCCATGGGGGCTCCGGCGCTTCCCGGCGCGCCGGTGGCATCGGTTCCTCCTCCTCCTCTTCCGAAGGGCGCATCGGGACGGGCTCGAAGTCCCGCTCGGGGGCCACCGGATGCTCCAGCTCCGCCCGCGGCTCGAGTCTTTGGAACTCCACCACCACCTCTTCCGGACGGGGTGGGAGGACCCTCATCACCGGATCGCCGGCCTCCCGCCGCACGCGGATTCCCACCTCGACCGAACGGCTCGGATCCCACCCCATGGCCGAAAAGGCTGCGATCGCCCCCAAGAGGCCGGCGTGCAGGGCGAAGGAAACCAGCCAGTTCACGATCAGTCCCTTCATCCGTCGTGGCCGGCGCGGGGAACCCATCCCCCGGGTCCGGTGTCGTTCATGATATCCGGGGGAGCGGTGAAATCAACGCTTGGACCGGGCTTGCCGGAAAAACTCCGGTGCCGGTTCGGGACCGGCACCGGAGCCTCCGTTCCGCGGAAAATCCGCGGCGTTCACTTCATCAGGGGTACGATCTCGTCGACCACGATGACCGAGTAGCCGGGCCATCCCTCGGGATCCTTGAGGACGACCCCGTTCACTCCGACGTACCGCTCGTAAAGGTCGTTGAGCCGGTTCGCCATGGCCGTATCGCCCTCCTTCACCCGGAGGAAGGCCATGATCTTCCCGCCCATCACCAGCTTGTGCGTGCCGGGGCGCTTGAAGAGCGTGGATCCCGTCGTGTCGACATACCCGGTCATCGCCCACTCCTTCTTCTCGGGCTTCTTGGGCTGGGAGGCCCGGCGGATCGCCTCCTCCTGGGCATCCAGCTCGGCCTTGCGGGCCTTGATCGCCAGCCAGGCCGTGTGCAGGTCCCGACAGCCGCGGTACAGACGCTCCACCTCGGCCTTTTCGCCGGGATCGTTCGCCGCGGCCATGGCCTGCTCGCAGGCCTCGAACGCGGCCCCGAAGTCCACCTCTTCGAGGCGCCCGGCATCGATCAGCTGGCGCTGGGCCGCCAGGAGGGCGTGGATCGACGCAAGCCGCCCGGGATCCTTGGGGGCCGCCGGGGCCGGGGCGGCGGGCTTCTCATCCCGGGCGGCGGTTTCCAGGGCCTTCCCCGCGCGGATGTACTTCCGGGCCACGAAGCATTTCACCGCGGGGGGAGCCTCGATCTTGAACCACCCCATGTGCTCCCCCAGGATCTTGACGGGGTCGCCCTCCTTCAGGGTGCAGAGGATCTCCGCGTTCACTCGGCTGTCCGTGCGGACGGCGGCCTCCGGGGCGGTGACCACGCCCCCGTCCCCTTCCCTTCTCACGTTCCGGCCGAAGATCCACGCCGTGCACCCCCGGGTCGGAAGGATCTGATAGAACTCGTCCTTCTCCCCCACGACCGTGACCTTCTCTCCCAGCCCGATGACCGAGGCGATGACCCCGGTGGCATCGGCCTTGGGGAAGATCCGTACATTCAGCCGCTCCACGGTCACCTCCCCCTCGAAGGGGAAGGCCGGCCGGGCGAAGGCGGTCTTCTGCTCCCCGGCCCGGTGTTGCGTCCCGTCGAAGGCCTGCTCGCCGGCAAAGGCCGACCCGGCCAGCACCGCGAGGGCCACGCCCCACATCCCTGTTCTCATGTCTGCCCCCTCTTCTTTCGATCCCGAAAACCGAACTTTCCACCGCGACGGAAACACGGTTCCCGTCCTTGCCCTCAAGAGGAATTCATCGAAGCGGCATGCATCCCCTCCCTCCCCCCGTCTTCCCGGGCGAATCTCATCCCATCCCCCTCTCTGCCGGCCCCGCCGGCCCGGCTAGCTCCGGGGCTCCGGCCCCGGCGGCTCCCCCTTCTTCGGTCTCAGGTCCTTGCGGTTGGCCAGGGCCACCGTCTGGGTGACGTACTCCCTCCTCCGGCTCTGCCGGACTTCCCGTTCGATCCGCTCCCGGGCGGCCCGGAACTCCGAGGCGGGGTCCTCCGGGGGCCGTTCGAGGACGTCCTCGAGACAGACCACGAAGGTCCATTCCCTCTTCTCGGGGTTGCGGCTGACCATGAATCCCGGGAAGGTGGCGGCCCTCTTCTGGAGATTCAGTTGCCCCTCGGCGACCTGCCGCGCCGCCAGCAGGGCCAGCCGCGGCTCCTCCAGCCCGGACTCGTGGGGCTTCTGGAGGCCGAAGTACCGCGAGGGGCGCCAGTCCAGGAGATGTTTCCGGCGCGCCGCGGCGAAGCCGTTCTTCTCGATCTCCTGCACCAGGTTTCGCGCGAAGGCGGAGGCCCGCTTCTGGAGCTGCTGCCTCGTAAGATCCCTCTCGATGGCCTTCCGGACCGGCTCCGTGAGCCCCGGATCGTAGGACGGGGTCTTCTTCTGGATCCTGTAGAAAAGGGATCCCTTGGTCGTGTCGTTCCGCCGGGAGATGTCCCCTGCCTTGCGTTCGGCATCGAAGGCCCAGGTTCGGAGGTCTCCGTTTTCCCCGAGGATCTTTTCGATCTCGTCCACATCCCGGATCCCGAAGGCCCCGGTCACGTCGTGGACCAGAACGATGCCCTCCCGCTTGGCCTCGTCCCGGATCCGGTCGAACAGATCTTCGGGGTACTTCCCGTCCTTGAAGGAGGCCCCGATTTGGGTGTCGATCCGTTCCATCACCTTCCTGGCCTCGACGCGGGCCTTCTCCCGCCGAAGGCGATCCCGGATCTCGGGGCGGACCTCTTCCAGTCCCCGGACGGCGGGCGGCTCGTGCGCCTTGGGCTCCTGGCCCGGGGCGTGGGCATGTTCCTCCGGAGGCTTGCGGAACTCGTCCCGGTGCCCTTCGTAATAGGCACGAATCTCCTCCTCGGAGGGCTCCGGAACCTTCTTGCCGAACTCTTCGTACTCCGCCATGAGATAGGAAATCTGCACCTTCTCGCCGACCTTGTACCGTTCCTTGTTCGCTTCGTAGTGCCGGGCGACCTCCTCGGACCGCACGGGTTTGAGATCCCGCAGGAATTCGTTGGGGTCGATCCCGGCGACCCAGATGCGGGCCATCCGGTTCCCCCGCGAAACCTCCTCGTAGACTCGATTGAAATCGGCGAACGCCCCCTCCTCGACGAGGTTCAGGAGCTTGTCGAGGACCACGCGGTCCGCCACCCAGGCTTCGAGGACCGGCAGGCTCGTGTTGAACAGCCCGGCGACCTGTTGGAAGTTCTCGTCGGTCTGGGGTTGCCCGCGACCGCAGGCCAGGAAGATGTCCCGCAGGCGCAGGTCCACCTCCCTCGGGGTCGCCACGATGCCCTTCCGCCGGGCATCCTCCAGGAGGATGATGTTTTCCCACGCCAGGGAGGCGAGCTGCTCCTCCTTGGGCGGGGGCGGCTTGGGCCGCGTGCGGCGCCGGAAGGACGCCGCCGGGTCCGCGAGGTCCTTGAGCCAGTTTTCCCAGTAGTAGGCCGGCATGGCCTTTCGGAGGTGGAGCTCCCATTCGCGCAGGGAGACGTGGACGTTCTCGAAGATGATGCCGGCATCGGCGTCCCGGTCCCGGTCGGTGGGCCCCCCCAGGGTCCCCGACAGAACCAGGGAGACGGCCATGAGGAGCACCAGGAAGAGAAAGAGCCCCTTCGTGGTCCGGCTGACGAATTTCTGGAATCTCATCCGACCTCTTCCGGACGGGGCAGATCCTCGATGGATTTCAGCCCGAACGTGTCCAGGAACTCCTTCGTCGTCCCGTACAGGAGGGGCGCCCCGGGGGACGTGTCCCGCCCCGCGATGCGCACCAATCCCCGCTCCATCAGCGCCCGGATGATCTCGCCCGACTGGGCCCCCCGGACGGCCTCGACGTCCACGCGCCGGATGGGTTGCCGGTAGGCGATGATGGCCAGCGTCTCGAGCGCCGCGGCGGAGAGCTTCCGCTCCGCCTTCGACTTCCGGAGCCGGCCGATGATATCCGCGTACCGGGGATGGGTCAACAGCTGGTATCCCCCGGCGATCTCGTCCAGGACGAAGGCCCGTCCCTGCTGCCGGTACTCCTCCCGAAGCCGGTCCAGCGTCTCCCGGATCTCCTGAGCCCCCGCTTCCGGGAGGATCGCCTGCAGCCGGGAAAGGGAGAGAGGCTCGTCGCAGGCGAAGAGCGCGGCCTCCAGCGCCCCCTTCAGGTCATCCACTCCGCCGCCTCTCTCGCAAAATAGGTGAGGATGAAATCCGCGCCCGCGCGCTTGATGGAGGTGAGGATCTCGAGGACGATTTTCTTCTCATCGATCCACCCTCTCTCCCCGGCCGCCTTCACCAGCGCGTACTCCCCGCTGACGTTGTAGGCAGCCAGCGGCCACGCGAACCGATCCCGCGCCCGCCGGAGGACATCCAGATAGGCGAGCGCCGGTTTCACCATAATTATATCCGCTCCCTCCCGAATATCAAGGGCGATCTCGCGAAGAGCCTCGTCCGAATTCCCGGGATCCATCTGGTATCCGGATCGGTCTCCGAACCGGGGCGCGGAGTCGGCCGCCTCGCGGAAGGGACCGTAGAACGCGCTGGCATACTTGGCGGCATAGGAGAGGATGGGGATCTCGGGGAGGACCGCCCGGAGGGCCCCCACCGCGCCGTCCATCATGCCGCTGGGGGCCACCACGTCCGCCCCCGCCGCCGCATGGGACAGCGCCGTCTTCTGCAGGAGCGGCAGTGTCCGGGCGTTGTCCACCCGGCCGTCCCGGAGGACCCCGCAATGGCCGTGGTCCGTGTATGCGCAGAGGCAAACGTCCGTGATGACGGGGAGCTCGGGGACCGCGTCCTTGACGGCGCGGACCGCCTGCGGAACGATCCCGTTCCGGTCCCAGGCCCCGCTCCCGCGGGCGTCCTTGCGGGGGGGAATTCCGAACAGGAGGAGGGCCCCGACGCCCGCCCGGTGGAGGTGCCGCGCCTCGGCCCCCAGGAGGTCCACCGTGAGCTGGAACTGGCCGGGCATGGAAGGGATCGGGACGCGTCGGCCGCGCCCCGGACGGACGAAACAGGGCATCACGAGATCGTCGGGGGACAGGGCGGTTTCGCGCACCAGACGGCGCAGGCCTTCCGTTTTCCTCAGGTTCCTGGGATGAAGATTCATGCCTTCCTCGCGATCTCCCGGACGAGGTCTTCCAGGGTGCAGCGGCGCGGGACGGCGCCCACCCGCAGCCCGCAGCGGCGCGCCGCCAGGGCCGTCACCGGTCCGAGGCAGGCGGCCCGGGCCCGCCCGGGTCGGCCCCCCATCGCCTTCATGAAGTTTCGCACGGTCTGGGCGCTGGCGAAGAGGATCCAGTCCGCCTTCCTCACGGCCTCCGCCCCCCGGGGGCGGACCCCTTCGATGCGGTAGAGCACCCGGCGGGTCACCCGCGCGCCGTGTCGGCGGAGGACCCGTTCGAAGGCGGGATCGGAACGGTCCGCCGCCGGGTGGAGGATGCGGGCCCCGCGCACCCCCCTCCGGCAGAGTTCCCGGGCCAGCCCCCGCGTGGTGAATTCCCGGGCCACCAGGAAGGGTCGGACCCCGTGGTCCCGGAGGGCCGCCGCGGTCCGTTCCCCCACGGCGCAGATCCGGAGCCTCCGCAGGTTGCCGCGATCCCTCCCCAGCCTTCGGAAAAACAGGTCCACCGCGGTGCGGCTGGTGAAGGCCAGGTGGGTGAAGCCGTCCACCCGCAGGGGACCGGACCGGACGGGACGGCAGCGAAGGACCGGAAAGAGAATCACCTCCGCCCCCAGGGCCTCCAGCCTCCGGGCCAGTTCGCCGGCCCGCTCCCGGGGACGGGTGATGACCACGCGCCTCCCGGCCAGAGGGCGCCGAACCGCCGGGCCGCCCCTCGGTCCCCTCCCCATCGCGTTCACGGTTCCATGATGGGGAACGGCTCCGGTGCTGTCAAGCCGCCGTACCGCCGGAGAATCTGTTGATCGCCCAATCGGTCTTGTGCTAGATTTGAAAGGGCCGCGAGCCAAACCGCGAGGGATCCAACTTGTCCGAGGCCGACGCCCCGCTCCGGAGAGTCCTTGAACCCCTCCGCCCGGAGATGGAGCGCGTGGAGGAGGCCCTTCGGCGCGAGCTGGAACACGAGAATCCCTTTCTGGACGACCTGCTGGGTCATTCCCGGAAGCTTCAGGGGAAGCGCCTGCGCCCCCTGCTCCTTCTGTACTGCGCCCGCATCCTGGGCGGGGTCCTGGACCTGCATGTCGCCCTGGGGGCGGTGGTGGAGCTGCTCCACAGCGCGACCCTCGTCCACGACGACGTGCTGGACGAGGCGGAGCGGCGCCGCGGGGAGAAGGCCCTCCACCGGGTCTGGGGGAACGAGGCCTCGATCCTCCTGGGGGACTACCTTTTCGCGAAGGCCTATTCCCTCTGCGCCCGGTTGCACCTCCGGGAGGCCAATCTCATCCTGGCACGCACCGTCGAGGAGATGTGCGTGGGGGAACTCAGCCAGATCGCCACGAAGTTCGATTTCGCCATCGACGAGGAACAGTACCTCCGGGTGATCGGGCAGAAGACGGCGTCCCTCTTCGGGGCGGCCTGCCGTCTGGGGGCCGTGGGGCACGCGGCGGACCCCGAGGCCGTGGAGGCCCTGGCCCGGTACGGCACCTGCCTGGGGACCGCCTTCCAGATCGTGGACGACTGCCTGGATCTGGAGGGGGACGAGCGCGTGGCGGGGAAATCCCTCGGGACCGACCTGGCCAAGGGCAAGCTCACGCTCCCGGTGATCCAGCTCCTCCGCCAGTCCCCTCCCGAGGAGCGGCGTCGCCTGGAGGAGATGCTGGCCGGCACCGACGGCGTCGAAGAGCGCCGATCCCTCGTGCTCCGCCTCGTCCGCGAGCGCGGCTTCCTCCGCCGTTCTTTCGAACAGGCCGAGGAATGGATCCGGCGGGGCAAGGTGAGTCTCGGCCGCGTCCGCGATTCCCTCTACGTGGACAACCTCCGCGTCCTGGCCGATTACGTCCTCCACCGGCGGGCCTGACCCGGGGCCCCGCCTTGTCCTCCTCCCCCGCGTCATGCTATGATTCCCGGCGCATGAAGCTCATCCGGATCGAGGAGGCCCGGCCGGGGATGAAGGTCTCGCGGGACGTGATCGATCTGAGGGGGAACCTCCTGTGCCGTGCCGGGACCGAGCTCACCGAGAGCCTCCTGGAACAGCTGAAGCAGCGCCCCCTCACCCACCTCTTCGTGGAGGTTTCCCCCTCCGGGCCGGCGGAGCCCTCCGCCTCGCCGGGCCGGTCTCCGGAGGAGATCGCCCGGGAGGTGGACCGCATGTTCTCCGGCGCGGATACGAACCCCCTCATGGTGGCCCTGAGGGAGGCCGCCAAGAGATACTTGGCGGGTCCGAAAGCCTGAAGCCATGGGATCCGGCGGTTCCTCCCCGGACCTTCCCGAGCGCGTCCGGCGGCTCGCCGGAAGGATCCAGGGTCTTCCCACGCTCCCTGCGATGCTGAACACGATCAACCGGATGGTGATGAATCCCCGCACCTCGGCCCGGGAGGTCGCCCAGATCATCTCCGCCGATCCGGCCCTGACCGCCAAGGTGCTGCAGGTGGTGAACTCCCCATTCTACGGCTTCCCGAACCGGATCACGACCGTCACGCACGCCATCGTGATCCTGGGCTTCAACACGATGAAATCGATCATCCTCTCCTCCACCATCTTCGACCTCTTCCGCAAGGACGCCGGCCCGGGAAGATTCGACCGCACCGCGTTCTGGAAGCATTCCATCGGCTGCGGGGCCGCGGCCAAGGTGCTGGGGCGGAGGCTCGGTTACGCCGCCCTGGAGGAGATCTTCATCGCCGGCCTCCTCCACGACGTCGGAAAGATCGTCCTGGACCAGTTCCTCCACGAGCCGTTCTCCGCCGCCCTGGAACTGGCCCGCCGCAGGGAAATCCTCCTCCGGGAGGCGGAAGAGGAGATCCTCGGGGCCAACCATGCCGACGTCGGGGGCTGGCTCTTCGAGACGTGGAGCCTGTCCCGGGGGCTGGTGGAGACGACCCGGTGCCACCACAACACCGATCTCGCCCAGGACCACCCGAGGCTCGCCGGGGTCATCCACGCCGCGGACATCCTCGCCCGGGCGATCCGGTACGGCAACGGCGGGGACGACAAGATCCCCCCCCTCCGGGAGGAGGTCTGGAAGGCGCTGGGGCTCGGGGAGGCCGGGTTCGACGACCTCCTCCGGGAGACGGGCGCGGAGATCGAGAAGGCCACGGTCTTCCTGGATTTCATACGGTAGGGCGATGGTGGCGGATCGAGAACGGGCCGATTCGGGAAGCTACCGCCTCCTCCCTTCTCCCGAGACGAGGGAACTCCAGGATGCGAGCCGCCGTCTCTTCGTGGCCTCCACCCCCGGCGAGATCGCCGGGGTCCTCACGGAGGCGGCCCGGCGCCAGTCCGGGGCCCGCTCCGCCACGCTGTTCCTGCACGACCCGGATTCGGGCACCTTCACCGGCGGCGATCCCCGCCTCCAGCCCGAACCGATGGTCATCGATTTCCTCTTCGCGGACTCCAAGCCCCTCGTGCTCCCCCACCGCGACGGGATGTTCATCGCGGTTTTCCCCCTGATGGTGGACCAGCAACGGGTGGGCCTCCTGGTCCTGGACGTCACGGGAATGGCGGAGGAGGTCGCCCGGAAGGGCCTGGAACCCGTGAGCCTCCTGGCCGACCAGGCCGCCATGGCCCTCCTGAACCGGCGCCTCCTGGCCCGGTCCCAGGGGGAATCCGCCCTCCTCTCCAACATCCTGGACTCGATCACCAATGCCATCCTGACCCTGGACGGAGAGGGACGCATCACCCGGATCAACCGCAACGCCACGGCGATGTTCGGCCTGTCCGGAGAGGCCGTGGGGAAGCCGTATGCCGAGGTCCTGACGGCCGACGTCGCGGCGGCGGTCCGGGAACTGCTCTCCCAGGTCCGGGAGATGGGCTTCGCCATGGAAAAGATGATCGTCGTGAAGCCCGCCCAGGGCCTGGAAATCCCCATCGCCGTCTCCGCCTCGGTCCTTCGGGGCGAGAACCTCGCCTCCCTCGGGACGATCCTCGTCTGCCGGGACATGACCGCTTCCCACGAGCTCGAACGGCTGCGCCACCTCGACCGGATGAAGAGCGAATTCGTGGCCAACGTCTCCCACGAGCTCAAGACCCCGCTCACCTCCATCAAGGCCTACACGGAGGCCCTCCTGGACATGGCCCGGGACGAGCAGATGCGCTCCTTCCTCGAGGTGATCGACGAGGAGTCGGACCGTCTGCTGGCCCTCATCAACGATCTCCTGAACATCTCCCGCATCCAGGCGGGCCGGCTGAAGATGAATTTCGCGCTGGTGCCGCCCCGCGCCATCCTGGACGAGGTTCTGGGCCTCTCCAAGGTCCAGTCGGAGAGACACCGGATCCTTCCGGAGATCGCGGGGGACCTGTCCCCCATGCTCCTGGACAAGGAGAAGATGAAGGAGGTTCTGATCAATCTTCTGTCCAACGCCATCAAGTACTCCCCGGCGGGCGGAGACGTCCACGTCCGGATGCGCGCCGAGGGGCAGAATCTCCGGATCGAGGTCCAGGACCACGGCATCGGCATCCCCCGGGAGCAGCGCGACCGCCTCTTTCAGGCCTTCTCCCGCGGGGATGCCTCCGAAACGGCCGGGATTCCCGGAACGGGGCTGGGACTGGCCATCGCCAAGGCCATCGTGGAGCATCACGACGGACGGATCGGGTTCGAAAGCGAGCCCGGACGCGGGAGCACCTTTTTCGTCCTCATCCCGATCCGCACGGAGATCCGGCGCGGCGAGGCGGGATCGGAGCTGGGGTCCCTTTCGGAGTGAGGACCGCGGGGCTCCTAATCGACCGAGAAGAAGCGGGGGAGGTTCAGCCCCCCCGATCCGCTCCAGGACCCGGCCGGCGGGATCCACCTCCACCAGGCGGCCCGTCCCCTGCTCCAGCACGAGCGTGCTCCCGTCCTCCAGGCGCACGGCCTGCACGGGGCGCCGGAGCCCCTCCGCCTTCCACACCTCCCGCTGCCGGGGATCGATTTCCACGACCCGGTTCGCCTGGAGCTCGGCCACCAGGGTGTTCCCGTCCTCCAGGCGCTGAGCCCGGCCCGGCACCCACCGGTCCGGGGGGAGGGACCATACCACGACGCCCCGGCGGTCGACCTCCTCGATCCCTCGACCGGAGCTCACCAGCGTGTTCCCGTTCGCCAGGCGCTGGGCCGACAGAGGAAAGGGCCTTCCGGCGCAGGTCCAGACGGCCGCCTTCGTCCGCGGATCGTACTCGGCCACGCGTCCCGACTGCTGCTCGACGATCAGGAGATTTCCCCCCTCCAGGCGGATCGCCTCGACCGGGGCGCCCAGCCCCCCCAGCTCCCAGACGATCTTTCCCCCGCTCCTCCCGAAGGGCTCGATCTCCACCACCCGGTTCTGGGCCATGTCGGCCACCAGCACGTTCCCGTTCTCCAGCCGTCGGGCGCTGCCCGGGAGCTGAAGGTTCCTCGAGAAAGACCATGCCTCCCGCCCCTCGGCGTCGAACTCCCGCACCCCGTTCTGGTCGCAAACCAGGAGGGAGTCCGAGGAGGTCCGGGCCCCCCGGACGAAGGTCAGGGACTGGAGATGCCGCTTCTCAATCCGGACCTCTCCCACCAGGTGGGAGAAGACCCCCACCCGGCCCGGTTCCGCCGAGATCAGCACCCCTGGGATCCGGTCGCCGTTCCGGAATACGACCTTCACGAACCATCCCGGCGGAGGATCCGGCTCCCGATCGCGGTCCCGGCGGAGCAGAATCCTTTTCACCGATCGCCGGTCGAAGACCTCCTCCCGGCCGGTGCGGAAGACCACGTCGCGGGAACCGATCCGAAGGAGTTCCCCGCAGACGGCGAAAACCTCTTCCGGTTCCCGTCCGCTCCTCCGGATCAGCACATCCCCCGCCCCCTCCTCCTCCGCCTCCGAACGTACCCCCGACACGTCCCCCAGGGCGAGGAGACGGATCGCGTCCCGGCGGATCCGGAACGTCCCCGCCGGCGTCTCCATCGACGCCCTTCCCTCCTCGAAGCCCAGGATCCTTCCCGAGAGCAATCCCCCGTGGACGAGATGGATCCGTTCCGCTTCGGGATCGGGCCGCACGGGCCCCTCCGGGCCGAAGCGGACCCGACGGACCGCCTCCGGCGGAATCCGGTCCGTCCTCCCGGGTTCCCCGTGGCGGAACAGAAGGCGGCCCAGGGGATCGACTCCGACGATCTCCCCATTCCGTTCGGTCCGGTCGTCCATCAGGATCCGTTCCGGTTCGCCGTCCCGCGCCGCGGCGGGATCCGCCCGAAGGGGCGGGCCCCCCACCCCTCCGCCCGGGCCCACCAAAAGAATCAGGCCATACAGGAGCCCTCCCATGAAGGCGACTATAACCGGAGCCTCCGGGGTCTTCACGGGGTTTTCGCCTCCTTGACGGTGGCGACGGGCGCTCCTAGAATGGGCGCCGAACATCGGGGATTCCCGAATGGCGCGGGTCGTCGTCAGAGAGGCGGGGACCGAACGGATCGTCGAGCTCACCGATCCGATCACCGTGGCGGGCCGGGCCCTCGAGAACAAGATCGTCCTGCAGGACCGCCAAGCCTCCCGGCGGCACTGCCAGTTCGAGAGGACGGAATGGGGCTACAAGCTCGTTGACCTGGAGAGCCGCAACGGGACCCGGGTGAACGAGCGGACCGTCAACCAGGCGATCCTCCGCCCCGGGGATTGCATCCAGATCGGCCAGGCGGTTCTCATCTTCGAGGACCCCCTGTTCCGGGAGCCTCCCCCGGAGGTGGTGGCGCGGTTCGGACCGCCCGCGCCCGTCCTCTCCGCGGCCGCGCCGACCCCCCTAGCCAGCCCGATCCCGCCCCCCGTCCCCGTTCCCGCTCCGTCCCCCGCCCTCCCCTCCGCCCCGCCCTCGACAGCCCCTCCCGCCCCGGCCCCCGCCGCGGCCCCCTCCCCCGCGGCACCGTCCCCGCTCCGGCGCCGGGGAACGCCCACCACCCGGATCGATCCGGGGCTCCGCGCGGCGATCGCCGAGCGCCTGCGGGAGCGGCGGATCATCACGGCCGTCTCCGCGGGGGCCGTCCTCTTCGGCCTGGTGATCGTGATCCTCATCGTCGTCAACCTGGCCTCCGGAGAATCTCCCACGCGGCGCGCGGCCCGGGAAAATCTGGAGCGGGCCTCCGCCCTGAGGATCGGGGACCCGGCCCAGGCCCTCAAGCTCATCCGGGCGATTCCCCCGGACCAGCAGCCCTACTACGACCGCGGCCAGAGGCTGAAGCGCCAGATCGAGGCGGATGCCGCACGCCAGAAGGCGGCCACCGGCGAAACCGAGCGGAAGGAGTTCAAGGAACTCTACGAGTTCTGCGAGATGAACCGCAACGACGCGCGGACCTACGAGCAGATGTACGGGCGCTGCCTGGAGTTCCGCCGCAAATATCCCCGCAGCCCCTTCCTCCCCCAGCTGGAGGAATACCTCAAGATCTCCTCGGAGGGCCGTCCCAACGCGATCCGCTCGGAGATCCAGGCCCTCGAACGGGAGGTCTCGGAGCACCTCCAGAAGAACGAGTACGCGGCCGCGCTGGTCAAGGTGAACGCCCTGCTGGAGAAATTCAAGGGGGAGGTCGAGGCCCGGGATCCCCTCCTCCGGATCCACAACGACGTCCTCGACCGGGCCCGGAGCTACTGGGAGGCCCAGGAGGCCAAGGCGAAGGACCTGGCGGAACGCGGCCAGAAGGAGGAGGCCCGCCGGGCCTACGAGGAGGCCGCGGCCAACCTCGGCGAGGGGAAAGTGGCGGAGTTCAGGGACTTCTGCACCCTCGCCCGGGCCTGCCTGGACGCCCTCAAGTGATCCCGGCGGATGAGGGAACACACCTTCACCACGCGCGTCCGCTACGGCGAGACGGACCGGATGGGAGTGGTCTACCACGCCCATTACCTGGTTTATTTTGAGATCGGCCGGACGGAGCTCCTGCGGGCTGCGGGACTGGCCTACCGTGAACTGGAGCGCCGGGGTCTCTGCCTGGCGGTGGTCGAGTCCCGATGCCGACACCTCTCCCCGGCGCACTACGACGACGTGCTCCGCATTGAAACCCGCGTGGCCTCCCTCGGGAAGGCCTCGGTCCTCTTCGAGTATGACGTCCGGGCCGAGGATGGGCGCCGCGTGGCCGAGGGCCACACCCGGCTGGTCGCCCTGGACCGCCGGTGGAGACCCACCCGCCTTCCCGAGGACGTCGTTTCCCGCCTTCGATGACTCGGGCGGGAAGCGGGGGGATCGGACGTCTTGAATAGAGGGGGCCGGGTGCGGATTTTCGGTGACAATTTCCGGGAGGCGGGTCTATAATCCCCCCTCGACCCGGAGAATCGGGGGCCTTTGTGGGAGCTGACGCCATGAAGCGAACGTTCCTGCTCGGCGTGCTGGGATGGGCGGCGGCCGCCGCGTACGGCCAGGACGATCCCGACCGCCGGCTGACCCCCGCGGCCCTCTATTACGAGGGCCTCCGTCTGGAGACCGAACCGCCCGTCCACCTCGAGAAGGCCGTCGCCAAGTACAAGAAGGCCGTGGAGCGGGCCGTGGAGGAGGCCGGCCGCGCCTCCGGGGAGGAGCAGAAGAAGGGACTTCGCGCGACGGCGGCCTCCGCCCTCGTCCGCATCGGGTTCAGCTGCGAGAAGATGGAACCCGCCAACATCGCGGAGGCCCAGGCCGCCTACGGACGCGTCCTGGCGGACTTCGCCGACGTGGAACCCTGGTCCGGGATCGCCCGCCAGAAGGCCGCCCTGAAGGGCGTGGAGGTGCACCTCCAGCGGCTCCAGACCGCCCTCCGTCCCTGGCGCGACAGCGCCGCGATGAGCCCCCAGGATCCCCTCGTTGCCGAAAAGCTCAATGCGACGTGGGAGAAGATCCAGCCCCTCCAGGCCGAGGCCGTCCCGGGCCTGATCTGGGGGCTCGGACACCCTGACGAGGTGATCCGCAACTTCTGTGCCGAGAAAATCGTGGAGGTGATCGACGGGCCGGGCGTGGAAAAGCTCCTGGAGAAGCTCGGGGATCCCGATCCCGGGCTCCGCGCCGGCGTCTGCGGCGCCCTCCAGAAGATCTTCCACGCCTACAACGAGGCCGCCGACCTGGACCGTTCCGCCTCCGCCATCCGGGCCGCGATCGACCTGCCGCTGGACGCCGGCACGGAGAAGTCGAAGGCCTCCATCGAGAAGATCAAGCCCCGGGCCGAGGATCTCCAGAAGAAGGCGGCCGCCCTCCGCAAGGGGCTCCCGGACCGGCTCGACACCGAGAAGATCCAGGGCGAGCTGGCCCGGCTATTGGCCGACGAGGGCCTCTCCGCCCCCGTCCGGCTCGAGGCCGCCCGGGCCCTGGGATGGATCGGCCGCATCCAGGGAAGCCTGGCCGACGCCCTGCTCAAGGCCGTGGACAGCCGCAACCCGTCCGTGCGCGCGGCCTGCTGCCGCGCCGCCGGCTCCGTGGACACCACGGTGGCCGCCGACAAGCATCGGCTGGCCGACAAGCTGATCGCCATCCTCTCCTACGACCCCGCCCGGCCCGGCGGCGAAGACAACCGGCCTCCCGCGGGGGAGCACCCGGACTGGGCCAACGACGGAGTGGTCCGGCAGGCCGCCGCCGAGGCCCTGGGAAGGATCGGCCTGATCAAGTCGATCCCCGCCCTGATCCGGGCCCTGGAGGACAACGAGCTGGCGGTCCGCAGCGCCGCCATCGGGGCCCTCCGGGAGATCACCCACAAGGATTTCGAGCCGTCCTACGAGCCGGACAAGCCGGCCAAGGAACGCCAGGAATCCCGCCAGAAATGGGAGCAATGGTGGTCCGACACCGGCGGCGTCGTGGTCCTGGTGGAGCGGTTCTGGGCTTTCCAGGCTCGATGGAAGGAATTCCCGGTGGCCCGGCTGTTCGACCCGGCCCTCTTCCTCAAGGAGATCGAGTCGCGCCTGTGGGCGATCCTTGATCCGGCCGCGGCCAAGGCCGAGCGGGACCGCGCCGAGAACGTCCTGAAGGACTTCCAGTCCCGCCGGGACGTGTTCGTCCGGGACGCGGTGGACCTCGGCATCGAGGCGCTGGATCGCTGGCTCAAGTACATCGGCGGGGAAACCGAGAAGGAGGGGGGCAAGGCCAACGCGGCCACGCGCTGCTTCGTGGCGGAGGTCGTGGCGCGGCTCCTCGACAAGCATGGATCCGCCGACGCCCTGGGCAAGGTGCGCGATCTCGTGGGGGGCGGTGATTCCGCTTCCAAGAAGGCGGGAGCCGCGACCTGCCTGGGATTCCTCCCCCGCGAGAAGGTGGGGGCCGCGGAACGCGAGGCCCTGGCGAAGGCCCTCGGCGCCGCGGAGGCCGAGGTGCGCGAGGCGGCCGCGAACGCCCTGGCCCGGGTGGGCGAGGCCGCCCAGGCCGCCGAGCTGACCAAGGCCGCCCAGGACTCCGAGGCCGACGTCCAGATCGCCGCCCTCCGGGCCCTGGCCCGCATCCGCGCGGACCATCCCGACACCCTCAAGGTCCTCGGCGAGATGATCGCCGACGAGCCCGACGCCCCCGGCGCCTCCAGCAAGAAGGTCCTCACCGGTCCCCGGGCCCCCTTGATCCGGGAGTGCGCCGTGGACGCCCTCGGGAGCATCGCCAACCCGGCCGCCGTGCCGTTCCTCGTCCGCTCCCGGCGCGACATGATGCGGAACGTCCGGGAGGCGACGAGGATCGCCATCCAGAACTGCTTCAAGGCCAAGCCCCGGGAGACCGCGGACGCGGCCTTCGAGATCCTCAGGGACGAGAAGCGCAAGACCGACGACCGGATCGGCGCTGCCCTCTGCCTGGGAGACACGGGCGATCCCGGGGAGGCCAAGCGCCTGGTCCTGCGTCTCACGGACGAGAACCCGCCCCTCAAGCTGAGGGATCCCGACCCGGGGGTGCGGATGGCCATCTGCGAGGCCCTGGCCGTCCTCAAGGCGAAGAAGCGGACGGTCGTGGAGCGTCTGGTGCAGGCGCTGGCCGACGAAGGGGAGGCGGAGACGGTCCGCGACAAGACGTTCGACGCCCTCAAGGCCACGGCGGGGATCGAGCTTCCCCAGGCCGCCCAGTTCCGGGCCACCGACCCCAGGGAGAAGCGCGAACCGGCGGTCAAGTGGTGGCAGGAATGGTTCGAGAGCGAGAAGGGAAAGCTCTCCGACGAAACCTGAACCCCTCGTCCCCCCCCGATCCCCTTGAAATGGGGCCCCCGGGGGGCGATAATGGGCTCCGCCTATGGAAGAGGATGGCGGTGCACCCCCGGAAACCAATGGCGAGCATCCGCTACAGTCCAGCGTCCTCGTCCTGAACCGGCACTACGTGGCCATCCGGGTCGTCTCGGCCCGCCGCGCCTTCTCGCTCCTGTTCAAGAACGCCGCCGAGGCGGTGGACGCGGAGGACGGTCGGTTCGGCACCTTCGACTTCGCGGCCTGGATCGAGCATTCCCGCCTCCGGAAGGAAGCTCCCGTGGACCACGAGCAGTTCATCCGGACCCCGCGCTATGCCCTGCTCGTCCCGCGGGTCATCCGCCTGCATTCCTACGACAAGATCCCCCGGCGGGAGATCAAGTTCAGCCGCCGCAACATCCTGGCCCGGGACGGGAACCGGTGCCAGTACTGCGGGCGGCGATTCCCGGCCGCCCAGCTCTCCATCGACCACGTGACGCCCAAGTCGCGGGGCGGCGTCTCCACCTGGACCAACGTGGTGGCCGCCTGCAACGAGTGCAACACCCGCAAGGGAGGGCGTCTCCCCTCCGAAGCCTCCATGCGGCTGGTGCGGCCTCCCACGGTCCCCCGCCGCAACCCCGCCCTGGCCGACAAGGTGCGCCACCGGAAGTACCGGATCTGGCGCCACTTCCTGGGGAACGGGGACATGGAGATCGACGCGTGAGGTGCGGCCCGGGGCGTCTCCTGGGATGCCTGTTCCTCGCCGGCTGCGGGGGATGTGCGGCGTTCGGAGGGGTCGCCCAGGCGGGCATGCAGATCGTCCAGCTGGCCCTCAGCCTCGCCGCGATGGCCCTTCCCTTCCTGATCTGGTACTACTACCACCGCCACCAGGACTGACCATCCCCTTCCGGCGTTCCTCGAGGATCCGCTCCACGTCGGCGGGGGACACCCCCGTCCCGTGGAGCATCCGGAGGACGTGGTAGGCCAGGTCCGCCGCCTCCTCCGCGATCCGGGCCCGACGCCCCGACCGCGCCGCCGCCACCAGATCGCAGGCCTTCTCGAGCACCTTGCCCCGAAGATCCTCGGGATCGGGCCCCGGCGCGCCAGGGCGCACCCCCTTCCGGGGGCGTCCCCGCTGATCCCCGAACAGGCGCCAGAGGTCGTCCACCACGCCCCGGGCGGGCCACAGCCTCCGCCCGAAACAGGTCGGCGTCCCCCGGTGGCAGGCGGGGCCCGTCTGCTCCACCCGCGCCAGGATCGTGTCCCGGTCGCAGTCGAAATGGAGGCTCACGACCTTCTGGACGTGGCCCGACTCCTCGCCCTTCTTCCAGACGCGGTTCCTCGAGCGGCTCCAGTAATGCATGTACCCGGTCCTCCGGGTGAGCCGAAGGGTCTCCCGATTGGTGTAGGCCAGCATCAGGACGTTGTTCGTCCGCACGTCCTGGACGACGACGGGAATGAGTTTCATCGCACCGGCACCCCTTTCCTCCGCAGGTGTTCCTTGACCTGCCGGATCGAAACCGTTCCGTAGTGGAAGATCGACGCGGCCAAGGCGGCCTCCGCCCGCCCCCGGGTGAGGACCTCGTGGATGTGCTCCGCCGATCCGCAGCCCCCGGAGGCAATCACGGGAACCCTCGCCGCCTCCGCCACTGCGGCCGTGATCTCCAGGTCGTATCCCCCGGTCGTCCCGTCCGCGTCGATGCTGGTCAGGAGGATCTCGCCGGCCCCCAGGTCGGCCGCCCTCCGGGCCCACCAGACCGTGTCGAGGGAGGCCGGACGCGATGCGGCATGGGTCCAGACACGGTGCCCCCCCGCTTCCCTCCGGGTGTCGATCGCCACGACCACGCACTGGGATCCGAAATCCCGGGCGGCCTCGGAGACCAGCGCCGGATTCTCCACCGCCGCGGTGTTGATCGAAACCTTGTCCGCCCCCGCCCGCAGCGTGTCCCGAACATCCTCGTAGGTACGGATCCCCCCGCCCACGGTCAGCGGAATGAACAGGCGCTCCGCCGTGCGGCGGACCGCCTCGAGGAGGGTCCGGCGGTCCTCCAGCGTGGCGGTGATGTCCAGGAAGACCACCTCGTCCGCCCCCTCCTCCTCGTAGCGGCAAGCGAGCTCTGCCGGGTCCCCCACCTCCACCAGATCCCGGAACCGGACGCCCTTGACCACCCGGCCGCCCTTCACGTCCAGGCAGGGGATGATGCGTTTCGTCAGCATGCGGCGGGAAACGGAGGGATCCCCTCAGCGCCTCCAGCGGACGGCCCCCTTGGTGGAGCGGAGATCCGGGGCGGGCCGCGTGGCCTGGTGCAGGGCCGCCCCCAGGGCCTTGAAACAGGCCTCCGTCACATGGTGAAAGTCCCGGCCGCGCACCACCACTCCGTGCAGGGTCATCCGCGCCTCCATGGCCAGGCTCCGAAGGAAATGCTCCATCAGGGGGTCCGGAAGCTCCACGGCGCAGTAGGGCCGGTCCGAGAGATCCACGCCGACGGTCACCAGGGCGTCGTCCATCGGGATCGTGGCGGATCCGACGCGCTGGACGGGACGCCCCCGGAGGGACTCCCTCAGGGTCCGCCCCAGGACGATCGCCACATCCTCCACGACGTGATGGCCGAAGTCCCCCCCCGCCCGCACTTCGAGATCGAACCTTCCGAACCGGGCCAGCGACTCCAGCATGTGCCGCAGCCACCGGTCCGGGACCCTCACCGCCGCCTTCCCGGTCCCGTCCAGCTCGAGGCGGACCGAGACGTCGGTCTCCCGGGTCTTCCGCATCAGCCGCCGGCCTCTCATCGGGATCGCTCCAGCGCCTCCCGCAGCCCGATCCGCCCGGAATAGAGCGCGAACCCGATGATGATACCATGGGCCCCGATCTCTTTGAAGCGCTCCACCTCCTCCAGCGTCGTGATCCCCCCCGAGAAGATCACGGGCCGCGGCGCCTCCTCGATCACCCGGCGGATGGGATCCCAATCGACGCCCTGCCCCCTTCCCTCCACGCGGACGTTCGTGTACAGGAATCCCGCCAGCGGAAGCCCGCCCACGCGCCGGAAAAACTCCAAGACGCCCAGGCCGGCCTTCTCCTGCCAGCCGGAAACGAGGATCTCCAGCCCCGCGGCGTCCACCGCGACGAGGATCCGGTTCGGATGGCTCTCGGCGGCCTGCCGGAGCCATTCCGGATCCTTCACCGCCCGGGTCCCCACGATCACCCGGTCGACCCGGGTCGAGGGGTCCCGGTCCTTCCCCTCCAGGAGGAGCTTCATCGTGGCCGTGTCCCGCACCCCGCCGCCCCACTGAATCCGCGCGCCCCATCGCGCCGCCCGCGCCGTCAGTTCTCCCAGAACGCCGCGGTTGGACCTCCCTTCCCCCAGGGCGGCGTTCAGGTCCACGACGTGGAGCCACCGGGCCCCCTGGGACAGCCATCGCTCGGCCACCTCCCCCGGGGTCCCGTACACGGTTTCCCGACCCCGATGCCCCTCCGACTCGAGCTTGACGACGCTCCCGTTCAGCAGATCCAGGGCCGGAAAGACGATCATGCCCCCTCCCCTCCGGACCGGCACCGGCGCACGAGCTCCACGAAACGGCGGACGATCTCCCTTCCCGCCGAGCTCGACTTCTCGGGATGAAACTGGAAGGCCCAGACGTTGGCCCGCACCGCGGCCGCGGCAAACGGGCCGCCGTAGTCGGCCCGGCCCGTTACGAAGGGACCGTCGGCGGGAGGGGCGTACGAATGCACGAAATAGAAAAACGTCCCCTGGGGAATCCCCTCGAACGGACCGATCCCGTCGTGTTGCACCGAATTCCATCCGATGTGGGGCAGCCGGGAGTGCGCCAGCCGCCGCACGCGGCCAGGAAAGAATCCCAGGCCCTTCCCTTCTCCCTCCTCGCTCGACTCGTAGAGGATCTGCATCCCCACGCAGACCGCGAAGGTCGGAAGGCCCCCTTCCAGGAGACGGCGCAGCTCCGAGCGGTACGGCGCCACCCGGCAGGCCACCCGCCCGAACGCCCCGACGCCCGGGAGCAGCAGGGCACGGGCCTCCGCAATGCGGCCCGGGTCCTCCTCCACCGACACCACCGCCCCGGCCCGCTCGAAGGCCTTCTTCAGGCTGTGAAGATTCCCGACACCGTAGTCCAGGAGTGTCAGGCGGGGCGCGGAATCCTCAGGGACCTCCAAGGCGCACCTCGATCGACCGGCCGTGGGCATCCAGCCCCTCCGCACGCGCCAGCGCCGCGGCCATCGGAGCGATCCTCCCGAGGCCCTCCCGGGAGAGCCTCTGGTAGGAGATTCGCTTGAGGAACGTTTCGACCCCGACCCCTCCCCGGCGGCGCGCCTCCCCGAGGGTGGGAAGGATGTGGTTGGGACCCGCGCCGTAGTCCCCCGCCGCCACGGGCGTGCAGTCGCCCAGGAAGACGGACCCCGCATTCCGGAACTTCCGGAAGACCTCCAGGGGCCGCCGGGTGGCGATCACCAGGTGCTCTGCGGCGAACGCGTCCGCGAAGGCCGCCGCCTCGTCGAGGGAGTCCGCCACCAGGACGGCCCCCTGACGGGTCAGCGCCTCCCGGATGACGGCCGCCCGGCCGCACGCCGCCCATTGCCCTTCCAGCTCCCGGACCACCTCCTCGGCCTGCGCCCGGCTGGTCGTTACCAGGACGCACAGGGCGTCGGGACCGTGCTCCGCCTGCCCCAGGAGGTCCGCCGCGATGAACCGGGCCGGCGCCTCCCCATCCGAAACCACCAGGATCTCGCTCGGCCCGGCCAAGAAGTCGATGGCCACGTCGTCCCGGACGAGGCTCTTGGCGGCGGTGACGTAAAGGTTCCCCGGCCCCACGACGACGTCGCACCTCGGGATCGTGGGGGTCCCGTAGGCCATGGCGAAGACGGCCTGTGCCCCCCCGGTCTTGAACACCCGGGAGACGCCGCAGACCCGGGCCGCAAAGAGGACCGCCGCCGGCACGGTCCCCCGGGACGTCGGGGGGGTGCAGAGGACGATCTCCTTCACGCCCGCCACCGCGGCGGGCACGGCCCCCATGACGACGCTGGAAGGATACGGGGCCAACCCCCCGGGGACGTACAGGCCCGCCCTCTCGAAGGGCACCACCCTCCGGCCGAGAACCACGCCCGGGATGGGCTCGATCTCGAACTCCTTCGGGATCTCCACCCGGTGGTACCGCGCCACGCTGTCCCTCATGGAGAGGATCGCGGAACGGACGTCCTGCGGGACGCTCTTCTCGGCCCCGTCCATCTCGGCCGGGGCGACCTCCAGGCGGTCCAGCTCGGCCCCGTCGAACTGCCGGGCCAGCCGGAGGAGGGTCCCGTCGGGATCCGCCCGGAATTCGCGGAGGATCGCCCGGGCGGCCTCGAGGGCCGGCCCCTCCAGGAGCGAGCGGCGGGAGAGGAGACGCCCGCTCGACTCCGCCGTCAGACGTTCCACCCGAATCATGAAGCGCTGCTCCCGGTCCGCCCCCCGGGGGACGGAGGACTCCAATACCGGATCCTCTCCGCAGCCTGGGCGATCCGCTCCACCCTCCGCGGGGCGCGAGGACTATAGCAAAGTGCTTGACAGGGAAAAAGCGTTTTCCTATAAGATCCGGTGCCTGGTGACACGATTCCCAGGGGGCAACACCCGTTCCCATTCCGAACACGGTCGTTAAGCCCCTGGGGCCGATGATACTGCTGGGGATATCGCCGGCGGGAAAGTAGGTCGTTGCCAGGCATGAAAAAGCCCTCCCGCGTGGAGGGTTTTTTTCTGCCTCCCCTTCCCCTCCTTCAGTCAGTTCAGGGACTCTTCCCCTTGATCGTCGGCCACGTCTTCGGTGACCGCGGGAGGGGCGGGACGGGTCTCCCCGGGGGGCGGTCCGTTTTCCATCCCCGGCCGGGCCTCCCACGTGTCGGCCGGATGGGTGGCCTCGGCGGCCCGGCCCATGCCGATTCCCCCCGTCTCCTCCAGAGGCCCCGGCAGCGGGGCCGAGACCGGATGCCGGAGCGTGAGGTAGGAAAGGACCCCCAGCGTGGACAAAAGCGAGACCGGAAGCGTCAACCCGAGCCCGTACGCCAGACCCCGATAGACGGAAAAGAGCCCCTCGAAGCCCCTCCACCGCTCGTAGGCCTGAAGGGAAACCGCGTCCCGGGGGACGCCGAAGACCCAATCGGGCAACCGCAGGGCCGTCTCCACCAGGCCGAGGCACACGATCAGGATGACCCCCACGGCCACCGTCACGATGAGCCAGTGCAGCACCATCCGGCCCACCTGGTGGCGTATATGCGCCCAGGCGGCACGCACCGCCCCGCCGATCCCGGCCCCTTCCACGGCGGCCGCCGACGGGATGTACATCGAGGCGAGCTGGTACCCCAGGGCGCCGGCCATCGCCACCAGGGAGATGGACAGGGGAAGAATGAAGAGGATCTTCAGAACGGCCGCCATCCCCGCGCTCAGGTCCCGGAGCATCCCCAGGACCCAAAGGGCCGAAAGGGCCAGCAGGGAGGGAATGAGCACCAGGAGGGGATAGATGATCGCCGTCGCCAGGTTCCGGACGCCGTACACGACGACCTCTCCCGCCCTGTAGGGAATCCCCTCCAGCTGCCGTCGGGTGGCGTACGCGAGGGCGGTCCAGACGGCCGACAGCCCGAAGATCAGCACCGCCGTGGAAACCAGGAAGATCCCCGGCTGCAGCCAGCTGTCGGCGACTCCCCTCCGGATCAGGTCCAGGAGCGACCAGAGGACCATGAGCGGGACGAGGGCGGCGGCCGCGACGAGGAGCTTCCGGGGCTCGAACGAGTGGGAGGCAGCCCTCAGGAGATCCACAGGGGAGAAATACTTGGGGGACATCGGCTCCAGGCGTGGAACCGCCGGGCGCCGCGGGACCTGGGGGGCGGTCGGGGCCTTCTCGATCCGCGTGGAGTCCGCATGGGGAGGGGCCGGGGGGACCGGGCCCTCGGCCGCCGGGGGTTTCTCTTTCTCCTTTTCCGCCGGGGCCGGCGGAGCGGCGGAACGGGATTCCTCCTTCCCGACGGGCGCGGGCCGGGGACCGGGAGGGGAGGGTTTCTCCTCAGCCTTCCTCGACGCATCAGGCGTCGCAGGCCCCGGCGGCGGTTTCCTGTCCTCGCTTTTTTGAGGGGAGACCGGGGCCGTCCCCTTCTCCGTTGTTCGCTCCTTTGCGGGAGGTGCCTTCGGGGGCCCGGCAGGTTTCCCGGGCGGCGGCTTGGCGGCGGTTTCCTCGGATCGGCGGGGAGCCGCGGGGGGAGATTTCGGGGCGGGGGCCCCGGCCTCCGCCCGGGAGACCCGCCCGGTCTCGGCACGGGGGCGCGGCTCGGATTTCGGGACCCAGGTGGTCGGTCGAGGGGGTGCCTTCGGGCGGAGGGCCGGTCTCAAGAACAGTTCTCTCAGTTCCGGGATATCGCCGGCGGAGCGCCATGGATCCGCGCCCTTCTTGACCATGTCGGTTTCCCGGAGCTGGCCACCGGCGATCAGTCTCTGGATCTCCTCGAAATCGATCAGGCCGTCGTGCCCCGGGAGACCGAGCATCCACTCCTTCTTCGGGGCCATGTCACACCTTCATCATGCATCGCAGGCGGGCGGCGCGATCCTCCACCTCGGCGATCGTAACCTCTTCGAGACGACGCGTTCCGAACCCCTCCACGGCGAAGGAACCCATCACGGCGGCGTAGACCAGGGCCCGGCGGAGGGCCCTCGCCCCTTTTCCCTCCCGGGCCAGGAAACCCAGGAGTCCCCCGGCGAAGGAATCGCCCGCCCCCGTAGGGTCCACCACCCGCTCCGTCGGGAAGGAGGGGACCGAGAAGAGGGAATCCCCTGCGGCCAGCGTCGCTCCGTGTTCCCCGCGCTTGACCACCACGGTGCGCGCGCCGAGCTCCCGGAGGCGCCGGACGGCCCGCGCCCCGCTGTTCTCCCCCGCCAGCTGCAGGGCCTCCTCGAAATTGACGCAGAGGGCGTCCACGCGCGGCAGGAGGTCCACGAGGGCCTCCCGCTCCGACGCGATCCAGTGGTTCATCGTGTCCAGCATCACGAATTCCGGCCGTCGGAGCTGATCCAGGACCGCCCTCTGCGTCCGGGGACTGGAATTCCCCAAGAGGACGAACGGGGTATCCGCCAGCGAGTCAGGGATCCTTGGTCGGTAGTCCCGGAACACGTTGAGGTGGACGGAAACCGTCTCGGCCCGGCCCATGTCGCCCGAGAAGCGCCCGTGCCACCGGAAGGTCGGCCCGTCGGCCCGTTCGAGGCCCGTAAGGTCGATCCCCAGCTTTCGGAGGCGCGCCTCGTGGGCGGGCGGGAAGTCACGGCCCACCACGCCCACCAGCCGGACCGGGGCGAAGGGCCGCGCCGCCAGCGCGAAGTGGGTGGCCGACCCCCCGAGAACCTCCTCGACCTTCCCGTGGGGGGTCTCGATGGTGTCGAGCGCCACCGTGCCGACCACGAGAACCGGAGAGGCCTTCCTCCGCCGGCCGCGGGCCGGAGATTCCGCCCGTTTCTTCATGGGTCGGCCATTCTACCGGGGCCGCCCGGGCCGGCAAAGGAGATTCCGAGGATCTTCATGAATCCTTAAGGATGGCGGGCGTAGACTCGAACGGGTGGATCGAGCCCTGCAATATCCCGCGGGTTCGACCGTCTAAATATTGGTTTCCGCAGGGAGGTCGCATGACACAGAGCGAGACGCGGCGGACCGGACTGATCCTCCGGCTCTTCAAGGTCCTCTTCGTCCTGTTAATTCTTCTGGCGGCGTCAGCGATCCCCGCCTTCACTTTCGGCCTCCCGGCCGCGGCCCGGACGCGGTGGGCGCGAGCCCAGCTGGAGAAGGTCCTGGCCCGCCGGGCGGGGACCCCCGTTCGGATCGGCTCGATGCGTTTCTCCTGGAAGGAAGGGATGGTCCTCCAGAATCTCTCGATCGCGCCGGCGGTCCGGAAGGACGTCGAGATCGCCCTGGACGTCCGAGAGGCGAGGATCCGGCCCCGGATCGGGAATCTCCTGCGGGGAGGGCGGGTCCGGGCCGACGTGGTCCTGATGGGGCCGGATCTCCGGTTGCAGGAGCATCCGGCAGCGGCGCCCGCCGCCTCCCTCCGACTGCCCCGCCCCTGCCGGCACGAGGTCCGGATCGACGCGCTCAGGATCCGCGAGGGAACCCTGAGCCTCCGCAGCGGCCGCTTCGGCGGGATTCTGAAAATGGAGGGAATCGAGCTCGATGGGGCGGCGGCGTTCTCCCGCAAGAAGGCGGATGTGGAGGTGGCGAAGTTCGACGCGCGGGTCAACGGCGGCACGGCGAGCGCCACCGGGCTCCTGGGGATCGCGGCGGGCCGGGCGGCCTTCCGGATCGAGTTGACCGGCTCGGAGGTCGAGTCGAATGATCTGGTGGCCCGGGCGCTGCGCCGGGTCCTTCCCTTCTTCGAGGTTTCCCCGGGCGGCTCGGCCCGGGGCCGCGTGGATTTTCAGATCAGGGCGGAGGGGGAGGGTCCGGACCTCGGGGCGGCCTTCCGGGCGGCGCGGGGCGAGGGCTCGTTCCGGGTCCGCGACGCGGACCTGCGGGGGGTCCGGATCCTCGCGGAGGCGGGCCGGGTACTGGGGAATCCCGCCTGGGCTGGATCCCCGCTGCGGGAGGCGGCCGGTTCCCTGGAACTTCGCGACGGGCGCCTGTTCGTCCGGGGGGCCACGGCGCGGGGGGCCGACGAAATCCGCCTGGACGGCTGGACGGACCCCCGGGGGGCGATGGAATTCACCGTGGGCCCGCCCGGATCCGCCCCGGCCCGGGTGAAGGGTACGCTGGAGGAGCCGCGGGCCGAACCCCCGACGGCGGCGGATCTTCCCTTCTGACGGGGGCCTAGGATCCCGGTTGTCGACCGGCCTTTGCCCAGCCGTCCTTCAGCGCGGCCGTGCGGTTGAACACGAGACCGCCGGTGGCGCTGTCGGGATCCACGCAGAAATATCCCAGCCGTTCGAACTGGAATCGGTCTCCGGGGACCGCCCGGGCCAGCGACGGTTCCAGCCGGCACCCCCTGAGGATTTCCAAGGATCTCGGATTCAGGTGGCGGCGGTAGTCCACCTCGGGTTCCCCGGCGGTCGGGTCGGGGACGGTAAACAGGCGGTCGTAGAGGCGGACCTCGGCCTCCACGGCGTGGGAGGCCGAGACCCAGTGGATGGTCCCCTTCACCTTCCGACCGTCGGGGGCCTGACCGCCGCGGGTCTCCGGGGCGTAGGTGCAGCGGAGCTCGAGGATGCGGCCGGAGGGATCCCGGACGACCTCCTCGCAGCGGATGAGGTAGGCGTAGCGGAGGCGCACCTCCCCGCCGGGGCGGAGGCGGAAATATCCCTTCGGCGGGTCCTCCCGGAAGTCGTCCTGCTCGATCCACAGGTCCCGGCCAAAGGGGATTTTGCGGGTCCCCGCGGAGGGATCCTCGGGGTTGTTGACGGCCTCGATCTCCTCGGTGCGCCCCTCCGGGTAGTTGACCAGCGTGACCCGGAGGGGCCGGAGCACGGCCAGGCGCCGGGGGGCCCGGCGGTTGAGATCCTCCCGCAGGCACTGCTCCAGGACCTCCAGATCGATCAGGCTGTCCATCTTGGCCACCCCGATGCGGTCGCAGAAGGCGCGGATCGATTCGGGGGTATAGCCCCTCCGCCGGAGGCCGCCGATCGTGGGGAGGCGGGGATCGTCCCATCCCCGCACGTGTCCTTCCCGGACCAGCTCCAGGAGCCTCCTCTTGCTCATGACGGTGTAGCTCAGGTTGAGCCGCGCGAACTCGATCTGGCGGGGGGCGTGGATCCCCAGCTCCCGCAGGAACCATTCGTAGAGGGGCCGGTGGTTCTCGAACTCGAGGGTGCAGATGGAGTGGGTGATGCCCTCGATCGAGTCCGACTGGCCGTGGGCGAAGTCATAGGTGGGGTAGATGCACCAGGCGTTGCCGGTCCGGTGGTGGCGGGTGCGGATGATTCGGTAGAGCACGGGATCGCGAAGGTTGATGTTGGGCGAGGCCATATCGATCTTGGCCCGCAGGGTCCGGGAACCGTCCGGGAACTCCCCCGCCCGCATGCGCCGGAAGAGATCCAGGTTTTCCTCGACGGACCGGTTGCGCCAGGGGCTCTCCTTTCCCGGTTCGGTGAAGGTGCCCCGGTAACGGCCGATCTCCTCGGGGCCGAGGTCGCAGACGTAGGCCTTTCCCTTCTCGATGAGCCGGAGGGCCCACTGGTAGAGCTGTTCGAAGTAGTCCGAGGCGTAGTATTCCCGGTCCTCCCAGTCGAAGCCCAGCCAGCGGATGTCCCGCTTGATGGACTCGACGTACTCGACCTCCTCCTTGCTGGGATTGGTGTCATCGAAGCGGAGGTTGCAGAGCCCGCCGTACTTGCGCGCCAGCCCGAAGTTGAGACAGATGGACTTGGCATGGCCGATGTGCAGGTAGCCGTTGGGCTCGGGGGGGAAACGGGTGTGGACACGGCCCCCGTACCGCCCGCTGCGGAGATCCTCCTCGATGATCTCCTCGATGAAGTTGGCCGGTCGGCGTTCCGCGGAGGGATCCATGGGCGTCAGTCCTTCAGCCGGGAGAGGGCGCGGTCGAGGCGGGCGAGGGTCCGATCCCGCCCGGCGATCTCCAAGGTCTCGAAGAGTCCGAATCCCTCGGCCCGGCCCGTGACGGCCACGCGGACGGCGTGGATGATCTGCCCGAGGGCGATCTTTTCGTCCTCGACGAAGTTCCGCATGAGCGCCTCCAGGGCGGGGGCGGTCCAGGGATCCTGGCCGGCCAGCCGCTCCCGGAAACGGCTCAGGAGCCCGGCGGCCTCGGGGGGACGGCGGATCCGCTTCTCGAAGGCGGCCTCGTCGAGGGGGACCTTCTCGTCGGGCAGGAAGAAGTAGCGGTAGTCGAGGATGTCGCCGGCGGTCTTGATCCGGTCCCCGGCGCACTCGAGGATCCGGCGGACGGCCGCCCGGACGGGCGGGGGGGCGGGGGCGGGCACGGCGCCCGACCGCTCGAGATAGGGGAGGACCATCGAGGTCTTCTCCCCGAGGGGG
>Ga0068707_1000332_pt1 | contig 29577 bp, 21 predicted proteins | sample YNPNPMetaG_FD_66600 | JGI IMG/M metagenome (GOLD analysis project Ga0068707, IMG submission 66600) | Anoxygenic and chlorotrophic microbial mat microbial communities from Yellowstone National Park, USA - YNP NP MetaG | ecosystem: Environmental > Aquatic > Thermal springs > Hot (42-90C) >... | reverse complement strand
GGCGTCATCAAAACCGCCGGAACGGGCGGAAAAGAGACATAGTATTTTCCCTGGTAGTAGATCCAGTCATTGTCGTTGGGAGGCTTTACCCGCAAATGAAGCTGGCCGTGTAAAAATGCGTCGGCTTGGTAAACGAAGTGCGGCGCCTGCGACTGCTTCAGCAGCCGGTCGGCCGAGGTGGCCGAGAGGATCACCAGAGCCACCAGAAAAACCGCCACCTGGGGATAAGCCGCGGCCCATCCCGCAAGGCGCCCCGCCCGGCCTTGGCTGTTTACAGCCGCTTCCATTACGCCCCGAATCTCAGCCCAGCGACTTTCTGAGCTTATCTGCGGCCACCTCCGGCTCCACTCCGTTTATGTAAAAGCCGCTTCCCCACTCGAAGCCGGCGATCTGCTGCAGGCGAGGGATAATCTCGATGTGCCAGTGGTAATCGTAAGGCAGCGTGCCCCAATAACCGGGACGACGGGGCGATGTTTCCACATTCGGCGAGGTGTGAATCACGAAATTATAAGGCGGATCGTTGTGCAACACCTTCAGGCGGAAAAGCACGTCTTTTAGCAGTGAGGCCAGCTTTCTCACGCCGTCTTCGTCCAAGGTGGTAAAATCGTGGGAGTGCTTCAACGGCATGATGAAGGTCTCGTAGGGGAAGCGCGAGGCGAAGGGGCAGAAGGCCACGAATTTTTCGTTGCGGGACACCACCCGAACCTCTTCGCGCATCTCTTGCTTGATGATGTCGCAAAACAGGCAGCGTTCCTTCATGCCGTAATAATCTCGAGCCGATTCCAGCTCCAGCGATACCAGCCGGGGGGTGACCGGCGTGGCGATGAGCTGGGAATGAGAGTGCTTGAGCGAGGCTCCGGCCAACGCGCCGTAATTTTTAAAAACCAACACATAACGGAAGCGATGGTCGCGATAGAGATCCTGAATGCGTTCGCGATAAGCGGTGATGACCTTGGCCAGATGTTCAACGGAATAGTCAGACATGGTAAGATCGTGCTCCGGCGTCTCGATGATGGCCTCATGGGCGCCGATGCCGCTTACCGTGTCGTAAATGCCTTGAGCGCAGCGCTCCAGTTCTCCCTCGATCTGTAAAGCTGGATAACGGTTAGGCACCACCCGCACTTCCCAGCCGCGTTGATTGGGCTGGGTGCCGGGATGGCGCCAGGCAATGATTTCCCCGGGGGTCTCTCGCTCGTTGCCTGGACAAAAGGGGCAGGGACCGCCGTTTTCGAACTGGGCCACCGTTTTGAGATCCCGCGGGCGCTCGCTGCGATTGGTAGCAATTATAACCCACCGGCGTTGAATCGGGTCTTGTCTGAGCTGTGACATGGAGATTCCTTCTGAGCGTCAGCGCGTATTGGCAGGTTTCGCAACTTCCGAAGAACCTAACAAATATGTATACCTCCGGCGGCATAGTCTGCAAAAATTTGACCGAATAATCAAACAATTTTTTTACCCATGCGCATGCATGACATCGGCTGGCAAAAAGATATTGTGTCGACTCGCACCTTATGTTACAAATCTTCAATCGAATGAGGAAAATTGCCTTTCAAGCACTGGTGGTTCTGGCGCTGGCGCTGGCCGTCCGGGCTCAGGATGATCCATCGACCAAAATAGCTTTTCTGGCCGGTAAATTATCCGACGACAGTTTCAAAGTCCGGCTCAAGGCGGCCATAATGTTGGGCCGCCTGGCCGACGGTCGTTCGGTCGATCCCCTGCAACGCGCCTTACGGGACGAAAGCTACCTGGTCCGGGCGGCGGCGGCCCGGGCGCTGGGGAATCTGGGCTACCCGCTGGCAGCCGGAGCAGTACCGGCGCTTTTTGCCCTGGTCAACGACGAAGAAACCTTCGTTCGCCAGGAAGCGGCCCGAGCGTTGGAAAAGTTGGTGGGGCCGGAATCGCTTCCCGACTTTGTCGAAGCGCTTAGAAGCCAGAGGCTGGAGTTGCGGCTGGTGGCGGTCAGGGTACTGGCCCGCCAGCAGGACGACAAATCGCGCGAGGCGCTGCTAGTGGCCTTGGGCGACGAGGACGAAGAAGTACAGGCAGAAGTCACCATGTTCGTCAAAGGCCTGAGCGTTGACCAGATGCAATCCTGGCTGCGTCGGGCCCTGGAACGGCGAGACGACTTTGCGGCGCAAATCGCTGCCGCCCGCATTGTTGAAGAAATGAAACTTACGCCGCTCATTCCCGACCTGACCGCTCTGCTCGGTCGCGATGACGTCGTGCCGGCGGTACGGCAGCAGGCGCGCCAGGCGCTAAAGTCCATGCGCGAGCATCTGGATGTGCGCGAGCTGCTCGTCCGGCTCGAATCTGACCGCCCCGCTGAACGCTATCAGGCCATCGAACTACTCGGCGTACAGGCGAGCCCGCAGGCGGTAGACGCCCTGCTCGGCCTGCTGAAAAGCGAAGATCCCTTCCTGTTGCGCAGGGTGGTAGCAGCGTTGGGCGAGACCAGAGAGCCGCGGGCGGTTTCCGCCCTGCAGTATCTGCTGCAGAAAACCGAAGATCCTCGCCTGCGCGAGCAAATAAACCGTTCGCTGCGGGCGCTCGAAATGCGCTGATTTTCCTAAAAGCCCTGCCTAACGTTTGACCAGGCGTAGGCGCCGGGCCAAATCCAGTAGCTGCCCCGAGGAAAGCCTTTCTAGCCGGCGGCGGTAGTCTTTGTCTTCCTTGCCGGACTTACCCTTGTTCTTTTCCATCAGGGCATCGATCATCTTGGCCCGCGAGCCAAAATGCTTGCCGATCAATTCCTCGCGCTGATGCAGCACCAGCAACTTGCGGTTGCTCTGGGCCAGCAACTTTTTGCGCAATTCTTCTTTGCTAGAACCGCCAGTTTTTTCCATGGAGCCCAGCAGAGCATCGACCAGCTTTTCCTTGCTCTGAAATTTCTCCTTTACCACCTGCAGAGGAGACTTTTTCACGAACACACCTCCTGTTTACGGCCGCCTCAATTAGCACAGTAGCGAGCGGCTGGCAAGTTTTACCGCAACTGGCCGGTCAGGGTCTTCAGTAGGGGCAGGAATTCTTCCTGTTCCATCAGGCGCCGCAGAGCAAGCTCCAGCAGTTCTTTACGGCTGATTTTGCCCCGCCCCTGTAGTTGGAGGCCCGCCCGCCCCGCGCTGTTAGCTACATGGCAGTCAAGCGCCCCGCGCCACCAGGCAACTTCCCCTTTCAGAATCTTGCCCAATTCGTGACTGAATTCTCGCCGCGCGGTTTCGGTTGCGTTTTCCGCTATCAGTTCAACGACATGGGGCGGTAGCTGGCGGCTCAGCACCGCATGCTCCAGAAGCTGGCGGCACAACGCCGGCAAGAGTTTCTGCTCTTTTCCAAATTGCCGCACCAGTTCGGCCACCACGGACTCGGCCCGGCCAGAAAGCTCCAGCTCGTGCGCAAACAATTTCAGACAGGCCAGGGGATTGTCCCCCGCCAGGCGCATCTCGCCAGCTATTCCGCGGCGTTCCTCGGCCAGCCTTTGGCTGGCTTCCAGAAGCTGTTCGAAGCCCTGCGCCTGGTGTGGTAACCCGACCAGTCCACGAGATATCTTCCGGCGCAGAGCAAAAACCAGCGCCAGCCGGGCGGGAACTTCGCGTTCCAGCCCCGCAAAGCCAGCCACTTTAACGATGGTGTCGGGAAGCTCGAATTCTTCACCGGCCCGTTGCAGAAATATCCAGTCCTCACGGGCTCCCAGTGCCTGGCGCAGCCCTTCGATCACTCGTTGGAAATCCTTTTGCAGGCGCTTCTCGGCCGGTTCTTCGAATCCTGCCAACTCCTCGGGCTCCAGCCAATCAAAGAGCGGTTCTGGCCGACCATCCTGCCAGCTCTGCAGGAGGTTCTTGAGCAACTCCAGGGCTCGCTCCGGCGCCAGCTCCAGCAGCTTCTGTCCCAGGTGCCGGAGATAGCCTCCTCGAGCCTGCAGCTGCGACACAAGCGCCCGCAGGCTCTCTCCTCCCAAGGTAAAAGCCGGCAGGGGCGCCAGGCGCAGTATGGAGCGCGCCGCCAGACCCAACCGCTGCGGCCATTCGGCAGCCAGCAGGCGGGCCAGGGCGGCCGGTAGCCGACCCCTTTCGGCTGGCTCCTCCTTGAGATCGAACTTTTCCAGAAGCAGCCCGGCCAACGGCCTCAATAATAACGCTTCGGCCTGTGCCGGGTAGGCCGTCGCCAGCTCCAGCCACCAGGCCAGATCCCGGCTAGAAAAAGGTGCTCCCTCGATCGGTCCGGTGCACATCTGCAGGGCAAGCTTTACCAGCTCGGGACGCTCGGCAGGGCGAAGCTGCATGAGCCGACCGGTAATTTCGGCGCCCAAATACCAGAGCTGGTTTTGGGCTTCATCTCCTATGGCCTCCGACGCCTCGGCTTTGAGCCGGACGGCCGCCCGATGCGCCAAATCGAGTGCTACCCGACCGGCGGGATCAACTTCCAGCACCAAGTCACAGATACGACGCAATCCCGAGCACAGCTCAACAAGCAAACGGCGATCGCCGACTTCTTCCAGCCACAGGGCGGGCAGGCCAAGCAGCCGGGCACCGACCGGCGAGCCGAGACGCAGGGCTTGCTCCAGCGCTTGCAGCCAGACGTCCACGTCGAAGAGCTGTTCCAGGCGGTGGCGCAGGGTAAAAAGCTCCAGAAAAACATCCGTCGCGCCGCGCTGTTTGGTTTCCAGAGCGATCTGCAGCGCGGCTATTTGTTCTTCCAGCCGAGCCAGGTTACCGGCATCGAGGGGCTGAAGCAGTCGAGCAACCGCTTCGGCTCCGGCAAGCCCACTAAAACGGCCATCGTATCGCGGGGCGAGCTGCACCTTCTTGCGGGCAAAGCCCAGGGCCAGGCGGCCGGACTGCTCCAACACCTGCAGCCAGCCTTCTTCTGCCGGACGTTCGGCCAGCGTAGAAATAATCAGTCGCCCCAAGCGCAACAGACTCCTGAGCGCCGGATCGACGATGGGTGCATCGATCAACGCCGCTGGAAAATCAGCCAGGGCCCCTGCCGTCGCCTGCAAAATCATCACCCATTGTGGCCGGGCAAGCTGCAGGCTCAGTCCCTGATCGAGAACCTGCGCGACCATCTCCAGAAGAACGAGTGCCGCACGCAGGCGTGCGCTTCTGCGGCCACAGGCCATCGCCCGAACGGCTGCTTCCAGCACCGTGCGCAAGACCTCCGGCTGACTCACCAGCAGTGCGGGATAGTGGCGGCAGAACTCTTCCAGCCGCCCCAGCAGGAAATGCCAGTCGGGAGCAGCGAGCGCCATCTGGCGGTCCAACGCTGCCGCTTCGTAGCGCACCAGAACGGAAGCCCCGTGGCGCAAGACCGCCTTTTCCAGGGGGCCGGAGGGCAATTCTTCCATAGGATCAGCGAAACTCCTGCAAGGCAGTCAGGTCGATTTCGGCGGCCGCAACCGGCATGGCAATGCCCCATTTTTCTAGCACCGCCGGATGCAGTTCGCCGATGATCCCGACCGGACGTCCGGCCCCATCCACCAGCCGGGCGGAGCGTCCGGGGAGAAAGATGGGCATATCTTCCGCCTGCACCTTAAGGCTCCAGCCCATCTGCCAGGCCAGCTGCTCCACGTCAGAGTGGCATTCGGAAACACCCGCCTGGCGTTGCGCCAATATCATACCCAGGCGCATCCGGGTTTGCGATCCGATCGGGGAATTCCCGTCGAACACCGCCACTTCTCCGCACTCGAACAACCGATGGGGATAGGCGGCGGTGGCCGAAGCCGCTTCCGCTTGCAGCAGCGAAGGCATAAGCGAGTCGCGTAAAACACAGTGGCTTTCGCTGACCGGATTGGCCACTTCCACCAATTTCTTGTCGGGCTGAAGCATATTGTCGGCCAATAACTGACGCGAAACCAGGATGTTGGATATGAGTTCTTCATAGCCCAGCCCTACCATAAGTTCGCGCACCCGTTCCTCGATTAGCGACAGGGCGTCGAAGCGGCCCACGGTAAAATCTCGCGGCAGGCGCGGAGAAAAGGTTTGGTAGCCGCGGGCGATGGCGAAGTCCTCGATCACATCTACCGGATGCAGGTAGTCGGCCCGCACCGGCGGGGGAAAGACCTTCAGGCGTTCGCCCTCGCGCGTCACGTCGCAGCCATAACGCTCCAGCACCGCCATCACTTCGGCCGGCCGTATTTCCACCCCCAGCAGCCGGGAGAAATCCTCGGCCTTCAACTCCAGGCTGTAGTCCAGACGCCGCGGCAACGTTACCTCACGGCCCAAGGGGGTATCGTGGGGGAAGCGCGTTCTCACCGGACGAACCTTGCCGCCGCGATCGGAAAAATCACAGGCCATGATGTTGAGCGCCAGCACCAAAAGCTCCAGATCGGTGCCCGTGGCTTCAACAAAAAGGTCGCTATCGCCCGGGACCACCTGCCCGGTCTCGCGAGAGTTCACGATGGGCGGCATGGAAAGGGTCATGCCGTTGCGATCGATGAGCAGAGGCACCCGGGGCAGGCCGGCCAGAATCTGTCCGTATTGCTGGCCCTTGGGATGCTGTTCCAGTATCTGGCGCAGGCTGAGCGGCTGTTCGAAGCCGAGCGGTATATAACTGTGGCGGTCTGGATCCTGCGGCCGGTAGTACACCGGAAAACCGATGCGCCGCAGGTTGTAGATGCCAATGGCCAGGGCCTTTCGCCGCCGGCCCAGATTCTCCGCCAGTTTCTCTTGGGTCTGTATCAACTGCACCAGCAATTTTTCGGTGACCTGCAGGTCTTCCACCACGAAGGCGCCGACATAAGGGCGTATCTTCTCCAGTCCCGGCTCGACGATGATCTCGCCCACCGGCGAGGCACCGAAAAACGGATACTCTCTGCGACTACCCAGAGAGCTGCGAATCTGGCGGGCTATGCCCTCGGTGGTCCACAAATCGGGGCGATTGGTGTCGTTGAGCTCAACCCGATAGCTGCCGTCCGGCTCCACTCCCTTGAATTCGCCTTTGACCAGATCCAGAAAATGCGCCAACCGGTCGGGGCCGATTCGCTCACCGGCCAGCCGGGAAAGATCGTCCGGGTCCACTATAATCGTTGGCATGGCTTACTCCGTTATCGTCGGCAGGCGCAGGCCGCGCACCCGGCTCAAGTTCGGGCTGAACAATTCGCGTATGTCATCAAGCCCCAGTGCCATCATGGCCATGCGGTCCAGGCCCAGGCCCCAGGCGATAACCGGCACCGTCACTCCCTGGGGCAGGGTCACCTCGGGCCGGAACACACCGGCTCCGCCCAACTCCATCCAGCCCACCTGGGGATGACGGATGTGCACCTCCACCGAAGGCTCGGTGAAGGGAAAGTATGCCGGTAGAAATTTTATCTCCTTGGCCCGGGCCAGCTCTTCGGCAAACAGTTTCAGCAACCCCAGCAGGGTGGTGAAATTCATGTTCTGGCCGAGCACGATGCCCTCGCACTGGAAAAAGTCGGCTGCGTGAGTGGCGTCCACTTCGTCGGGGCGGAAACAGCGAGCAATGGCGAAGTACTTACCCGGAACGCTGGCCCGACTGAGCCAGCGGGCAGAAAGCACCGTGCCCTGACTGCGCAAAAGTAGCCGCCGACTTGACTGATGGTCGAAGGGCGTACGCCAGCCTCGGCTCTGGCAGCCGGCGCCGCTTTCGTGGGCGGCGGCCACCCGATTGGCCACCTGACCATCTATGGGCGGGCACAGGGTGGGTTCCTTGACCTGATAGACATCGTGAATATCCCGGGCGGAGTGAAACTGGGGCATGAACAGGGCGTCCATGAGCCAGAACTCCGGCTCGACCAGCTGGCCGCGCATCTCCTCGAACCCCAGCGCTAGCAGCTTGCGCCGCACCCCGTCCAGAAACTGGCGATAGGGATGTTTGCGCGCGGCATGACGCCGGGGCGGAGGGATGGACAAATCGTAACGGCGAAAGCTTTTGTTTTTCCAGGAACCGTCGGCCAGCATTTCCGGGGTCAGCAGGTTGACTTCCTCGGCGCTGCGGCCGCTTTCCTGCAAAAAGTGCCATACCTGTCGGCCCAGCTCGGTCCAGAGCAGGTGGCGGGTTTTTTCTTCGCTCAAACGAAACAGGGCATGGGACTTGCCGCGCTTTCGGCTGTCGGCCTGAACCCGAGCCTGCTGCTTTTCGGAAATCTCGTCCAGATAAAGCCGGCCCTTGGTGAGTACGAGTTGGAGCAACCGGCGGGTCTCTTCTATTTCCGAAAGGTCGGCACCCGGCGCCGCCACCAGGCGCTCCTGTTCGTCCTGGACGATGATCCCCAGAGCCCGCAGTTTCCCCAGGGCCTTTCCCATTTCCGCCTGCTCGAAGAGCTGATCTTGCATTAGCTCGCGGGCGAGAGCTGGCCCGCCTTTGAGTTTTTCCACAAGACGCTCCTCCGGCGTTTGTTCGCGGTAGCGGAGCGCTAGTTCGCCAGGCTCGACCCGGATGCGAATCTGGCTTTCGGAAATGCTTAGGCATTCCTTGGCCTTCTGCCATTCTATAACCGTTCGCACCTGCTGTTCGCTCAAGCCGGAAAAGCGGACCGCTTCTTCTTCGGAAAATTCCTCTTTGTTTCCAAGGGCATGATAGAATTTGACTTCCATCGGATGAAGCGCCGCGGCGATTGATTGGAAAACGGCCATTTTTCATCCTTTCCTGCAAAAATGCCTGAGGCTTTTAGCACAGGCCGCCGGGCCAGTCAAACCACACGTCAGCTGGGCACCAAAGAAACTTGACATTCGGCGGCGATTGCAATAGAAACACCGCTCCCGGCGCAAAATACCGGGGTTTTTGAAAACACAGAGGTGGTTATGAAGACTTTACACGCGAAGAAAGAGAATGTGAAAAGGCGCTGGCTGCTGTTGGACGCCACGGGCCGGCCCCTGGGCCGGCTGGCCAGTCGGGTGGCGAGCATTCTGCGCGGCAAACACACTCCCAATTACACCCCGCACGTTGACGCTGGTGATTTTGTGGTAGTGATCAATGCCGGCAAGGTCCTGCTCACCGGAAAGAAACTGGATTCCATGATGGTCCGCGATTATTCCGGCTACCCCGGCGGGTTGAAGGAGCGTTCGGCCCGGCTGGTGCTCAAGACCAAGCCCGAAGAGCTCATCCGCCGTGCGGTGCGCGGCATGCTGCCGCGGGGCCCGCTGGGTTACGCTATGATACGCAAGCTTAAGGTTTACGGCGGCGCTGAACATCCCCACGTCGCCCAGAATCCTCAGCCCGTAGAACTGGAAGGAAAGAAGAAATGAGCGAAAAGTTGCAGCGTTTTTATGCCACGGGGCGGAGAAAGTCGGCTGTTGCCCGGGTATGGCTCGCTCCGGGCTCCGGCAAGATAATCGTAAACGAGCGGGCGGCGCTGGAGTATTTCAAGCGTGACGTGCTCACCCTGGACATCGAAGAGCCTTTCGCGTTAACCGAAACCAAGGGCCGATTTGACGTAATAGCCAACGTCAGCGGCGGAGGGCTCACCGGTCAGGCCGGCGCTCTGCGCTATGGCATCACCCGGGCGCTTATGAAGGTAAATCCCCAGTATCGTCCGGTGCTGAAGAAGGCCGGTCTGGTTACCCGCGATCCCCGGGTCAAGGAACGCAAGAAGTACGGCCGGCCCGGCGCCCGTAAGCGCTTCCAGTACTCAAAGCGTTAATCGCTTCTTTACTCTTTCCCAAACGGTTGGCTACGCCGAAGGATCGGTAAGTTCTTCGTCCCACTCGGTGGCGTCAAGCTCACCCTGTTTTATTCTCTCCTCGATTATGGTGATGAGCATGTCGCAGATGCGCGGATCGAGCTGGCGGCCGCGCAGATCGCGCAGTATGGCCATGGCCTGTTGGTTATCCACCGCTTTCTGATAGGGGCGTTCGGAGGTTACCGCGTCGTAGGTATCGGCGGCGCTGATAATGCGGGCGCCCAGGGGTATTTGTTCTCCTTTGAGTCCGTCGGGATAACCGCTGCCATCGTACCACTCATGGTGGTGTCGGATGAGCGGCCGCACCGGCACCAGAAAATCGATGGGCTCGACGATTTTTTCGCCCAATACCGGATGGTTACGCAGCAGCTGACGTTCTTCCTCGGTGAGCCGCTCCCGCTTGGAAAGCACCTCTTCTCTTATGCCGATTTTGCCGATGTCGTGAAGAATGCCGCCGTAACGCAGTATGTTGATCTCCTCGACGCTCAACCCCAGGCGTCGGCCGATGGCCAGCGCCACACTGGTTACCCGCATGGAATGGCCACGGGTGTAGGGATCTTTGGCGTCGATGGAGTTGGCCAGGGCCTTGATGGTTTCCAGATAGCCGCGTTTGAGGCTGAGCACCAGGCTTTTGTTCTCCTGGTCGTAATATTCGAGCTGGCGGGACATGTAGTTGAAGGTGTGGGCCAGTTCGCCGATCTCGTTGCGGGTATCCACATCCAGGATGGTACCAAAGTTTCCCCGGGCAATGGACAGCGCTCCGGTAACGCATTTGCCGATGGGGCGGGTGATGCCGAAGGCAAACACCACGCCGATGATCAGCGCGGCCAGCAGGCTCACCAGAACCACCGTAACCACCTGCCAGGTCATGCGCTGGGTAGCGCGATAGGCTTGTTTTAGCGGAGAGAGCGAAACTAACTGCAAACCGCTCATACCCACCGGACTATAGGCGGCCAGCACCTCGCTACCTTCGGGTAGCCGAAGTGGCCGCACCCCCGCTACCCGCGGCCGGGACTCGCCGCCGGCCTGCAGCTGCTGAAACAGAAAGAGCCCCAGCTGTTGCTGCGGCTCACTGCCGGGCGACGCCGGCGCCCCAGCCGAGCGGTGGAAAACCGTCCGTCCTTCGCTGGAAATGAGCAACACCTGTCCGCCTTCGGAAATCTTCATCTGTTCCAGAAATGCCTGCAGCCTCCGCAAGGAAAGCTCCATGACCAGCGCCGCCAGCTCCGGCGTATCGAGCGAAAGTGCTACCGCAGTAACCATTTCCTCTCGCTGGGTCAGCGAAAGCTCCGGGCGTGCCGGCCGCTTAATAAGGTAGGGCTCCGAAAATCGCGCCAGACCCTTTTCCAGTGGAGCCTGAAAGAGCTTGGCGGCGCGGGACAGGTGTTCCGACAGTTCGCTGGGCAGGATGTGCGCTGAGTCGTAAGCCAGCAGGCTTTGCAGCGGCCGGCCTTCCCGGTCGTAAAAGCCCACGATGTTTATGCCCGGCTGTTTCTGCAAGATGAAGGAAAGAAAATCCTGCCGCTGGCGCAGATTCAGCCCGGAAAGCGAAACGTTGGAAGCTAGCAGTTCAATGTCGCTCAGCACGCTCTCGAAAAACATCTCCATCAGGCGGCTGGTATTTTGAGTGTGCTCCTGCTGCAGTTCCCAGGTCAGGGTCTTGATACTGCTGACGCTGGAGTCGATCAGTATCACCCCTACCACCAGGATAGGCACGGCGGTTAGCAGAACCAGCATCAGGGTGATGGAGCGAAATAGTCTCATGTCGCGCCGCGGGCAGCCCTTATGGTGTGCAGCACTCGATCCAGAATAACCGCCAGCTTTTTAGGCTTGAACGGCTTGTTGAGGTAGTAGTCGGCCATAAATTCCTGTTCTGCCGCTTCTATGTGAGTGCGGCTAATGGCCGAAAGCAAAATCACCGGCACCCGCCCCCGTTTTTGGTTGCTTCGAATAGCCCGGATGAACTGCAGCCCGTCGAGCCGAGGCATGAGAAAATCGGTGACCACCAGATCCACCTCTTCGCGCAAAAACACCCCCATGGCTTCCTGCCCGTCCCGGGCTTCCAGCACCTCAACGCCGCGTTCCAGAAGCAAATCCTTGACCAGCTGCCGATAGAAATTGTCGTCGTCGCAAATAAGGGCCCGGATAGGCATCATGGCCTTCCTTCCTGTTCCAGGCTCATGCCGCCGTCCGCCGCCTCCTGAAGAATTAGTTTGCGCGGCGGCGAGGCTGGCCCCACTATGCCGTCGGCATCCACACTGCGCAGCGTCCAAAAATAGGTTCCGTCTTCCAGCGAAGAGCGCAGCACATACCTGGTCTCCTGGCAACTCAGCTGGCGGACCGGCTGTAACCCCTCGGCGTCGCGCGACAGCAACAGCACATAACGCTGCGCGCCGGCAACGGCCTGCCAGCTAAAAAAGATGGAGCGGGTGATTACCAAAGCCCCGTCGCCGGGAAGCAGTGGCCGAGGTGGATTGAGCAATTTTCGCGCCGGAGCTGGTGCGGACCCCGGAGAAAAACGCACCACCTCCCCCGGAGCCACCTGGGCCGAATGTTTGCCGCTTACCACCTTTACTCCCTCGCCTTCAAGAACGCCCACAGTGGTGTTACCGTTTTCATCCACGGCCACGGCAAAACGGCTCTTGCCCGCCGGAGGCGAACCGCTATGCAGGGCCAGACGGGCCAGGGCCCAGACCTCGTCGGCCAGCTGGCGGCATTCGTCATAGCGAGCGGAGCGCAACGCTTGACGAGCCTTTTGCAGGTATTCTCCTGCCCGCACTAGATGCTCACTCACCGGCTCTTTTGCGGTTTCGGCCCGTGATAGAGCCTGGGCGGCCATCTCCAGCGCCCGCACCGCCGCTTGGCGTTCGGGACCGGGAAGCCGCAGTTCGGTTCCCGGGGCGGGCTGACCGCCAGGTGAAATTTTATTAATGGCGCGCAGTTCTTCGGCCGCTCCGACATCGGCAAACAGCTCCTCGGCCAACTCTTCCAGGGTGCGCCGACCGTCGTATCTTAAAGTGTTTGGCGACTGCGCTAGGCTCGCCCAGGAAAAAACCAGCAAAACCGTAAGCGCAACAACCCTCACTGGAAGGCCACCTCCCGTCTCAACACCACCGCTTCGGCACCGGGGGTGCGGATGCGAAAATCGGAGGTAGTGCCCGGCGCTGGCTTTATCTCGGCCTCCACCATGCCTTCTACCAGGGTAAAGGAGGTCTGATTGGTCTGGCTCTCCGGAAGCAGTCGCAGATCGCTGGCTACGATGAGACTCTCCGGCCCCATGCGCAGCAGCCCACCCGACTCGAATTGCACCTGGGCGAAGCTATTGCGGCCGGTGCGCACCTTGTCTTCCAGAAAAAGCTCCATGCCCGGACGGGCCTCGATCCATTCCATGCTTCCGGAACGCTTCACCTGAACGGTGCCTTCGAGAAAAACGATGCGCGCCGAGCGCAAGGAGACGACCGGAGCCTGGGCGTCTGGCGAGGCGTCGGCCGGGGTCTTCGAACCACACTCGCATCCGGCAAGAAATGCCAGCAGGGTAATTGTTAAAAACCACAAGCGCATCTGGCAGATGATAATTTACATCGCCACGTTTTTACAATCCAATAAATGAATTGATTTTTTTCTTCTGCGTCAACAAGATTGTTCAAAAAAGGAGGTGCAGAAATGAAAAGAGTACTTTTTATGTCGGGTATGGCTATTTGTCTGATGGCGCTGGCTGTCTCAGGATGCTTCTTAGAGTCGGATCCCTGCGAGGGAGTAACCTGCTCCGATCACGGCACTTGTGTGGCCACCGGCGGCCAGGCAACCTGCAATTGCGAACAGAATTATCACGCCGAAGGCCTTAACTGCGTCTTTGATGGCTATAAGCTGAACTTTACCTGGGCCTTCGGCCAGGAGGGTAAAAATTGCACCCAGGCCATGGTGGGCCAGGTAAAGGTACTATTTGAAAAAGACGGTGCCAGCCTCCTCGATCAGACCATGAGCTGCTCTGCAAACGGTGCGGTCATCGAAAAACTTCAGAGTGGAACCTACCAGTTGAAGCTTACCGGCATCGCCAACAACGGTGAAAATTGGTATTACGGCGCCTGGGAAATCACCATCAGCGACAAGGACCTCGATGCCGGCCAGCTAAAACTCGATCCCATCGGCTTTATGAAATTCTCCTGGGATTTCGGCGATGGCCATCTTGATTGTGCGGCGGCCAAGGTCGCCAAGGTGCGCATAAAGATTAACACCGAAGATGGCGCAACCAACCTTTACACCTCCAATCCTGTTCCCGATTGTGCGACCGTGCCTCAGACCATCGGCGATTTCGTTCTGGGTAACTACAACCTGGTGCTTGAGGCTTCCTGCACCAACGATCCCTTCACCATGGGTTACTGGCTGGACGCTACCGTGGAAGTTTCTCGCAACGGCGAGAACAACTACGGCCTGATAAACGTTCCCGTAAAAGACACTGGTTGCCCCTAGGCATCCTCCGGTTACCTCTATAGATTTATATTTTCGCCGCATTGTGTTATAAGGGGGTCATGAAAAAGTTATCCTTTTTCTTTGTTCTAATTCTTTCTGTTTTTCAGATTGACTGCGGCGAAGAAGAAGAGACCGAATTCTTTGGCGAATTCGATCTAGTCAACGACTTCGACAAAGCCGATGGCATGGGAGCAGCGGCTATCCCAGTATCTGCCGATGGCAGCGACACCGCGGTGTGGGAAGTAAAAAACGACTGGGCCGATACCGACACTGCGGCGGCCCGAGCAGCCGGCCCGGCCTGGCCGGCCAACAGCGGCCTGAACTGGGAACAGAAATTCTCCCTCTGGGTGGCCAGCCTGCCCAAAATCGACGGCTACAGCTACCCGACCTTCTCCATAACCAACCCCCAGGGCAAAACCATAACCGCTCCTGTCTTGGAATGTGCCGAAGTCGCCTATTTTCTTCGGGTGACCTTCGCCTCTTGGTACAACCTGCCCTTCTTCATGGAGGCGGTGGATGGCACGGGCACCAGAGTGTTCTTCGGCCACTTCGGCTGGCGCACCGCGTCCGGCCGTTACAAGAACTCCAATCTCTTCAAGGCCTGGTACCGTGATTACACTGGCGGCAACTATACCGTCGCCAACTGGCCGCACGACGAAAAGCTGCGTTCGAAGAAACTCTACGGGGCAAACGACGATATCCAACCAGTTTTCGGGCCCGAGGCCCACGCCGGGGTGTATTTCGACGAACTGTTCCTCAATAAGCGCGTAGGCCATTTTCTCATTCTTTTCCTCAGCAACTTCGGTTCCATCCATTTAGCTGACAGCGCCAACACCTTCAACCTCAAACCCGAGGCCATCCGCTCCGGCGACATTCTTCTAGAGCGCTGGCAAAAGCGCGGCATCGGCCACACCCTGGTGGTAAAGGAAGTAGGGCCAGGTCAGAATCCGGGGAAGATCACCACCGAGGTGGCTTCCGGCTCCATGCCGCGGCGCCAGCCCAAATGGGAAGACCCCATAGCCTCGCGTCGCTATTTTCTGCTGGATGCCACCGGCGGACCGGGCACCAATTACAATGGCGAGGAATATGCAAAGCTCGGGGGCGGCCTAAAACGTTGGCGCACCGCCCGGGCGCAGAATGGCTATTATGTCAATACCATCCTCCCCGCCGATGTTCCTTTCTGGATTTCCAGCACCGACTACGCCGCCATAGCCGCTCGCACCGCCCAGTTCGACCAGCTCCTCGATCGGCTGGATCCCGAAGGCATGCGCGACGCCCTGCTTGCCATCATAGAAGAAAAACGCGCCCACTTGCGCGATCATCCAGCTAGCTGCTCGGCCCGTACCGGCCGTGAGGGCGCCTTCAACGAACTCTATGCACTGATGCAGAGCAACTTTTACATGAGCAAGGAAGAGGTAGATCGTCTCTACCGCAAATTCGAAGACTATGTATTTGCCGAACTGGTCTATGAAAAGTCTAAGACCTGCTGCTGGAACACCACCACCCGGGCCATGTACGAAATCATCATGGACTACAACCTTAAGCACGCCTCGGCCAATCCCGATTGCATACCGCCGGTGGTTTTCATGAATAATAATGGTTACGAAGTGTTCCGCGAACACGCGCGCTCGCTGGGACGGGAAGCCGAATGGCGCGATTGGTCGGAAGACGAAAGCTGCCCGCAGCGCGATGTTTCTGCGGATACACCGGCCGCCACCGCCTGGACGGATTTCTGCACCATTGCCGACACGCTGCTCGGGGCGGCCGGCTGCCGGGACGATTCTTTCGAAGAAAACGACTCGCGCGCATCGGCCCGGACAATCGAAGGCGGCGTTTACGATGGCCTGGCCATCTGTAGCGGCGACGACGACTTTTATCTCCTCCAGTCCGGAGCAGGGACGATGCGGGTGACAATAGCTTTCACCCACTCCCGAGGTGACCTGGACTTGGAACTCTACAATCAGCAGGGCATCAAGATACAGTCTTCAGCTGGCACGGGAGATTCAGAAACCATCGAAATTGAAGTGGGCGCGGGCACCTATCTTTTACGGGTATTCGGCTACAGCGGCGCTGCAAACAGCTACCGGCTGTCTCTAGAACTACCGTAACCTCCCACGGATCGATTCGGCTTCATTTTTTATTTGACCAGACCGCCTGGTCGGCGGCAGTATCCCTGACCAATGGATCTCAAGGCGGGCTGGTTGCTGGAAAACCTGCGCCAGTGGCAAGCGGCTTTTGACGCGGCCGGGGCGCGGGAGAATTGGCTAGAGTTCTCCCGACAAAATCGCGCCCTGGGGCTGGGTGAAAAGATCCGCCGCTACTTCGACCTGCGCCTGCGCCAGACCGGCCTGGTTTACGGCACACCACTTGCGTCCAGCGATGAAATCGGACGTCCCGGAGAAAGTACTCAGGGAAAGGACTTGCTGGCCTTTGTGGCCATCTGCCGCATTCAGGTGCAGCTGGCGCTGGAAATGGCCTCGGCCATGGAACATCCCACCAATGGCCCACAGGTGTTGGTGGAGTTGCTGGCGCTTTTTGCCCTGCTGCGGCGAAAGCGCAAGCTGGCCGAAGCATTGGACCGGATGAAAAAAGCGGCTGAAGATCAGCATCCGCCCCGGCGGCTGTTTTTACTGGCCCTAAGGGTGGAAAGAGAGCTACTGCGCCAGGCTTACCTGGCGGGAAACCCCCTGCTTGGCCTTCCGGTTCACAACAGCCTGAATTACTCCGACGCCAAAACCTTCGGCCGGCTGGCCATCGCCTACTACGAACACGGCCTGCTGCCTGGGCCTATAAAAAGAATCTGGCAGTACCAGGACCAGGAAAGGGTGCTGCTGCTCCGGGCCATGCTGGGCCTGGCGCTGGCCGACCGGCCGGTTACCGGAGCTTCCCGGGCCGTCATCCGGCGCCAGCTGCGCAAGGCCGGCCTTTCCTTTTGCCAGCGCTGGAAATTACTGGGAATTTCTGGAAAAGACACCAAGCCCATGGCGGTGGCGGCGGCCGCCGAAAACGATCGGCTACGCGATTTCATACTCGAGCAGGTCATCCTGGGCGCCATGCTAGACGGGCACATGAGCCAGGCGGAAAGCGATTACATCTCGCAGCTGGCCGGCTGGCTGGCGGTGCCTCCGGAAGAGCTGGCCCGGCTGGAGATGGAAGTGCTGGCCTTCTACGAACGGCACCGTCAGTTCATGGACATTTTTACCGTGAGCGAGGCGGTTCAGAGCTGGCGTGAGCGCTGGCTAGACCGTCTGGAAAACGCCCTGCGCTCGAACCGGGACAAGATCTTGAAGGAAGTCAAAAACACCGGCGAGCTGGCCGAACTTCTCATGCGGGCTGCCCGGGGGGAAAAGCTCACCGCCGAGGAGCGCCGGCGCATGACCCAGGGCCTGATCGATGTCCTACGCACCATCCCCTCCCTGGCCATCTTCGCCCTGCCCGGAGGTATGCTCCTGTTGCCGCTGGCGCTGAAGTTTCTTCCCGACGAACTCAAGCCCCGCAGTTTTACCGATCGCAGCGACTGAGCCGCCTTCTCTTCCCCAAAAACTGGCGCCGCATCGAACAATTTACTGCTACTTGATGTAAGACATCGGCTCAGTAGTCGAAGCTTTTCTGGTTGCCAAACGTTGCCCAGTCCGCTGCGTCACTTAGAAGTTTGCGAGAGTCGAAAATACTCCCGTAGCACCCATCCCATTTGATGGTTCTTGATAGAATCGGGCTCTGAAAAATCCATCTGCAGGCTTTTTTCGGCCAGCCTCCTCAGCGGCAGGGACATTTTTTCCAAAGAAGCTGTCACCCGATCCGGGATGCGGCGCGGTAGCGCCTGGTAGGGCGTAAAATCGGGCTGGTCGTAAAAGACATCGTACATGCCAGGGGCGACGGCGTCGTACTGGTAAAGTGGGCCAATCCCCAGGATGAGCTCGATGGTTTTGAAGAGGCTGGGAAAGCTGTAGTGCACCGAGGAGACATAACCATGCTTGACCCAAGGGCTTATGACCAGGCACACCGTGCGATGGGCGTCGATGTGATCTGCTCCACTTTGGGGATCGTCTTCGGTCACGAAAACCGCTGTCGACGGCCAGAAACTTGAATGACTTATCGCCTCGACTACCAGCCCCAGCGCATAGTCGTTGTCCGACACCATGGATTCGGGAGCCAGTTTTCCTGGATTCACCCCGTAGGTGTGGTCGTCGGGAAGCAACATAAAAATGAATTCGGGAAATTCCTCGGGATGTTCCTCCCAATACTGGAGGCGGGATGCAAAATAGCGCGCCCGCTCTTCGTCTTTGGTGTCGATACTCCAGATGACACCACCGGGCCAGTCCTGGTCCACGTATTTTTCGAAAATAACCTCCCGGCCGAACAGCCCCAGCAGCTCGGCGATGGTGCCCACCGACTCACCGTACACCAGAAAATCAACCCGGTTCTTCATAAGATGATGGAAGAAGAACTCGTTTTCCGGCCGCCCGGCCGGCTCTACGCCGGGTATGGGCACGCGGCCGCCATTCGACCCCAGCCAGGCCTTTTCCACGTAGTCGTTGCAATTGGACGCAGTCAGCCACATGTGTCCCTGAACGGACACTTCCGAATCGGCGTAGAAGTTGTCCAGGTTAGTAAATTGGCGGGCCAGCGCGTGCATGTTTGGTGTGTAATCCTCGCCGTACATTACCAGATCGGCATCCGCTTCGGTGCCCTTCAAGTCGCCGAACAACTGATCGTAGGTCTTGTTCTCTTTGACCACCAGGATGACGTGTTTTATGGGAGAGTTGTTCGGGCGTCGTGGCGTGGCCGGAAGCGGAAAGCCGGCCGGCTCGCAGTTGATGTGGAAATAATCCGAGTGCCGAGTGTTGTTGGCAGAGACTTTGCTGGTCAACTCCTCAAGCCGATCGAGCGCGTCCGCAAGTTCGACCCGGGCAAACACGCCAAGATTGAGAGTGCCCACATAGTGCCCCTGTGGGTTGCTGCCGCTTCCGTATCCCTTGGCGCAGGTGGCGTAGAGCCGGGAAGCGTCCTCCGATAGCAGCACGCCGGTCGGGTACCAAGCTGTAGGGATGCGACCGACGAGTTTTCTATTCGACAGGTCGATGACGGCGATGGAATTTATTCCGGCGCAGGCCACAAAAAGGTATTTTCCGTCAGGAGTTATGGCCAGCGAAGAGGGGCTGGCGCCCGGGGTGCCTGGTTCCCGCAAGGCTACGGAGATGGTGTCGACCACCTCCTCGCTCCGGGTGTCTATGACGCTTATGTCGTCGGTGTCCGAGTTAGCGACATAAAGAAAGTTTCCGTCCGTAGATAGCACCAGGCCCTCGGGGTTTTTACCCACCTCGATGCGCTTTTTCATTATTCGGGCTTCCAGATCGATGACGGAAACATGTCTTTCCCCCCAGTGCGAGACGAAGGCGCGTTTTTCGTCGCGGCTAAGCTCGATCCAGTAAGGATAGACAAAGGGATATTCCGGCTGGTTGCTGCGCAGGTTTATTTCCGAAAGCAGCGAGCCGGTGGCGGAATCGATTATGGCCAGCTTGTCGGATATATGCTCTGCCGCTAGCAGTGTGCCCGATGACGTAAGCCGTAGCGCACCGGGAAACCCCGCCAGAACTATGGAATCCACCTCCTCCAGGGTGCCGTCAGTCGCGATGTGGTAAACATATATCAGGCCGGCACCGCCGCCGGCGGCGTAAAGATGAGAACCGTCCTGGGAAAGGGCCAGGCCCACAAAGAGCTGGTAGTCTTCCGTCTTAGCGATGGTCTGCTTTATGCTCATATCGTTGGTATCGATTACTTGAAGCGACTGGCGGTCGGTACCGTTGTTAGTGACCACCACTAGGTTTTTGCCCGGTATCAAAATCAAGTTGAGCGGGAAATTCTCTATGACCAATTGTTCACCCACCGGGGTGATGGCGACACCGTTCGGAAGCAGGTAACCTCCCTCGATGGGACCTGCCTTCTGCATGGCATGGGCGGCGGGTCCGACAATTTCGCAGGCAACACGCTCTTCGTTGCAGCCATAGCCCGCCAGTAGCAAAGCCGAAAGAAGACAAGCCTTCTGGTTCATGCCAGCCTCCTGAAGAGGTGGCAAATATCATAACATTTTGCCCAAAGTTCGAACAGAGAAAGCTACGTTCCGGCTGGCTTTGGCTGCATTCAATGGTTATACTGGCCAGGGTAATTGGGAGGAGAAAATGGCCGTTCGTTGGTTTGTGCGCTCCTTCTTTTTTTGCTGGTTGCTGGTAGCGTCGGGTGCGACAGCGAAGGACGGTCTGCCTTATCTTTACCAGCGGGTAGGAAGCGGTGAGGAAAGATCGTCCACCGTCGAGTATGAGGCTGCTTACGGAACACGCGATTCGCGCTTTTTTGGCACGACGGGTGTTGAACAGGGGCTTCGGGGACGTTTTCAGCCCTGGCCATTTTTGAATTTCGAGGCCTGGGGCGGAATTTTGGTAAATCACGGGCGGGTCGAGCGTGAGGCAGCGTCTTTTGATCTAAATTGGCATGCTTTCTCCCAGGCCAGCTACGGCGTTGACCTGCACCTGGGTGCCGGATACATCTACGACTACCGCGGCCATCACGTGCCCCGCTTGCGAGCAACCCTGGGTCGCAGGTTGGGCGACCTCGACCTGATGTTTGGCACGCTGCTGGAGCTACCCGTCGGCCCCGGCCGTGACCAGGCCGACCTCATGTTTGGCCTGGCGGGATCTTTCCTTATCGCCGGCAGGCACCGTCTGGGACTTGAGGCCTGCGCTGAGGATATCGAAGGTTTGTGGGAGCCAGAAGAAGCGGAGGGGGGAGCCAAGTTCTTGCTGGGCCCCACCGCCTGGTTTCAAATTACCGAAAAAATCCAGATCAAGGCCAACGCCGCCCTGGTGGTCGCCTACCTTCGAAATCAGCGCCCGTCTGCGGAAATTCAGCTGGGGGATGAAGTCGGATTCATGGGTCGCCTGGTACTAGGCTACTCGTTCTAATCCGGCGGCTAAAAACTCGCGCCCTAGGGAAATAGGCTACTTGCGATTTTCCACCAGCCAATGCTAGCGTTTTGCTAATGGAAAGTAACTCGGTTCGCTTTTTAGGGATATTCCTTTTAGGCGTGTGCTGCGCCGCCTGTTCCGGGAGAGGGCCCAACCCTTGTCGAACGGACGAGGACTGCAAACCGGGTTTTGCGTGTGCAAGCGGCGTGTGCTTGGAACAGGCCGACGGGGCCGATGGCGACGAAAAGCATTCCGAAGACGGTGACGGCTTTGACGAAGCGGGAGGTGACGCAGGTGACGATGCGGGTTCTGACCCCGGTTCCGATCCCGGCCCAGATGCGGGAGGCGACCCGGGGCCGGCTCCCGACCACCCCCGCCTGGCGGTGCGGCCGGAGCACAAAAAACTCATACTGACCCGGGCGGAGCGAGAGCCCTATGCTAGAATCATCTCGGGCATTCGCTACACCTCCTCGCGCGACTACCAGCCCGACTCCGAGCCTGACAAGTGGGACGTGGACGCCAACGGCACCAACGCCAAGATTGCCCAGGCCTGCGCCGTCCTGGCCTGGCTTTTCGACGACCAGGCAGCAGCCGAAAAAGCCCGCAGCTTCTTTGCCCTGCTGGAGACCGACTTTGAGAACCGTCAGTCGCGTAGCGACATCGACGTCAACATGCCTCAGGTGCTACAGGGTTATACCAACGCCTGGGACATTCTGCAGGGGACACCCTTTTTCTCCGACCTCGAGGCGCAAGCCGCAGCTGAAAAAATTACTATACTAGCCAAGAAGTTTTACGATGGCTTTGTAGAGGACTTGGTAACCCGCACCACGCAGTTTACCTACTCGCAGAACAACCACAACATCCGGGCAGCCAGCGCTCTGGCTTACGCCGCGGTGGCCTTCCCCGGGCATCCGGACGCTGGAAAATGGGCCGACTGGGCTTTTTCCGAACTGGATTTCTTCTGGCGACCGGAAAACCACTATCTCATGACCGACGGGGCCATCTCCGAAGGTCCCTTCTACGGTGCCTTGGCTTGGCAGTCGAGCGCTACCTTGTTCATCGCTCTGGACAATGTTTTTTCGAGCCCGCAGGAATACTCCCGCGACTGCCGCACGCGCATATATTCCGATCCCTGGCAGGACTATAGCTGTCAGGCAGGCGAGAAGTTTCTTTTTCAGAACTTTCTGCGCGACGCCAGCTTCCAGAGGTTCATGGAGTGGTACATCGCCATTAGGCTCCCTTGGGGGCCGCTGCCGCCACTTGAAGACAGCATGTTCAAGACTTACGCCGGAAGCGCCTTTCTTTCTTCCTTCGGAGGCTCGGGCATTCACTGGTGGTCCTGGGCGAGCGACCGCGACTTTCCCTATCTTCTCGACCAGAGCGACGACCTTTCTCTGCATCAGCTCGCCTACCTCGACGACTCGGTGGCTGCCGCGGAGCCTTCCTGGACCAGTCGCTTTATGCCCGAAGCCGGTCAGGTGGTCTTTCGCTCCGACTGGAGCCCGGACGCTCGCTCGCTGCTTCTTACCGCTGAGCATGGTGCCGCTCGCAAGGCAGCTCACGATCACGTGGACGGCACCTCCTTCCAGCTCGCTGCTTACGGCGAATACTTGCTCGTCGATCCGGGCTACGTAAAGGACGAGTCTTCGCTGGTTTTCAAGGTAAAGACGGCCGTACCCCAGGCCCACAATCTTGTCCTTATCGAAGGAGAGGCCGCACCTACTAAGAAGGCTTTTCCGCTTTTCGGCGATGCCGACGCTTTCATAAAAAACACCCTAGACGGCACGAGTGTCGAATACGCCGAGGCTCACCAGGATTATCAGCAGTCGCACATAGAGCGTGCGGTAGCCTTCGTAGAAGGACGCTATTTCGTCGTTGCCGATCGAATCGAAAGCTCCACGGCCGAGGCACGCGAACACGCCTGGCGCTGCGGTGGCTATGCCGGTTACGGTTCGGGCGGGGTCTTCTCTCTGCGCGCCGATGGAGCTCGCTGGGAGCGTGCGCGAGCCGGTGTCGATCTCTTCTTGGCCTCTACAGCAGCAGGCCTTCAGGTGGTGGAGCCTCCTTTGGTAGCAGGCGAGATGCCTCACGTACACAAGTTCGATATTTCCCGTGAAACCACCGAACATGCGGTCATCGACGGGAAGGTGACTGCGGTGGCGCCAGATTTTCTAGCACTCTTGCTTCCCTACCGTGTCGGAGCGACCGATCCGAAAGAGGGGCCAATTGACGCCCAGGCCCTTTCTCTAGGCAACGGCGTCGCTGCTTGGAGCGTACACTATGCACAGGCTGTGGATGTGGCGTTGCTCAGAGAAAAAAGCGCGCCCCAAACTTTCGCCCTCCCAGGTGGCCACAGTCTGGATACCGATGCCGAATTTGTCCTTCTACGTCTTTCCGGACCCAAACCTTTTGCTCTGATGGCCCTGGGAACGCACCTTACCCTCGACGGACGCAAGCTCGCTTCGGCAACCATCCCGGACGGCGTGGTGTTGGAGGAAAACCTCTAATCACATTTCACCGACCAACAGTCTTCGCATAATCCGCATAATCCGGGGACAGACCCTGTAAGCAAAGGTAGGATATAAATCAAAATTGCCCAATTTTTCAACGGGTTATTTGTATTCTACCGGCAGAAGCTTTTATAAATAATGTTCCACCCCGCTCATTACTGTAGCTCCAGCCGCTTGAGCTTTTATCCAGATCTTGTACCCGGTCAAGCGGCTTGCTGCCTTGAGATACTTCCGCAGGCTCCGACCCGAAGGATGCAATTTCAAAAACCCAGCCCTGGCGAAAAACCTCGCCTTCCGTAACGGTCAGCTCTATCTTACGGCCGTCAGCTGTGGCTGAAATCTTCCCTCCGTCGAAAAGAACATATTCGGTAGGATCGTTTCCCAAAACCACCCGTAGCCACAAAGCTCCCGGGTCGTTCGCAAAACTGTCAACCACATCCGGTCGTGTAGTCGGAGCCAGCGTATCTATGGTAGGCCGAAGAAGGGGAACTATAGAACCCTGCTTTTGAAACAACGGAAGCTCGCCTAGCGGAGCATCCACTTCCTTTTCGTCCGGTCCAGTAAAAACCTGCCCGTTCCACCAATGTACCCAGCCGCCAGCGGGGAAAAGCACCTTGCGCCGACGCACTCCCCTATCGACGACCGGCGCTACCAAAAGCTCGTCGCCCAGCATATACTCGTCGTCCGGATGAACTGTCAGTTCCGGCCAGGCCAGCCCAAGCGGCCGCGCCACCGGACGTCCGTCTTGCGCGATTCGCTTGGAATAAGTCCACAGGTGCGGCCATAGTCTTAGATGCAGCCTGGCGTAAACCCGGTACCAGTCGAGCATTTCCTGGTCAAAACCGTTTTGCGGTTTGAACTCCCAAGGCACGTCGTTGGTGTTGGTTCCTACCTGCATCACCGTACTTAGGGCCGTCTGCTCGAACCAGCGGGTAAAAGTTTCTTTGTCGGGCGGTGCGTGACGGTAGCCACCGGTGTCCGAGCCGTACCAAGGATAGCCGGATGCCGAAAGGGAAAGGCCATAAATCATCGAAGCGCGCAGGCCTCCGACCGCCACGTACCTTTCCCCGTCCTTTTCGACAATTTCGCGGTGGCTCACCAGATCGGCGTCGAGATCTCCCGGCCAGATCACCCGTGCCAGCACCTGGTCGCGATGGGCGCCAGCGCGGCAGAGCAGAAAGCCGCCATCTTCAGGAAGCGTCTCGGCATAAACTTTGTGGTAAAGAATCTGGTAGAGGCTGTGCATGGTGCGCTCGTCCGAGCCGTCGTGAAATTGCCAGACGTTGCGCGCCCCGGAAAATCCCAGCACCACGTCCTCGGCATAATCCAGTTTGTACCCTTCGACGCCCAACTGAGCGTAGAGGCGAATGTGTTCTTGCCACCACTGGTAGGACGCGGGATTGGTCAGATCCATGGGCGCCGACCAGTTGTTGGCCACGATACCGGTGCGCGGGGGAAAGTACCCCTGGCTCTTGGCTTCCTGTAGAAGCGCCGCTGTTGCCGGGTCGTCTTCGTCTATATAGGGCGTGTGCCACAGGGCCAGGCGAAAGCCCAGGTCGTGAATCTCTTTTATCATGGCTGGCGGGTCGGGAAATTTATCCGGATCGAAATCGAAAGTATTCACCCCAGAGGCGTAGGGCCGATCGATCCAGATAGCCGAGGCAGCTAGATCTAGCGCTCGCATGGTGCCGACGTCGTCCATGACCTGCTGCTGACTTTCGTTCTCGTCGCGCCACAGCCAAGGCCCGAGCGCCCAGGGCGCGGGCGGCTGCGGATAACCGGTGACTTCATAATAAGGCTTGAGCAAATCTAACGGGTGCGGAGCCGAAAACAGATAGAAAGTCAACCCTTGTCCAGAAAAGCTTCCCGTGCCATAGGTGATTTCTACAATCTCCGGCCGTTCCGTGGCCACTTCGAAAACGCCCGGAAGATAACTGTCCACGAAAATCGCCCAGCCCCGGGTACCTATAAGTAACGGCACTGGAATGTGGGCCTCGTTGTTGCCGCTTTCGAGTTCCAAATCCAGCTCGGTCTGCATGGCCCGGCGCTTTCCCCGCTGGTTCACGCCGTCGAGGACTCCTCCCATACCGTAAAAACCCTCATCAGGGTCTGCGACCAGGCGTAGTTTGAAATAAGCAACCGAATTGGCATCGACAGGCTTCCAGAGGAAGCGAAAACTTCCCGCCCCGACCTTCTCGATTGCCAGAGAAGCCCTGAGCCCGTTACCGTAAACCATTTCCAATTCGAGTTTGTCGGAACTGCGATTCTTCAAAATTAGCTGCCGTGCCCCCTCGAAGCTAAGCCCAGCCGGCGGCTTATAGGTGCCCAGCGGATCCCGAACCAATGGCCAGGGATCGTAATTGACCTCGTCGCTTACCTGCTCTACCGTTCCCAGTTGAAAACCGGACGCTGCAATTCGGGCCAACGTAAGCCCTGCCCTTTCTAACATCACATCGGGCATCTCGGAATTCATCCCCGAAATGAACACTCCACCCAGCTCGTCACCCAGACCCAGACGTTCCTCCTGCGACGAGCAGGCGGCAAGCAAAAACAGCCAGAAGTACCTTTTCATGGAAGACTCCGACACCCCCTAGCAGCTAAAGACCAAGGTGTCGACCGGGAGGCAACTTTAGTTCTGTATCCTGGCGGAAGACGTATTCGTTGCTAATATCCAGGGAAGAGCCTTGTCCCAGACGTATAAAAACCTTCACCCCTTCTTTCACCACCAAGCACCCTTTGGCGAAAAACCTGGCCCGGCTGGCGGGGTCCACCTTCAGGCGGCGATGCGGGCCGAGAGTAATCTCTCCCCAGGGAAGCCCGGCTTCTATATACAACAGGCTGCCCGGCTCGAGCACCAGCCCCCCGGAAAAAAGCCGCCGCCCACCGCCCGGCGACAGGCAAAGATATAGCCGGGCGCGGCGATCGATGCTCCAGCCCGCCCCCAGGCCCAGCTCTTCTATGGCTTGCTGCTCGGCGCAGGCCGGGTGCAGGTCGACGATGGCCTCTGCATCGACCTCCGCCCCGCAGGCCCGAAGCCGTTGTGCATAAAGGCGGGAAAGCGCGCTCATGGTAGTCTGAACCGAATCCGGGCCCAAGACGTTCTTGGTGGGCAGGAAAAACTCTTCTCGCTCCACCTCGTAAAAGCGCACTCGCTCCGGAGGAAGTTTGCGAGTAAGGTGCTGGCTGAGCATTTCAAAGGAACTGGCGTTTATCCGGCCGATGCGAGAAGGAACGCTCTTTCCCCGATAGAGAATGGGCTCTATTTCGGGATCCACTGCCTCCAGCGCCACCAGGTTGGTGTTGGTATTTCCTGCATCGAAAAGCAAACTGCCGTCGGGACGTCTGGCCCTGGCCAGCTCCGGATCGAGAAGGTTGTATTCGATTACCTCGATCCGGCCGCTTTCGGCCATCTTGACGGCCAGCCCTACTTTTTCTTCGGGATCGGTCTTTTGCACCACACTCAGGGTAAAGAGCGCCCGCTCGCGCAGATGGAACCCCAGCCGTGGCGTATAGAAGGGCCGGGCGGTGGCGTTGTCGATATTTTGCAGCACCAGCAGGCGAACTCCTTCATGCCAGAGGTGTTCTTTCAGGGACCGTCCCCGCACCTTGGAGCGGATCAGGGCACGGTAAACCCCGCCGTGACCATCGCCGGTAAGGCTGAGATTGCCCAGCTCGTCTTCGGCAATCAGCAAACCCTCCTCGTCCAGGCGGGGCACCCGCCCCTGGCGTATCAAACGAAAGCCGCCGGCCGGAAAACCAAAATTGGCACAGCCGTTCAGGTAATCGGCTGTGGCGCGGTGAGTATTGTGGCTGGTGAGAAAGATTACCTCCGGCAGGCGTCCAAATCGCAGACCGGCTTCCAGCGCTCCGGCCAACACCAGCTGATAGAAGCTCAGACCGGCCACCGGAGAAATGGGAAAGCAGCCCTTGGGCAAAAAGGGTGAAAAGGCGCCAAATTCCTGAACCAAATTGGGATGTTCGAGGGCGCGCCTCAGCTGATCCATCTGGGAAAAGAAGCGGGTGCCGGCCCCCCCGGCCAGAACCACCGCCGCTACTTTGCCCTCGCGCAGGGCCCGCTCTCCGGCCAGACGGTCTTTTTCCCTGCGCTCTTGAAGCTGCTGGCGGGTATGAATATCGACCGGAAGCACGCTGCCTGGGCGGTAGATTTCCGAATCACTGCCTTCCAGCGCCCGACGGTGTCGCTTCAGGTGCCGCCAGTCGATGCCCCGGCAGCATCTGAGAAAATTTTCCACCGCTTCGGCATCGGCACCCCGTAAATATTTTTCCAGGGCTCGCTGCTGTCCCTCCCGTTGGATCCTACGCAAGACAGGTCCCAGGTCGGACCGCTCCTGCAGCTTTTTCAGTGTTGCCTCCAAGCTTTCCTTTTTTTCCGGACCCGCCAACTTGGATCAGCGCCCTTTTTTTCAAACCCTCTCTTTACCATTCCCTGGACGGCGAAAGCAAGTAGCCATATTATCATCGTGTGGTGGGTTCTTGCAACCAGCAAACTTCTCTTACGCCGGGCCGGCTATTTGTGCCGCTAGCCGCTTTCGGCGCTTTACTGTTGGTGGCGATTTGCATTTCCGCTGCCTACGGCCCACAGGGTTTCGGTCTGAGAGCCCTTTTCCCTCTGGACGCTTCGGTCAACCCCGCCACAACCACTCTGCTTCTGGTGCGTCTGCCTCGAATATTACTGGCCGTGCTGGTGGGAGGCGCGCTGGCCACGGTGGGAGCGGCCTATCAGTCACTTCTTAAAAACCCTCTTGCCGATCCATTCGTGATGGGAGTTTCCGGGGGGGCGGCTCTCGGTGGTACGCTTTCGCTGGTGCTGGGCGGAGCCGGATTGGGCCTGCAAGCCCTATGCGCTTTTTCCGGCGCGGCACTGGCCACCTGGCTGATCTACCGCCTGGGAAGAATCGGCGGCCGTGTGGAGGTGCTGAGTGTCCTTCTGGTGGGGGTGGTGTTCAACGCCTTTGCCTCGGCGGTAATAACCTTTCTTAAGGCCGTGCTAGACGCCCAGCAGACACAGCAGGTGCTTTTCTGGCTGATGGGAAACCTGGGTTATCCCACCTACGGTGAGCTGCTGCTAATGGCCGTGGTGGTAGTTGCGGCCTCGGCGGCTCTGCTCGGGCTGGCGCGAGTGATGAACCTGTTCGCCATGGGAGAAGAAGCCGCCGCATCTCTGGGAGTAGAAGTAGAACGGGGAAAGACGGTGATCTTTGTTGCGGCTTCCCTGCTGGTGGGAACGGCAGTGGCTTATTCGGGACTGATAGGTTTTGTCGGCCTGATGGTGCCTCACGCTGTTCGGCTGATGTTCGGGCCAGATCACCGCCGCTTGCTGCCCCTGTGCTGGCTCGGCGGCGCTACCCTGCTGGTGCTGGCCGACTTGCTGGCGCGGGCGTCATTTGGCTCGCTAAAAACTGAACCGCCAGTGGGGGTAATAACCGCTTTTTTGGGTGGGCCGTTTTTCCTGTTTCTGTTGCGGCGGCGTTATGGCCGGGCCTTTTTCTAATCACAAAAGATTATGCCTTTCCAGAACCCGGTAGCAATCGGTCATGCCCAGTTCCATCAACTCCCGGGTGCGTTCGCCGGAAAGCAGCAGATAACTGGAAAGCGAGCCTAGGTCCCGGCTGGGATAGATGGCGATCACTTCGACCGGGCGATATGGCTTGTGCTGGAAAGCAGCCGGATCGACACCTTGAGCACGCAGTCGCTGAATTTCGCGATTGACATTCTCGATCTGGTGCCGGTCGCCTGTCATGGCTGCCGCCAGTATGGTCTCCAGCACCCGGTCGGCTATCTCCAGCAGGTGGGCAGGTGGTTCCAGCCGGGGGCGGCGGGGAGAAAGAAAAACGGTAAAGATACGCTCCGCACCGGCCTGCACCAGAGGTTTGAGTGGCCGCAACAGCGAAAACGCCCCGTCGATGTACCAGTATTTGCCGATGCGGACCGGCGGAAAGAGCACTGGAATGGCTGATGAAGCGAGGACGTGTTTGTAGGTAAT
>Ga0068707_1000331_pt1 | contig 29588 bp, 24 predicted proteins | sample YNPNPMetaG_FD_66600 | JGI IMG/M metagenome (GOLD analysis project Ga0068707, IMG submission 66600) | Anoxygenic and chlorotrophic microbial mat microbial communities from Yellowstone National Park, USA - YNP NP MetaG | ecosystem: Environmental > Aquatic > Thermal springs > Hot (42-90C) >... | reverse complement strand
GCGTCCGTTCGTCCACGCATACCGCTTATACAGCCCACACAAAAGTACCTGATGAAACTTTTGTGAATACGCCGCCAGCCCCGGAAAACGCCTCATACTACGGAGAATGAACTCTTACCAGATATGTCAACTTTTTTCAGATAATTAGGAAGAGTGAACTCTTACCATGCAGGTTGATTCCAATTGCTTCGATGATGTATAGGGAAAAGCACGTTGAGAGCTACTCAGTCCTACTGAGGCAATGCTCGGGAGACTCCACAGCCGTTACCCCAGCAATGAGGAAACAGACCCAGTTCCTGGAAGCAAAGGACGCAAACCGGGTATTCCGCGTGGACAGATCGCTTGTTCAGCACGGCGACAGATGAGCGCTAATACGTTGCGCTTGGGATAACCAACAGTATAGGGGCGGATTTTACGCCCGCCCCTTTCAGCGTCACCAGTATTTGTGAGGCGACTAAATCATCGCCCAGGCCTTGTTCAGAGTGCGCTTTGCATTGGCGACGACCACCTCAGCGGTCTCACCGAACGCCGCAATCGGCTTCACCTCAAATGATAGCGGCTTCGGGCCCTTATCGTTAAAGTAGCCGATCTTGAAGAGCCCTTCAAGGAACTCCGCGAGTTCGTCGACTCCGTTCTCGCCACCCGCAATGCCAAACCTCGGGTGCTCATCCCCATAAGCTGGGTGCGACGGATCATTCATCACGGCGTTTCCGATGTGAACGTGTACGAGCACATCCTTGGCCGTTTCCAACATTTGCATAGTGGTCTCTCCCAAAAGCGGCAGATGGCTTAGGTCGAGCATAAGGCCGAAGTTGGGATAATACGATCGCACTTTCTCCGCGAACGCCACTGACTCGGCAGTGGGACCGAGAATAGTGTTCTTTCCGAAGTCGAGCTGGTCGAACGTCTCCAACGCGATGGGCATGTTGCCTTTTGCGCGGGCATAATCACAAATCTCCTTCACTGACTCCATCAGGAGTTCCAACCCACGGGCCTTTCCCTCGGGACCGGGGTCTTTGCCACTTAGGAACGCCGTGGCAAAGCAGCCCATCTCAGCCGCTTCGTCTATATCGGCTTTGATCTGAGCAACAGCCGTTTTGCGGCCGGCTTCATCAGGGTCATTTAGGTTCAACTTTTGCGTGAGAAGGGTTGGCTGGCCTCCAAAGCAATACTTCATACCAGACTGCTCCAAGAGCGCCTTGGCTGCCTTACGTACCTCTGGGTCTTTGATCCAGGTGATCTCGACCAAAGTGAAATAATCATCCTCGCAGATCTTAGTTAGTGTCTCGAGAATCGGTCCCTCGCCCTTGATACAGGCGGGATAGGCCATGAAATGGATGAGGCCCACATCAGCGTACTTGTAGATTGATTCATTCATTGCTTCTCTCCCACTCGAGATGTTTATGCATTACATCATCCAAACTCACCTTGAAATCTACTTATTAACAAAAGCCCAGAAGTTGCCGCCGAACAGGTCCGCGACATCGCGGCGTATTTCGCTCTCCGTCACACGCCACCCTGTCGCCGCTAAATCGGCATATTTGTCAACCAGCACGTCGCCGATAATCGCCCGTGAGTGCGCCCATTTATAGATGACCTGGTCGATCACGCGAGCATCGGAGTGTTGCGGTGTGAGACTCAACCCAAGGAGCTCAAAGCGCATTCGAGTCATTTCCTCGATCAAGCTAGGGTTGTTGAGAAACCACCAGCACCCGAAGACGTGCAGGTTGCGAAACTTACGCGCTGCCACACAAAGCTCGTGCTGGTTCTCACGAGATAGCAGCGTCACAAGAAACTTTACGTTTGGATAGTCAACACACAAGCCCTCGACGACATCTACGTTGCTCTTTCCCACCGAGTCTCCCGCCAACAAAAGCGCGGGATTGGTAAGCTTCTTGACACCTATCATCAACGCGAACGGCTTGCGCATCTCCTCGGCTACCGGCAGCACACATTCCGCTATCAGCCGAGCGCGCGACGAGTCCTCAGGAAACGCAAATGTCGGGGGCAGTGAAACCGCCATGTATACTGCGTTCATTCTCTCGATCCAGTCCCTGAGAAATCGCCGGACCTCGGCGATGGTCGTTCCACTGAAGTCCTCGGCGACGGAATATCCCCACGTGTTGAGGATTGGAACAGCCGTCTCCCAGCCGTTCAACAAGCCATCAATGCGCAATGCGGCGTGGAAGCGTGCATCCTTGGCAACATCCGACAACCACGTCGACCTCTCCTTGTCGTCGAAGGGATCGTTGGTCATAACAACGCTCTCAATATTGGCAACTTCGAACACCCGGTCTACGTAATCCCGTGTCGACTGTTCGGCAAAGAAGCTGCGGTAGTCGTCCAAGTTGCGTGAGGATACATCCAGGCCGAGCCTACTCAGTGTGGTCAGTACACCTCGACAAGCCTCGCTCACCGGGCTGTGATCGATGAAGAGCGTCTTCCAGATAAGGTCAGCCTGCGCGTGCTTGGACATCCGCCAGAACGTATCGTAAGGAATATCCACCCACCGCATCGTTTCAGCAACCAGGTAATGGTAGGTGAGAAGCTCGTCGATTCCCCACAATAATATGTCCCCAAACTCAGGCCCGTAGACGTGAGTATGAATATCGGTGACGGGGGTCTCGGTTACGACACGGTTTACCAGTTCGGCTATTTGCTGCCGGTCCAGGTTAGTGCAAACCATGCTATTTCCTCCTTACTCCCAAGTCCTCGGCGAGCTTAACAATGTATTCTGCCACCCGCCGAGTGTACTCGCTCTGAACATCCGGGTTCAGCGCATAAAAGCGGTCTCGGTGAAGGAAGTTGCCCTTAGCATCTTTTGCGCCGACCATTCCAAAAGAGAAGTCAGTAAAGAACCGATCCTGGGGACTCGGCCTGAACGCGGCGCCCTCTGCAGCTCGTCTTTCCTCAACCATCTGAACGTATTCCTTTGCGACTTCGCTGCCTGAATCGGCTTCCGCCTTTGCGCTCACGAGGGTATAATCCCACCATTCGTTGAAAAAGGCGGGATCGAGATCCGCGATCACTTCCGAGAGTATCAACTGCAGCTTGCCAGAGACTTTTAGCTTTAGTTTCCCCCCAGCGGCCTTTGAGACTGTCTGGTAAGTAAGAGAACTTTTATCAGAACCGGAGTGGAAGTCGAGCAGGGCGCCGTAATCGGCGGCTATCTTGCTCATCCGGCTTACGCGGGCTTCAAGACCAGGCATGCCGTCCGGCTTGCGATAGTCGATTCTCTTCTCAAAGCCCACATTCGGCGCTATAAAAGTCACTTTCACTCCGCTCGCGGTCAGCTTTTCGAGCACGTAACGCAGTTCCTCCGGCTCGGTGATCTCAGGTCCCTCGTCAAGTGAGAATTCATAATCGAACTCCTCGCCGGCCTTGACTGACTTGATGTAGTTGTACATCTCAACCCCAACCTCAATGGCTCGGTCGTAGCGATCGCCCAGGTCCGACTTGGAGAAGTCAAAGAGGAACGACGTGTCGAGCGTGAAGAAAGAGAAATGCTTTCCGCAGTCGATCAGGTGCTTGGCCTTAGCAATCCCAGTTTTGTCAGCAGACTTCACCGGAACGTGGTCGAGGTCAGCGCCGAACGGTTCGACTGCGCCGTTCTCGATGTGGCTAATTACACCGGCGAGCCAAAACCCCTCAATGCTGCTGCCCGTATGCCCAATGCTGAGGCTGCCGTGCCCCGGGAGATAGGTAACCTCCTCGCCAGGCGGCGAAAGTATCATATCCATTGGAGCCAACTCACGATACGCGGAGTTCTGTATCGTCTCCGCAGGGCCACCGATAGCCCCCACCCCCTGCGTAACACCGGGCCACACTGTTACCGTTTGCCTATTGCCTATACCAAGTCGTGGCACCGGCCCGAAGGCACGCGGGTTAAACTGTGGGGCTATCTGGGTGACATACCATTTCGTAGTAGCAGTGTTGACAGGGATTACGGCGACCTTGCCGTTAGCCAGTTTGCCAATGGTCTCCACTGGCGGCTCCACTTCATCGTTGGAAACAGCAATGAACACCTTCTGACCATCGTCCAGCCCCAAAAGGAAGTAGCCCACACCATCCTTGTATGACACTGACGGCAACACCGCGAGCGAGCCGTGTAGCACACTCTTGAAGCAGCTCACGCATCCGGCTGTGCCCGCAGCCTGTGATACCTCCATCAGAAATCCACATCTGTTTTTGAGTCCCGTTATTGCAGCAGACGCATCCCAAGTATAGGTGTCGATCACGGCCGGGTTAGCTGCTGGGTCCAGCTCGATACCATTGATGTTCACGTCAAGCCTCCACGTCGGTTCTGAAAACGTTTACAGTCCCGAAATAGGATACTTGCTCGGCCCTGGACTGTCAAACAGAAAAGGGCCCTCGCAAAGTGAGAGCCCTGTGGAAAGCTAAATTCGGCTTAGAACGCCTATTCGGGCTCGTCGCCATCAGCAGCTACCCTGCAGCGATCGATGAGCTCGTTAACATCGGCAAAACCGAGGCAAATACATGTATCGGCAGCGCCATAGTAAAGCTTCACTTTACCGTCATCCTCAAGGAGTGCCCCACACGAAAACACAACGTTGCCTACATCCCCTACGCGCTCGTAGTATTCGCGTGGCGTCAGTATCGGCACCGCGCAGCGACACAGCACCTTGGCCGGGTCTTCCAGGTCAAGGAGAACGGCTCCCATCCTGTAGAGCGGACCCGCGCTGGTGTTTTTAACTCCGTGGTAGATCTCCAGCCAACCATGTGGCGTCTCGAGAGGTGGGGCGCTAGCGCCGATTCGATCAGAGTCCCAAAAACCGGCCCTGGTGGTCATAACCACCTGTGAGTCACCCCAGTGTAGAAGGTCGTCGGAATAGGATAACCATATATTGCCGGTGCCACCGCCGAACGGGCGGTCCAGCCGACAGTAACGACCTTTGATCTTGCGCGGGAACAATGCTCCATCCTTGTTCTCCGGTTCGGAGATCAGACCAATCCGCTCGTAATGCTTGAAGTCCTGCGTTTTGGCGAGCGCAAGGCGAGCTCCGTAACGCGAATAGGCCGTATACATTATGTAGTAAGACCCTTCGCAATATGTGATCCGCGGGTCCTCAATCCCGCGGCGCTCGTAAGATCTGAACGGTTCCTCCTTTGCGGGTTCCAGAGTCGGAGTGGGTTCCACACTGAAATGATAGCCATCGTCGCTGCGCGCCAGCGCAAAGACCGAACGACCCGCGAGGTCTTCTACTCGCATCAGCAGGATATACTCGTCTCCGAACTTCGTGCATCCGGCGTTAAATACCGTGTTGCAGGGAAATGGAACGTTTTCCAGAGTTATGATCGGGTTCTTGTACCAGCGCTCGACTACGTCTCTCCCGAGCTTTCTCGGCATACTATGCCTCCGTGCACACTGACAATACAGCAATAATATCGGAACGCCGGCTCTCGATGCTCAGGGTCAGTCACGCCAAATGTGTCTGAACGGCGAACTTAACTCCAGTTCGAGTCCACAGCGGCCCTATATAGTGTAACATAACCGAAGGACTGTCTCCAATTGTTTTATAATGGTTCCGTAGGACAATGAATACTCCAACTGCAACTTTAGGTCTGCGTCTACTAACACTGACAATTCTACTTGTCGCATCCTTTGCGAACTCAGCTATGTCGGCAGGTCTGCAAGAGGACGGAAGAGGTGGCGACGATATCGCGTTGGTGTTACTCGCCCTAGTCATCGTCATCGTCGCGGCGAAACTGGGAGGCGAGATATTTGTCCGTATCGGACAGCCGGCCGTGCTCGGCGAACTGGTGCTGGGCATCGTTATCGGCAACATCTACTTAACCGGTTTCCACGGACTCCAGTTCATAAAGCAAGACCGCTATCTGGAGATGCTTTCGGAAATCGGCGTAATCCTGCTTCTATTCCAAGTCGGCCTTGAATCGGATCTGGCCAAAATGATGAAGGTCGGGCTGTCCTCTCTGGCGGTGGCTTCTTTGGGAGTTGTTACCCCTTTTTTGCTGGGTTGGGGTGTGGCAGCGCTTTTTATTCCTGAAGCAGGATGGTGGGCCCACGTATTTGTCGGAGCTACCCTTTGCGCGACCAGCGTCGGCATCACTGCAAGGGTGTTGATGGATTTGGGCCGGCTGCAGACTCCGGAGGCGCGCGTCGTCCTGGGCGCGGCAGTGATAGACGACGTGCAGGGTCTAGTTATACTCGCAGTCGTCACGGGTTGTGTTCGTGCGCTTGCCTGTGGTGACGGCAGCATTTCGGCCCTCCAGATAGCTGGGATAGTAGTGAAGGCGACTGTATTCCTTGTGGGAGCCTTGGTGCTGGGCAGGTGGGTCGCGCCTCGGATACTGGAAGCTGCGTTCAAAATGCGCGCCTCGGATCTTTTGCTAATAGTTGCGCTGGCCACGTGCTTTTTGTTGGGCTACCTATCAAGAGCAATGGGATTGGCTGCGATCGTGGGGGCTTTCGCGGCCGGCCTGATACTGGAAGAGGTTCACTGGCGGAGCTTCACTGAACGCGGGGAACATTCGGTGCACGATTTGGTGAAGCCGCTCGTAGCATTCTTGGCTCCGATTTTCTTCGTAAGAGTGGGCGCGCAAGTCCAACTGGCTATGTTTGCGAAGATTGAAGTCCTTGGGTTCGCAGTCGCGCTCACCGCAGCCGCTGTGCTCGGCAAGCAGGTCTGTGGACTCGGCGTGCTACAAAAGGGGGTAGATCGTCTTTCCGTGGGCATCGGAATGATTCCCAGGGGAGAAGTCGGCCTGATCTTTGCCGCCATCGGATCACACCTCGTGCTGAATGGCCATCAGATAGTCGAGCCGGCTGTGTTCTCGGCCATCGTCATCATGGTCGTGGTAACTACTGTCATCACGCCGCCCGCCCTTAAATGGAGTCTTAATCGCGGACGAGCCGGATCCGCAAAGAACCAAGACTGACTCGCGATATGGAATCCGTTGAACACCGGTTCAATACGGGTAGCATTGAAATATCACGACCAAATGATACCGATATAGGTGGTGACGCTGATGAACGACGCGGATATAAAGATCAGGGCCCGGAGGGTGATAGACAACGCGCCAAACGCCGTGCTCGCGACAGTTGACACGAGCGGCTTCCCACAAATGCGCACTATGTGGACGGCTTATGTCGATGAGGACTTCAACACTTTCTTTGTCACCGGGCGTGGGATGCCCAAGTGCCTGCAGATTGATGCCAACCCAAAGGTCTGCGTTTTCTGGACTCAGGCTGAAGGCGGGCAGCTGGGACCGAACTACGCAATGCTCAAGGGCAATGCCGTTGTAACGGATGACCAGGAGCTACGCAATAGATTCTGGAACGACGAATTGCTACAATACTTTCCCGGCGGCAAAAACGACCCGAACTACGTAATAATTCGGATCAAACCGACTGAACTGTTGCTGATGGATTCGATGAAATACCCGCTGGACCGCGTGGAGTTTTGAGGTCGGAAGCGAACACGACCCTCCGGAGCCGAGGATCGGAGGGCCGTGCTTAACGCACCTGTTGCAATACCACGTGTAAATAACTGAAGAACATTGACTTCTCTTGGGACTGCATTCTCCATAGGAACCTATAGGAACCTAGTAGGACGCCGGATTCGGGACTATTTGACCGCGTAATGGACGCCATCCAGTTATGGCTATCGAACCCAGAAGAACCCCCGAAAGCATCCAGCTACGACTCTGAAAAGGGTACCCAACCGTAATAGCGTTTCACTGGAACCCAGCATTTGTAGTGGGATATGACTTTGCTTAGAGTTCGGTTTTCCGATTTCGTCGCCAAGGGTAAGAGCCTTATAAAAGGAGGGACGAAGATGGAAGAAAAGATAGGCAAGGTTACGCACTACTTCAACAAGCTGGGTGTTGCGGCCGTAAGAATTGAGCACGGCCGCCTTCGTCGAGGTGACCGAGTTCATATAATTGGTCATACGACCGATACAGAGCAAGTAGTCAACTCCATGGAACTTGACCACCATCAGATCGAGGAGGCGGGCGAGGGTCTCAACGTAGGAATCAAAGTCGATGAACGAGTGCGCGAAAACGACGACATATACGTTGAGAAGACATATATCTAAGGCTTCCTACAGCAGCGGATTTGGCGAGCGATTGCTTGACCCGCGACATTCTGCATACATATAATCACAGTGATGACCGTCGCAGTCCAGCCGGTGCACGCGGTGCTGTTCGATTTAGACGGCACGCTCGTGGATACCGATATAGATTTTCCGCTGATGAAAAATCGTCTTCTAGCTTTGGCGGCTAGTCACGGCCTTAACACGGAGCCTCTGAAGCACTTGGACATCCTAGCGATGATAGACGTGGCTGAGAACTCCCTGCAAGACAATCCGGACTCCGCCGCTAACCTTCGGCTTCGCGCAATGAACATACTCCAGGACATCGAACTCAAACACGCGAGGAACACCAGGGAAGTCCCCTACGCGCGCGAACTGCTCGATAAGCTCAGGGCTCGCGGATTCAAAGTTGGCATCGTAACCCGCAATTGCCGCGCCGCATCCCTAATCTCTCTCAGAATGGTAGGAATCCACCCAGACGCGCTCGTCTGTCGTGAGGACACGGCCCTGCGCAAACCTCACCCTCACCACGTGCTCCGAGCCATGGAGGAACTAAAGTGCGCTAAAGAGCATTCATGGATGGTAGGAGACCATATAATGGATATTGAGAGTGGAAGAGCAGCCGGGGTGAAGACAGTGGGTTTTCTGCGCGATTACCGACCCAGGGACTTCTTCGACGTCGTTGCGCCTGATGCAGTCGTTACCAACCTTCAGGAGGTCCTGGGTGTTGTTGTCGATTGTTGTCGTTAATTGGAACACAACTGCGCTTCTCAGAGAGCTTCTGGACTCGTTGCGACGTTTTCCTATAAGCTGCGCAAAGAGTGAGATCATAGTCATAGATAACGCATCTTCCGACTTGGACGAATCGGCGTTGCGGGCGGCGTACCCGGAGATCACCTTGATTGCGAACGAAGAGAACGTAGGGTATGCGTGCGCCACAAACCAAGGAATCGACAGAGCCTCCGGCGACTACGTTCTCCTGCTCAACCCCGACACTCAGGTCACCGAGGGCGCGCTCGATACACTCGTGCGCTTTGCTCAAATGCATCCCGATGTGGCTGCCGTCAGTTGTAAGCTTGTGAGGCCGGATGGATCGGTGGAGCTTTCGGTAAGGGGCTTTCCTTACCCTTTCGCAATAGCCTGCGAGTATATAGGTTTATCTAAACTGTTGCCATACTGTTCAGCACTCTCCGCCTACAGAAGAAGAACCTTCGACTACGACAAATCCGCCGAGGTTGATCAGCCTATGGCCTCGTGTCTGCTGATAGGAATGTACGCACTAGAAAGAGTTGGCACGTTTGATGAGTCGTTTCCAATATTTTTTAACGACGTGGACTGGCTGTATAGAGCCAAAAAACTCGGTTACAGAGTGTACTACCTTGCGGAAGCTACGGTAATACACCACGGGGGAGCGGCTACTAGGCAGGTTGACCGCCGCAAGATGCTCCGCGAATCCCACGATTCACTGCTTAGATTCTACGACAAGCACTTCAAGGGTAATCTGAGCCCACTAGTGTATTACTTTACGATATCCTGTATTAAACTTAGCAGAATACTGAGGGGCTGATTTGATCGATGTAACGGTGAGCATTGTCAACTGGAACACCCGCGAAGAGCTTCGCAAATGCCTAAGGAACGTTCTGAACCAGCAAGGCGTAAGTGTGGAAGTAATCGTGGTCGATAACGCCTCGAAGGACGGAAGCGCGGAAATGGTGCGCGCCGAGTTTGCGGACAAAGTGTTGCTGATATGCAATTCCCAGAACTGCGGTTTTGGCGCGGCCCACAATCAAGCCATTAAACGAGCACTCGGACGCTATATTATGCTCCTGAACCCAGACTGCACCCTAGAGAATCCCTCACTAATTAACGATCTGGTAGCGTTTATGGATCAGAACGTGAGGATTGGCATCGTTGGCCCAAAAATCCTAAACCCAGATGGAAGCCTTCAGTTTTCGGCACGCCGGTTCCCCAATATGATTGCCGCAATGTTTCGCCACACGTTCTTCAGCCGGCTTTTCCCCAACAACAAGTTCGTGCGCGACTACCTTATGAGCGACTGGTCACACGACGAGACGCGCGATGTAGATTGGCTATCCGGCGCGGCAATGCTTATAAGCAAGAAAATGCTCAACGAAATCGGCTATCTTGATGAGCGATTCTTTATGTATTGCGAGGACGTGGACCTCTGCCGCCGAGCTCACCGAGCTGGATGGAGAGTCCTTTACTATCCAATGTGCGCAGTGACACATCGCATTGGAGCTTCAAGTGATCAGAACCCTGTCGAGATGGTTAAAGAGCATCACAAGAGCATGATGCGTTACTACCTGAAGTACGACGCTCATGGGCCAAAGCTGCTGCTTGCTCCGCTTGTGGTGATCGGCTTGTGGTTGAGGTACAGATCTCTTGCCGCCAGGGCAAGACTAGGTCAGAACCAACGCTAAGCGGCCTGATCCAGGTCTTGCGACTCCGTCCCTTCGGCCGATCGGGCAACCCAATTGTCGCAGTCAAGTCTGGAGCAATAGAACATCTTCTTGCGCGCTCCGTCCTGCATAACTACATCAGCAATGTAGGCATTGTCGCATCGCACGCAGAGAAGCGGATCCATAATCTTGATAACCTTCAATTTGCTTTTGGACTGGTGAGTCATGGTCTCTCCACAAAGCGCGCATCCGCGCCTACTACTACCTCGGGCCTTCTGGATAGCCCTTTAATTCGGGAAATGGCTTCTCCGGTAGACGCGCATAGCCTGAACAAACGAGCCACACGACTGAGTTTTACTAACTGCTGATGTCGTTCCGGAGTCGCAACCAGGTCAACTGTACCGTGGTGCTTTTGGATCTTGCGTACCACGGCAGCTAATCCGCCCAGCATCCTCCAGTCGGATGTCTGAACACGCTCAAGATTCAGGACTATGTGCAGGTGACCAGCGCCGGCGAGTTGCTCGAAGGTGGCGGCTATTGCTTTAAGTGCACTTTTACCCATTGTTCCCACAACGTGCAGTACTGGAATCCCCTCCGCGTTGCTAAGTTTCAAATCGAAGTTGTCTGCCTGCCTACGGAACATCGTCGCTCTCTCTCACCTGCAAGATTATCGGACAAGCACCTTCCCATAATTAGGTATTCCACACGGGTCTTTGACCAAGCACAACTATCGTGCTAAAATCGTCACATCATGCGCCAGGGCTTGGACGCTTTCATTGATCATCTCAGACTAACTCGACGAGCGAGTGAGCATACGCTAAGAGCCTACTCCGCCGACATCCAGGGATTTCTCGGTTTTGTGGAGGAGACTAATGCGGAGATAGATCAGTTTTTGGTAAGGCGATACCTTGCTCATCTGCAAAAGTCGGGGACGGCAAAATCATCCATAGCCCGCAAGTTGGCAGCTTTGAGGTCGTTCTTTGCATACATCGTAAGGTGCGGCTTCCTCCACAGTGACCCAACGGCGGGCGTGCGATCCCCAAAGCAGCCCCGGAAGCTCCCAAAAATTATCGGGGAAGACCAAGTGAATACACTGATGAATCTGCCGGACACTAACACGGCTACGGGTCTACGCGACAAAGCAATCCTGGAAACCCTCTACGCAACGGGACTTAGAGTCAGCGAGCTTCTGAGCCTTACCGTCGAAGACGTGGAACACGGCCAAGACGAACTGAGAGTAATAGGAAAGCGGGGCAAGGAGCGTATAGTTTTATTAGGCAAAGCGGCACTCGAGTCTCTTCAACAATACCTTGTCACAGGCAGGCCCGCACTTGCCGCAAAAGCAAAGAAACCGACCAATGCCCTCTTCTTGGGGAGATTGGGCACGATTATGGTGCCGTCGAGCGTACAGAGGATAGTGGACAAGTATATGGCCGCTGCGAGCGACCACCTTAAAATTAGCCCACACGTTCTGCGCCATGCCTTCGCCACACATCTACTGGATCACGGCGCGGACTTGCGCAGCGTACAGGAACTGCTGGGTCATGAGAGCGTAGTAACTACGCAGATTTACACCCACGTGTCGCGGGAAAAGTTGAAAGAAGTTTACGACCGAGCGCACCCAAGGGCATCACTCGGCGACGAGAGAATGCAGAGGTAAGAGTGACAATGCACGGAACAACCATCGTGGCCGTCAAGAAAGACGGCAAGATAGCTATAGCCGGAGATGGTCAGGTTACGCTTCAGGACACCATCATGAAGCACACGGCTCGTAAAGTTCGGCGACTTTACGAAGACAAAGTCTTGGTGGGTTTCGCGGGATCGGTCGCCGACGCGCAGACCCTGTGCGACAGGTTCGAGGCCAAGCTCAAGGAATCTCACGGCAACCTCAAGCGAGCGGTGATTGAGTTCGCAAAGGACTGGCGATCGGACCGCATCTTGCGACGGCTAGAGGCAATGATATTAGTTGGAAATCAGGATTACTTGTTAGTGCTTTCGGGCAACGGCGAGGTAATCGAACCGGACGACGGCGTTGCGGCCATAGGCTCCGGCGGTGGGTTTGCCGCAGCGGCGGCTAGGGCTCTGCTCCGAAACACGCAGTTGGGCCCTCGAGAGATCGTTGAGCAGGCAATACAGATAGCCGCAGACATCTGTGTTTATACTAATCAACATATAACGGTAGACGAGCTGTAGAGGTGTGAGTTGAAAGAAAGACAGGAACTAACTCCCAAGCAGATCGTGCAGGAGCTGGATAAGTATATAGTGGGGCAGGAGAAAGCCAAGAAGGCTGTCGCCGTGGCACTGCGCAACCGCTACCGCCGCCGACAGCTATCGGATGATATGCGCGACGAGGTCATTCCGAAAAACATCTTAATGATAGGACCAACAGGCGTCGGCAAAACCGAGATCGCTCGACGACTGGCAAACCTGGCGGGGGCGCCGTTTGTAAAGGTCGAGGCCACTAAGTTCACCGAGGTTGGCTACGTAGGGCGCGACGTCGATTCCATGGTGCGCGACCTTGTGCAGCGAGCTGTGGGACTCGTCGAATCCGAGAAGATCGAGGAAGTACGCCCGGTAGCGCAACAGCGAGCTTTCGATAGGATTCTCGACATCCTCGAGCCGCCTGCCAGGCGCGCAGGACAGACTGCTGTTCCCAAGCAGTGGATGGACTCAATGCAAAACTTGATGGTGCACATATTTCCGGGCACGGGCAACCCACCTCCGCCTCCGACTGAAACATATGACGACGAAGATAAGCCTGAGTACGACGAGCCTTCGCAAGATCAAGTAGAGCGCAAAGAGCGAATACGCGACCGTCTCCGCGCGCAGTTGCTCGCCGGTGAGCTTGACGACCGCGAGATCACTATTGAAGTGGAAGACACGAGCATGCCCCATTTCCAAGTGTTCGGTCAGCAAGGGCTTGAGGAAATGGGGATGGATATGTCCGGTGTCTTAGGCAACCTATTCCCCAAGAGAAAAAAGAAGAAGCGGGTGAAGATATCCGAGGCCAAAGAAATCCTGGCCGATGAGGAAGCCCGCGCTATGATCGACAAAGACACTATCGTCCGTGAGGCCATTGAGCGCGCCGAGCAGGACGGGATCATCTTCGTCGACGAGATGGATAAGATCGCTGGCCGCGAGCACGAAGGCGGACCCCAGGTATCCCGCGAGGGAGTTCAACGCGACATCCTGCCCATCATCGAGGGCTCGACGGTAATGACCAAATACGGTCCAGTCTCGACTCAGCACATACTGTTCATTGCCGCTGGCGCTTTTCACGTCTCCAAACCGTCCGACCTGATCCCAGAGCTTCAGGGTCGCTTGCCCATCCGCGTTGAACTGGAAAGCCTCACTGAAGCAGACTTCATTCGCATTCTCACGGAGCCAAAGAATGCGCTCACGAAGCAATACGCCGCCCTGATGAAGACGGAGGGAGTGGACGTAGAGTTCACCGAAGACGGCATTCGCGAAATCGCAAGGATTGCGGCAGACGTAAACGCAGCTATGGAGAACATCGGAGCGCGCAGACTACACACGATCATGGAACGACTCCTTGAGGACGTGTCATTTGCCGCGCCGGAAACCTCTGATAAGGTAGTGGTAGACGCAGAGTTCGTGCGGACTCGCCTCGCGGACGTGCTCAAGGACGAGGACCTAAGTAGGTATATTCTCTAGCGGGCGCGCTCAACGCCGGGAAACTAGGCCAGGGTCAGCTCATTAGAACCAGTCCAGCCTGGCCTGGGTGGCCATCCGATGGGGAAGCCATTTGACGTGACCATCCAGATAGAGAAAGTTTTCGCCATCGGAGTGAAAGCCGGGCCCCCAGCCGTTGGGTTGTCCGGGAAAACTGGGCGCCATCCCGCCTGAATCGAATTCTCCGTATTGGTTGGTGATAGCGTAGGCTCCGCTCGATTGTGCCGCTGTAACATCCGGATTCGCCTTAGTGTCTCTCATAATTGCGGTCTCGCAGGAGTAAGTAACCATAGAGGTCACGCAGCCGGACAGCGGTAGCCAAGCGACAGGGTTGCGGTTCTCATCGAGTTCGAGGTACTCGTCGCGGTAGCAGTAGCTCACCACTCCAAGAAGGGAGTTGTCGGAGGAGCGCTTAACGGTGCTGTCGCAGGGACAGGTGAAGATCTCCCTGTTGCGAACATAACCGTATATCTGGTCATACCAGTATCTGCCGTTGGCATCCACCGTGCTGGGCATTCGGTCTTCATAATCCTGGGTATACAGGATCATTGCCATGCCGATCTGTTTGAGGTTATTGAGACATGCTGTCTTGTAGCCCTGCTGACGGACCTTCGAGTAGACGGGGAACAGTATGCCTGAGAGTATCGCAATTACTGCGATGACCACCAGTAGCTCGATGAGGGTAAAACCTGCTCTTTTCATCTCCGTCCTCCGTTCCCCCACCCTCGGTTAGTTGTCCGTCATTCGATCCTCCAAGTCATCTTTTTATGAACCTACACATTGTAAGACTGGCCGGTAATCGTGCTTGTTCCCCTCGCGTCTAAGGTAGCAAAAGACAGGGCAACCGGCAGACTATTGATCAACCTCTTTAACTCATTTTGGAGCGGAGTCCTCGATCCTGGCCCGCCAGATATGTTTAGAAGCCTGCTAACGGCCCTAAAGAATAGCGCGCTGACCACTGTGCACAGCTTAAAAATTTGAGCTTCCGACCCAGCGGGACAAAGAGTCTTCATGTTTACATGCAGCTACTTTATATTGGTATAATCAGGCATCCCACCCGCCTCTAGCTTCTTTCTTATCTCCTTCTGCCGTTCCACCAGTTCTTTCATCCTGGCGGATAGTTTTCGGACAGCTTCAGCGTATCTCTCGTTATTGGCCTCCAGAGTCTGCAGATTCTTCCACGTTAGCCTAAGTTCGGTAAGGTTATACGCTGTATCTGATGCTAAGACACCGTACTTCCACCACTTGCCCAGGAATGTTTGATCAAGCGAGAACAATCCCGAAAGCTGGCTGATCCCGTCGCGCAAGGTTTCCCAAAGCTCCGCCTCAGTTTTGTTTTCCTTAGCAGCTAATCCGGCCAAGTCGTTAACCGCCTTTGCCTCGCTCATCCTCTGCGTAAGAGATGCTAGGAATCTGTATTTCTCGATAACATCCTCCGGCTTACCGGGTAGCTTCTTGGCGAGTTCGTAGATGGTGTCGTGTCGCTCTTTAAGACCACCAATGCCGACGTCAAGTGCAATGTCGCCGATTGTGCTCACACACCTATCAATGCCTTCCGAAGCGGAGCTCTCCCACTCTTCGAATAGCTTCCGGTCGGACTGAATCGAAGCATTGAGTCTGAGGAGCACTTCTCGCGTCTCGGCTATCTTCTTGTTAACCTCATCAAGCTCTTGAATTGTCTTGCTCCAGTCATACGATTTTGAGGTAGTGTCGGTAGCTGTCGAAGATGGCCCGGTTTGACTACTCGCGCCACCGGCTGCGGTCAACTGATTCCCTCCAATCGGGGCTGTTTTCGTGGTATCGCTTCGCAATGCAATTAAGGCCGCGCCCGCTTTTGATGGGTCAGACTTGTAGTTTCTGACCTGATCTAGGATTTGATTAAGCCGTGCCTGAGCATCCTCCCGACTTTTCACACTTTCTTGTTTGAGTCTTGCAGCTTCATCGGGAGACGCGACCGCAATCTGCTGCGCTCGTTCTAGATCTTTTGAGGCGCTGCTAATCTTTTCCAAACATTGAGCCACTTCATCTATCGCAGCACCCGTGGCTGCTGCATATGATGCGGGATCAGCAGGCACGGGAACGCCATCCAGCGACGGAAGTCGTGTAATATCGACCTCGCCTGCCATTGCCCTAGCGCTTTTTTCCGCCAACTCTCTTGCCGACTCCAAATCGCCAACCACTGCCGCTCCTAATGCCTGCTCGGCAAATACAGCACTCGCAGCCAATTGTTTCGACACGTCCGTTGTAACGGCGACATCCGGTTGAGTTTTAATCCAGCCTTCTCCTTCATTCTTGGCGAAGCTCGCGCCGCCTTCCGCTATGAACGTTAGATACTGGCTATTCTCGCCAACCTCGAACACGGCGCTCCAAAATCCGTCGATGTATTTCGGCTGTGTTATGATTGTCGCAGAATCTGAGGCAGCATTGAGCGTGAAACCGTTGTTCTTGGCCCACCTGGCAAGCGCGATGACCTTTGCGGCCTCGGAGAACTTATGCCATTCGGGGTAGACTTTGGAGTAGTCATCGTAGTGATCGGTCAAGTAGTCGGCGTACTTTGTCAAACACGTGCTTATGAAATCAGTTATCTCACTGTCTGCCTTGCTGTGCATCTCTATGATCCATCCCAGTACTTTTACTCTCGAATGACCGAACTCAACCACATTCCCCGAAGGTGAAACTCGCAGAGCGACCTCGCCTGGCACAAGCCTGTTGCCTGCCATAAAGTCGACATTGCACAGCCTCTTGTTCATTGCGGCACTTGCTTCTTTTTGCAGCATTTCATGCTGAGTCATATGTGCCGGCAACTTTTCCCTGGCGTCTGGGAACGTACACACACTTTTGAGCCTGTAGTCCGACTTGAAGAAGACATCGCCCAATAGAGAATCAGGTGGTAGGTCGTCGAAGACCAATTCCGCCTTCGGCAGTGGCAGACGATACAGCTTAGCCATAAGCTCGGGCCCTAGAATGAGTCCGTTAATCATTCGCCTGCCGGACTTATTAGTTATATATTCGCTTAGTTTCTTGCCCATGTAGTCTATTATCAGATCAGCCGATCCACCGGCTCTGATCGCTGCGATTTTGCTCTGGATCTCGTTTTCTGGAGCTTCGAAGCATCTGCATATTTCAGATATGCACAGTATTATCTCTTCTTTTCTGAACTCGTCGGGCGCGAGTCCCCTTAGAGCGAGTTCTTTGTATTGAGACGATAGCCCCAATTTCTCGGCCATATTGAAAAGCAATTCCTCGGGCGTTCCGCCTGCAGCTAGCACTCCAAGCGCCTCACCCGCCCTAGTAAGTCCGATCCCTCGAATCATCTTCGCCGCTAATCCCATGAATTCAGTGGCTGGGATATCGATCTTCCTTGTTGCAGCATCGTGCATTCGTTTGAGTTCTTCACCAGTGATTCCCAACACCTCAGCACAGTGTTTGAAGAATCGTGTGTTGTCTGCCTTTAATGATGGGTCGTTTAGCAGCAAGTCGGCGACCCTCTGTGCCCACTGACTGGCGTAATTCGAATCGTCCATACGAGCTATGTCAGCGTCTATCATCTTGCCAGCTTGTTTCAGGGACTCAACAGTCTCGTTGGATGGGTCTAGCGAGAACGACGGATAGAGATGTTGCAGAGCAACTCGAAGGTATTCATCGTAAGGTATTGGACCCGTATTATAGGCAGCATCGTATTTGCCGATGAACGTTACCATGCGGGTCTTCGGATCAACAAGCGCATATTTGAGCACGTTGATGTCCCGAGGGCCTTTCCTGGGCGTAGGGCTGTCGGAGATGACAGGCGTTGGCTCAACCTGAGACTGAGAAAAACGCTGTCGGCCAGCGGGCAATGGCTCGGTCCGTATTGTCAGATCAGTCCGGTTCCCGTCTCGAATTATCGTGATTGGATACTGCGCGCCAATTTTGAGATTCAAGGTTGCTTCCAAGAGCAACGTGGGGCTTGTGACTGAAATGCCGGCAACCTCGGTGATTATGTCACCATTCTTAACACCTGCCTTTTCGGCAGGAGAACCGGCCATCACTGATTCCACCCGCACACCTCGATAACCATTTACCTCCACTGCATCTTTGACAAAGACCCCAAGCCAGGGTCTGGAAGAGTCTTCTGTACCACGAAGCCTAGATTCCCTCAACGCCTTTCTTGTATTAGAAGCATCTCCAGATGTCGAGCTATCCCATCTCTGAGCAAAGCACTCGGAACCACCAATAAACGCGCAGAAAACTAATAGCACTGCAGCCGCCATAATGCCAGTCTTGAGCTTAGTCACGATCAGTACTCCTCGAAATGAGTTCCTTATCTACCTTTATACCATAGGCTGTTGTCTTCACGCTCGACCCCATCGGCAACAGGAAACTCGTCTCAGCTTTAGTGGATAGTTGGCGTGTGATTTGTATATGTTATGCCGCGTTGCGGTCACCATCAACGTGTCGATTAAGCGCGCCCCATAGTGGCCATGAGGCAAGAATGAGGACAGGCCATTGCCAGCGCAGCCCGTGATGGCTGCGCCTGATTGGCACACATCTACGCACAGGTGATATCGCTTCTGACCAAGGCAATCACGATCGATGGCCATCGGCTTAGCTCTTATTAAAGAGGTTACGCACCCTCTCGAAGCGAGGAAATAGACGGTCACATCTCAGAACTCGAAATATATCGGCGTTCGTGGCATCGATCTGTCCTCCGCCACTGCAAATACCGCCGACGAAACCGCCTCGACTACTCGCTTGTTGAAGGCGCTTGGGATAATGTAGTCAGGCCGAAGCTCATCATCAGGTATCACACCTGCTATGGCGCGCGCCGCCGCCGTGAGCATCTCACGTGTAACTCGCTTCGCGCCCGATTCAAGAATCCCCTTGAACAAGCCAGGAAAACACAGCACGTTGTTTATCTGATTCGGGTAATCTGATCTCCCCGTAGCCACCACCGACGCAAAGTCCTTGACTTCTTCTGGAGGAACCTCCGGAATCGGATTGGAAAGCGCAAACACAATAGGGTCCTTCGCCATACAGCGCATCTCCTCACCGGTCAAAAGGTTCGGACCAGACAGACCAAGGAAAAGGTCCGCGCCGACAAGCGCCTCCTTGAGCGTGCCTTTGAAATTGCCTTTGTTGGAATTTCGCGCCAGCCACTGCTTTGAACGATTCATCCCACTGCGTCCCTCGTAAAGAGCACCCTGCCTATCGCATGCGATAACGTCTCCAATGCCAAGGTCATATAGCGCCCTCGTACACGCAATCCCCGCCGCGCCAGCACCGCTAACGACAATACGCATATCCGCTGGTTTCTTGCCGGTCACTTTTACCGCGTTAATGAACGCCGCGCCGACCACTACTGCCGTCCCGTGTTGGTCATCGTGAAAGACGGGAATGTCCACGGCCTCCGTCAGCCTGCGCTCAATATCGAAGCACACCGGCGCGGCGATGTCTTCGAGGTTGATGCCACCAAATGTCGCCGCGACCGAACAAGCCGTCTCCAACAACACTTCTGGGTCAGTGGTATCGACGCAAACTGGGAATGCGTTCACTCCGCCAAACTCCTTGAAGAGGACCGCCTTGCCTTCCATAACAGGCAACGATGCGACAGCGCCTATGTTGCCCAGGCCAAGAACGGCAGATCCATCTGTAATAATTCCGACAGTATTCCGCCGAATCGTATAATCGCGGGCGCAGGTGATGTCATTGTGAATCGCCATGCATATACGAGCAACGCCGGGCGTGTAGGCCATCGATAAATCGACGTAGCTACGCAGTGGAGTCCTGGAGACCACCTCTAACTTGCCACCTTCGTGAAGCCTGAATGTACAGTCGTAGACTTCCTGTAGCTCGATCCCAGAAATGGACTTCACCGACTCGGCTATGCGCTGTGCGTGAGCCTCGCCAGTGGTATCAACAACTATCTCACGGGTGATGTGGGTCCGGTCCGACTCCACTACCGTCACATTGCCGATATTGCCGCCAACTTGGGCAATTGCGGCAGCAATCTCCGCGAGCTTGCCTACCTCGTTTATGTATCTCAGCCTCAAAGCAATGCTGTTGCCTGGACTAGGGGATGTTTTCACTTGTAACTCCTTCTCACAATCTAAACAAACTAATGGGCCAAAGGCTCAGCCAGTATGAGCGCGTCCTTGCTCAATATGGGTTGACTGGAAAGCACTTCACTGATGGGTACGGTCACTATCTCACCCGCCCTCAAGGCCACCATCACGCCACTCGTCCCGTCCATCAGGCTATCCACAGCCGCCGCGCCGAAGCGAGTGCCTAGGAGTCGATCAAAGCACGTCGGAGAGCCGCCGCGTTGAACATGACCTAAAACCGTGGAGCGGGGGTCGTGTCCTGATTCGGCCACACACTCCGATAGCAGTTGGGTTATGCCCGTTTCGGGTGTGGAGGCACCCTCCGCAGCGACAATGATGAAATGGGGCTTGCCTCTGAGAAATGCGGAACGGACTTCGTTTGCTATCGAACTCCTGTCCACGGCCTGACCCGGCAAGACTACCATTTCCGCGCCCCCGGCTATCCCCGCCATAAGCGCCAGATAACCGTGCTGGCGGCCCATTACCTCGATGATAAACGCCCGTTGGTGTGCGCTGGCCGTATCCTTGATCTTGTCCATTGCGTTTAGGATGGTATTTAGCGCCGTATCGACCCCGATCGCCATCTCAGTGCAAGGGATGTCGTTATCAATCGAGGCCGGCACACCAACGACCGGGAACCCGTGTTTGTGCAGCGCCGCCGCCCCGCGGAGTGAGCCGTCGCCGCCAATAACCACTAGCCCTTCTATTCCCCACCCTCTCAGCACTTCTAGGGCCTTCTTCTGGCCCTCCTCTGTCTTGAACTCCTGGCTCCTCGCGCTCAACAATACCGTGCCGCCAGAGCGAACTATCCCGCCTACAGCACGTGAATCGAGCTGGACTATGTCGTTGGCCATCATCCCAACATAGCCGCGTCGGATTCCGTATACCTCCGCCCCGGCTGCTATTCCGTATCTCACAACGGCACGCACACAGGCGTTCATACCCGGAGCATCACCGCCGCTAGTCATCACAGCAATTCGTTTCATCTGCAAAAACAGACCTCCCTTGATGCAAACCCAATTGCCTGTTCGTCAGAGCGTGCCGTGTATCCTCCGAGCGGAGATCACCGACTCCTAAAGCTTACCTTCGAGTAGCTTGCGTTTTGATTCCATATAGTATTCGAAGTTCGACCACGACACGTCGGGAGGCACCGTGTGATCTACTGTAGGTATGAATCCGCCATCCTCGACAACTGGCGCCATCGCGCGAAGGTGCTCGTCGATTGCCTTGGGCCCGGCGGCAATCACACGCTTATCGACCCCGCCCATAAGCCGCAGATCGGGACCGAATTCTTTCCTAATCTTAACCGGGTCCATGTCAGACGCTCTTTCCAAAGGCCACAAAATATCAACCCCGGCATCCATTAACAGTGGAATCAAAGGCACCGGATAGCCATCACTATCGAGAGCAATGTAGCGCGTTCCGCGAGATTTGAAGAACTCGCAGAGGCGTTTCATATGTGGGTAGATGAAAGTACGAAACACAGATGGTGAGACCAACGGCCCACCCTTCATGGCGAAGTCCTCGTTTAGGGAGAAATACTCAACATCGGTTTCGTCTAAAACCGGCCTCGCGACTGCCATTGTAAAATCCGCAAAAAACTCCATCATCTCGTGCACGAGATCAGGTTGATCGTAGAATGCCAGAGACAAGTTTTCGGTCCCCATCCATTCGCGCGCACGCCAGTAGAACCCACACGCTGCGCAGTTGTGTCCCAGTACCAACACGTAGTCTCGGGACTTCCAATCGGGAAGCAGCTTTTCTCTCCAATCGGCTGGGTAACGGGATTCTAGGTCGGCAATATAGCGTTTCTTGAGCTCGCGGAAATCCTGGATGTTGCTGACAGGAAACTCCAGATACTGGTCCATACACATCCTCGCGCTTCCCACGGAGCCGTCCAGAAGCGCCTTTGTTACGATACCCAACGAGTTTCGAACGATTTCGTATCGATCCGTTTTCTCTATTATTTCGTGCTCAAATGGCGGTATCATGCCAAAATTGACTGGGGTATATTGGCGTTTGTCAAGCCCAAGGTGGTCCTCCGAAACCATCCAATCCCAAGTCATATCCGCCGACGCGCCCTCTTTCTGCCAGCGTTCCACTGTCTGCGGCCATACGCCAATCTCGTGATTGGGCACCCGGTCGACTGGTCTGTATTCCATAGTCGCGATGAATCGCTCTCTATCGTTCAATGCGCCCCCCCGATAATAGGTTATGGCATCGTAGGTACATTAACGACTTACGGACTCGAATCCTGCGGCTTCGTGGCACCGATATGCCCCGTACGCATCCACGAGTGTATAAAGGGAGTTGCCTTGACAACTCTTCTTTTTGGGGATAGACTGCAAAAGTGGATTAGGGCCGCACGCGCCTATCCGTTTCCTAATAGGCGCCGACACGAAGGCGGTCGATATTAGGAGGCAGATCGTGCGTTTTCAGACGACCCAGTGGTTATTGGTCGTCGTTCTCCCGATATTTCAGGCAACCTCGCCAGCCCTTGCCCAGTATAGTGCCGAGGCGATGGCTGATGGCGAGTGTGTGCCGCTCGTGGCTCCGCTAGTGCCCGCAGTGAGACCGATGATACCAAATGACCTCGACCTATCTCCCACTCTGCCCAAGGTAACGCGGCCTCTAGCCGAGAAGCTAAGACACTTACAAAGGCGCATTGCCGTTGAGCAAGACCCGATCCGACGTGCGCAACTCGAATCTGAACTCGACGAACCGACACGGGTGGAGCTTGTTTTCTCTAGGCAGATTACCCAGGAGCAAATTGACAATTTCCTCGCCCTGGGAGGTCAGATCGACTACATTTTCCAGAGCACCAGCTACGGCTGGACTGGGACGATTCCACTCCGGCTCATCGAAAGCATCTCTCGCCATATGGATGGGTCGCTGGTCGCGGTTGTAGGCGATTTACCGGCGAAAGCGCATCTGGATGAAGCGACTCGGACGGGCAGAGCACGCCCAGTCTGGGCGACGGGATTTGCTGGTAACCCTTCGGGGTTCTCTGGCTCTTCAAGCACAACAATAGCCATACTCGACAGTGGAGTAGATGATAGTCACACGGACCTTGCCGGGCGCAACCAGTATTGGAAAGACTGGACCGTGCCAGCTTCATCCACCGCTTACGATCCCAACGGCCACGGCACCCACGTAGCAGGTATAGCCCTAGGCACGGGTAACGCCGCCGGAGCAACTACAAGCACACTATACTTCACAGATAGCGGATCGCTGGTGGGCGTTCCATCGGGAAGCTACATACCCTCGTATATGCACATACCTAGTGGCCTGGCGGTGTCGTGGACGAGCACGGCAACGTGGCTCGGAGGTGGCGAGGCCATGCTCCAGCAAATATGGCAAAATGACGGCGGGGGCAGCTCCTATAGTATTAGCTCCAATACCACCACGTCCCCAAACACCACATCGGGCAATTTCACTTCCGTCGCCGGCAGACACTATACGACCGGTCTTCGTCAGAACTCCGGCTTGACTGTTCAGTCTTACGCAATACGCAGTTCAATGACGTATCAAGGTGTTGGTGACGGATTCAACACGCTGCGGGGTGTGGCGCCTAACTGTAAGTGGGCGGGCATAAGGGTGCTCAAAGCTGACGGTTCCGGTACAAGTACTGACATACGCGAGGGAGTGGACGACGCAGTCACGCGCCGCATCACGCACAACATAAAGGTAGCCAACCTTAGCCTCGGTATAATCGGCAACCCGGGACTCGACAGCACGTTGCGGAGCAAGGTAAACACCATGGTCCAAAACGGCATCGTGGCGGTTTGCTCCGCCGGTAACGATGGTCCAGGTACCGGAGGAGCTAACCTTATTGACGACCCCGGGCGAGCGAAATATGCAATTACAGTAGGCTCGACCAACGACCTAAACCAACTTACAAGATACACCAGCAGTGGGTTCACCAACCCGGACAGCACGGAAGATTACAAACCCGACGTATTAGCTCCCGGCGGGTCGGACTACTACTCGTTTATTCTGTCGGTCGATACCAATGATTCGGATGCTGAATCGTCATCGTTTTCTGACGTTCAGTCAAATGACTACACAAGCATGATGGGAACCTCAATGGCTGCGCCGTTTGTAGCCGGGACCGCCGCGCTGCTCGTTCAGGCGCTTGAATCGATAGGCGTCACGTGGAACTTCTACTCGCTAAACCACCCGATGTTGGTAAAATCGGTCCTCTGCGCAACTGCAACGGAAACAAACGCTAACCGGGAGATGAACACAGGGACTAACCCAACTCTCGGGCGCGCCGCAGCCCCGAAAGACCTCTACGAAGGTTACGGGATAATCAATCCTGACGCCGCCATCGAGGCGCTTACCGTCGACTTTACCACTGGCGAGTTCAGCGGAGCGAGCACTGGAAGCTACTTCGACCGCAGAGCGTGGGCGCGCAAGCTGAGTCTGTCCGTCGGGTCGCCAGTTCGCGTTACTCTTGAAGTGCCGGAAGGCGCAGACTACGATTTGTATCTCTACGCGGGTTACCAAGGTGATTTCGTTCCACAACACGACGGCGCCGGAAACCCTATAATACGTGCCAGCAGTACAAATGCGGGCGTTGGCGTGGACGAGTTCATTAGCTTTACAAGTAGCACGGCTGAGAACATGTACTTGGTGATAAAGAAAGTCTCCGGAACAGGCACATGGAAACTCTACGGATCTACCGTGAACGACAGTATACCTCCGGTTCCTGGCACAGCTTCGTCTGCGATTTATGCAAACTATTCACCTATACTGGTGTCATATTCCGGCGCGTCCGACTCTGGCGGAAGCGGATTGAGGCTTGTGCATCTTTACTATAAAAAGGAGTCAGGCGGCACGTGGTATGACTCCGGGCTGTCATCTTCCGCCGCATCAGATACATTCTCGTTTGTCCCCTCGTCGGGAGAGGGAACTTACTATTTCGACCTCGTGGCCGAGGATTACGCCGGTAACTTCTCGTCGCTTCCGTCCGGAAACGGTGATTGCAGCACTGTCTATGACTTGGGAGCGCCCACGCCGGGCACGGCGTCGGTGCCGGACTATAGCGGTTCTTCCCCAATCGTCGTTTCTTACTCCGGAGCCTCAGACACACTCAGCGGCCTCAAGCTGGTACATTTGTATTACAAGAAAGATTCAGGGGCATGGACAGACAGCTCCTTGTCGTCGGCAGGTTCCTCTGGATCGTTCAACTTCGTCCCCACGGGCGGGGAAGGTCGTTACTATTTCGACCTTAGGGCTGAGGACAACGCAGGCAATTGGTCACCGGCTCCCTCGGGTAATGGGGACGACAACACATTATACGACCCCACCCCGCCGACCATTCCTGTGGTTACTGATGACGGGGCATACGTCACCACAATTAACCAGCTTCACGCGTCGTGGATTGCGAGCGACGCCGAGAGCGGTGTGGCCGAGTATGAGTATGCGATCAGCACCGACCGGACTACAGGCGGAATCATCGCAGGCGGCGGCTGGCTCAGTGTCGGAACAGCGACGGAGCACACCAGGGCAGGCCTTTCACTTACTTACGGGACTACCTATTTCTTTCTGGTTAGAGCGCGCAATCAGGCTAATCTGTGGAGCGACATTGGAACCAGCGATGGCGTCACGCCTGTGGCCAACGCCGGACTCACCGTCGTACAAGCAAAGCAAGAGGCCGACGGTCATACTTTGGGCTTGGCTGGTCGGTTGGTGATCGCGGTATTCGCTGACTGCTTTTACATAGCCGATGCGGACCAAACTTGCGGCATCCGTGTCGTCAGCATAGATCCCCCCAATAACCTGGCCGAGGGCGATTTGGTGGATGTTGGCGGGACTCTTCAGACTATACACAGCGAAAGGCATGTTGCCGGGGCATCGTTTCATAAGGCTATCGGCTCGGGGACTGTTATGCCACGCGCTATGTGCAACAAGTGGGTTGGCGGTGCATCTTGGAAGTATGATCCAGTCTACGGCTCCGGCCAAAGAGGCATAACGAACGCTAGCGGACTCAACAATATTGGTCTTGTTGTAAGAACGATCGGCCGAGTTACTTACTCCGTAGGCGATGTCTTCTACATAGACGACGGTTCAAAGCTCAACGACGGCTACGGCAACCTGGGCATAAGGGTAGAGGCTCCCGGACTTGTCATTCCACCGCTTAACGCCTATGCCACCGTAACCGGCATCAGTTCGTGCTTCGAGAGCGGGGCTTCTTTGAACAGACTAATCCTGCCAAGGCGCCAAGAGGATATAGACTACTAACACCATAAAAATTGTTTACATGCTTTTTACGGCAGTCGGCCTTACAACCGGCTGCCGTCGCAGTGTACAGACGCGTTGACCTCTACGATGTTCAGTCCTACAATTAACGAGGTGCGCTCCGCTCACACGTTCTTAACAATAGTGTTGTAGAGTGTTGCTCGGGTCTGGAGAAGCATATGGGCAAAGAAAGCATACTGGTAGTCGACGACGAAGAAGATATACTTGAGCTCGTCGAGTACAACCTATGCAAGGAGGGCTACATCGTAAGCTGCGTAACGACGGGCGAAGAAGCACTCGTACACGCGCGCGAAAAGAAGCCGGACCTGATAGTACTGGACCTAATGTTGCCTGGCGTTGATGGACTCGAAGTGTGCAGACGACTAAGATCCGCTGCCGACACCGCGCGTATACCCATCGTCATTCTCACCGCAAAGGGCGAAGAGGCAGACATAGTGACTGGCTTGGAGCTAGGCGCGGACGACTACGTAACAAAGCCATTCAGTCCGCGTGTGCTGCTTGCACGGGTGCGCACCGTTCTCCGGCGCAACCGAGCCGAAGTTCCAAGCGAAACCGATATCGTCGTCACAAACGAGATCACCATCGACCCTGGTCGTTACATCGTTAGAGTAGACGGCAAGCAGGTCGACCTGACACTGACCGAGTTTCGCATCTTACACACTCTTGCTCGAAGGCCGGGATGGGTATTCACGCGTTACCAACTAGTGGAAGCCGCTAGAGGCGAAGACACCGAGGTCACAGACCGCTCAGTAGATGTGCATATCGTTTCACTACGTCGCAAACTTGGCCGCGCCGGTAAATATGTGGAAACCGTCAGAGGCGTGGGCTACAGGTTCAGGGAGTAGCCGCGATGCGCCGTAAGCCGCTCTTCTGGAAGCTATTCCCGATATACTTCGGCATCCTTAGCGTTTCTTTCTTTACGATCGCTATTTACGCTTCCGAAGCTTTCCGGGAGTTCTACTTGGAGGAATCGGAGGCCGACCTGTTGATCAGGGCAAGACTGATATCACGGGATGTGCGCCAGGAATGCATCAACAACAACCCGAACAGTCTGCGGACTCTCGTGGCAAGGCTAGCAAAAGAATCCGCCACCAGGGTTACCATTATCGCCACTGATGGCCGGGTTCTCGCCGATTCCCACCATGACCCGGCAACAATGCTCAACCATGCGGGTAGGCCGGAAGTGAGGCAGATCCTCAACGAAGGTCGTAATGTGGGCATGGCGAGGCGAGTAAGCCCTACACTGGGCGACAACATGGTTTACGTCGCGACGCCGATAAAGTGCCAGGGCAAGATCATCGGGGTACTGCGGCTGGCGCTTGCTGCCAGCGCGCTTGATGCGGAGCCGGGCATTGTATATCGACGCGTACTCCTAGCGACTCTTCTCATAGCTTTGATCGCAGGCATCGCAACGATCATGGCTTCCAGCAAAATCACCGGCCCCCTGAGCCGGATGGAGCACGCTACAAGCCGATTTGCATCCGGTGACTTCAGGTTCCGCCTCCCGACATCTGACATCGAAGAACTGGCGAGCCTTGCGGACACACTGAATTCTATGGCTGCCCAGTTGGACAGACAACTGCGTACCATCACACAACAGGCAGAAGAACAGCGTGCCATTCTTTCGAGCATGAAAGAGGGCGTCTTGGCAACTGATAACGACGATAGGATACTAATCTTGAACCCGACGGCTGAGCAGCTCCTGGGAATCACCCTCGAAAACTCTAAGGGCAAGACAATTCAGGAAGCAATTCGCTATCCGGCGTTGCAAAAGTTCATTGAACGGGCTCACGCAAGTCCCACACCCACAAGGGACGAGTTTAGTTTCTACGGACCGGAGGAACGCCTCGTGGAGTTGGTGAGCGCAACTCTCAAGGACACTGACGGCACAGACATCGGCGTTCTGGTAGTACTAAACGACATCACCCAAACACGGCGTCTCGAAAATATGAGAAAGGACTTCGTTGCGAACGTTTCACACGAGCTGCGAACGCCAATCACTTCTATAAAGGGCTTTGTGGAGACACTCAGAGAAGGCGCCTTGAGTGACCAAGCGAAAGCGAAGGAGTTCCTGGACATACTGGCAAGGCAAGCGGACAGGCTAAACTCCATCATTGAGGACCTGCTCACGCTCTCGCGCATCGAGCAGCAGACTGAAACCGACGAGGTGGATCTTCACATAGCTCCCGTTCGGGACGTTCTGACGGCAGCGGTATCCAATTGCGAGAATCGCGCGTCAACTGCGGGTGTCACGGTCACTATAGATTGCGCAGAAGACTTAAGAGCGCTGATCAACCCACCGCTTCTTGAACAAGCAGTCACAAACCTTGTGGACAACGCCATCAAGTACGCGCCTGGAGGATTGGTGGAGGTGACCGCACGGCATTTTTCCGACGACGAAATCGTGATCAGTGTCAAGGACAATGGCTGCGGTATCGAACCTGAGCACCTGCCTCGCCTCTTCGAGAGATTCTACAGAGTCGACAAAGCACGAAGTCGTAAGCTTGGTGGGACAGGACTTGGGCTGGCAATTGTCAAACACATAATACAAGCCCATCAGGGACGCACTGAGGTAGAAAGCAGTCCGGGTCTGGGAAGCACTTTTAGCATCTACCTAAGGACTAAAGCGAAGGCGAATCAAAGCAGCGTGGGGGACAAAAATGACAACGCATCTGTCGAGGGAAATCGATAACCTCAAGAAGATGATTTTGTATATGGGCGCAGAGGTCGAGGAGAGCGTGCACAAGGCGGTCGAGGCACTCGTCACACGCAACTCGGAGCTTGCCGCCGAGGTCATCTCCAATGACGAGACGCTAGATCATCTCGAAGTCGAAATTGAGGAAGAGTGTCTGAAAATACTGGCTCTGCATCAGCCCGTAGCAATCGATCTGCGCTACGTAGTCGCCATCCTTAAGATTAATAATGACCTTGAACGTATCGGAGATCTGGCCGTCAACATAGCGGAGCGCGTATCGTATTTGGCTGGGAAATCACCTTTGGGAATACAGCTCGACTTCCGCGGTATGGGCCGTAAGACTCAGCTTATGCTCAAGAAC
>Ga0068707_1000330_pt1 | contig 29596 bp, 21 predicted proteins | sample YNPNPMetaG_FD_66600 | JGI IMG/M metagenome (GOLD analysis project Ga0068707, IMG submission 66600) | Anoxygenic and chlorotrophic microbial mat microbial communities from Yellowstone National Park, USA - YNP NP MetaG | ecosystem: Environmental > Aquatic > Thermal springs > Hot (42-90C) >... | reverse complement strand
AGGGGAAAACCGATACTGTAAGCGGCACTGGTCAAGCCCGTGAACAGCCCCGCCAGAAAGGGAAGCGCGAAAGCCAGAATCGCCGGAGCGATCGGCAGGGTGCTCAGCGCCTCGGCGACCTGACGCACCGCCCCTGAGCCTTCCAGCACCTGCCGGAACACCATCGCGCTCACAATGACCAGCACCGTTGTCCAGGGCAGGCGCCGCGCCACGTCGCGGAGCGTCCGCAGTTGGACTCGTCCGACGGCCATCTGCAACCCCAGCACGATGCCCAACGCGATCAACATATCCAGCCCCAAAACCAGGGTGAAGGCCAGGACCAGGAAAACGGGCCAGCTACTGCGCACCAACAGGCGGAGATTGTCACGCAGGTGATTGCGCGAAACGCGCTGCTCGCGTTGGATGCTGGCAAAGCCCAGGACCAGGCCGCTTCCGACCGCGGCCAGTGCCATTGGCCAGAACAGGCTCACCGCGCGCTGCGCCGTCAGCCCCAACAGGCCAATCCCCAGCACAAAAGAGGGATACAACGGCAAAACGTTTTCCCAAACGTGGCGAAACCAGTAGTTGAGAAAAGTGCGCCGTTCCGCACTGATGTGCAGCCGCTCCCCCACCTCCTGAACCAGGGGCGCGGAAAACATGGCTCCCCCGACCATCGGCAACAGGCCGATAAAAGCCGGCCAGAGCACCAAAACCAGACGGCCATCCGGCAGCAGATCGTCCAGCGCCTGCACCATCTGCGCCATCCCCGCCGTCACGCGCAACAGCTCCCCCAGGAGCATGATGAGCACCACAATCAGCGCCAGGCGCAGGGTCAAAGGGTCCTCAATGGCTTTAAGGACATCCTCCTGCAGCGCCGGCAAGGGATGCGCGAACAGCCAGGCGACCGCCAGGGCCGCTATCAGCAACACCAGGCCCAGATTGAGCTTGCGCCTGAGCAGGACGATGATGAGACCTAAAACGCCGCCTAATTTGAGCAGAGGAATCACAGGCCCTCCCGGTCGCCAGATTCGGCTAAATCCTTAGCCAGGCTCAGGTAAATATTGTAACACAATTCACTGCCGAAGCGCAGCCAGGTTGTTCAATAAAAGCCGCCGCTCCCGTGATCACGGTGAATTCCTGGCATCACGCAACGTTTTTTCCCCAACTGTGTTATAGTTACAGGCAGGCGCAAAAAACCTGGTGAATTTATTTTTGTGGGAGGATTTATGATGAATACTGGGCGTAAAGTTGCGATAGTTACAGATAGCACGGCCAATTTGCCCCCGGAGCTACAAAAGGAATACAACATTCCTGTCATTCCGCTCAAGATTCACTGGGGCGATCAGACCTACATAGACGGGGTAACCCTGGAGGCGGATCATTTCTACAAGGTGCTCAAAGCACGGACGGATTTGCCCACCACTTCTCAGCCCTCGGCGGGGGAATTTATCGAGTTTTTCCAGCGTGTAGCCCGCGAGCAACAAACAGACACCATTTTGGGGATTTTCATCTCCTCGGAACTGAGCGGTACGCTCTATTCCGCCGCTCAGGCGCAGGCCGAGCTGCGCGACAAGCTGCACATCGAGCTGGTGGACTCGCGTTTCGTCTCGATGGGCACGGGCTTCCAGGTGCTGGTCGCAGCGCGGGCCGCGCGCGCAGGGGCCGACCTCGATGAAATTTTGCAGCGGGTGCTGATGGTACGCGCCAAAACCAGGCTCCTGTTCGTCGTAGACACCCTGGAGTACCTCCACAAGGGAGGCCGCATCGGTGGCGCCGCGCGCCTGCTGGGCACAGCGCTCAACCTCAAGCCCCTGCTGGCCGTAGAAAATGGCCGGGTGGATGCGGTAGAAAAGGTCCGCAGTCGCAAAAAGTCCCTGGAGCGGCTACTGGAGCTGGCCGAACAACACCTGGCCGGACGGCAACCGGCTGAACTGTGCGTGGTCACCACAGAAAACGACGAGGAGACCGAGGCCTTGAGGCAGGCGGTGACGCAGCGCCTGCGTCCGCAGCGCCTTTACACCACGGTACTCACGCCCGCAGTCGGCACGCACGGCGGCCCCGGCACCCTGGGTATCACCTTCTACACCGAGCTATGAGACTGCGCTGGCAGCGCATTACCTGGTATCTTCTGGCCAGCCTGGCCCTGCTCGTCATAAGCAGCTTTTCCGTAGTAGCGGCCGAGGGGGGCAGCACCATTTGGCTGCCCCTCATTCTGCGCGCCTGGCCTACTCCTACCCCCACCCCGACCGCGACACCCAATCCTATCTACAGTGGCGAGGCCACCTATTACGATGCGACCGGCGGCGGCGCCTGCTCTTTTCCGCCCTCCCCGGAGGACCTGATGGTAGCCGCCATGAACTCGCCGCAGTACAACAACGCGGCCTGGTGCGGCGCTTATGTGCGCGTCACGGGATGGAAGGGCAGCGTGATCGTCCGCATCGTTGACCTGTGCCCCGGCTGCGCTTACGGCGACCTGGACCTGAGTCGCGAGGCCTTTGGCAGCATCGCCAACCTCTCCCAGGGGCGCGTCCCCATCACCTGGCAACTGGTGAGTCCCCAACTGGAAGGCCCAATCCGCTATCACTTCAAAGACGGGAGCAGCCAGTGGTGGACCGCGGTGCAGGTGCGCAACCATCGCAATCCCATCGCCCGCTTTGAGTATCTGAGCAACGGAACCTGGATCGAAGTCGCCCGCACGAGCTACAATTACTTCGTGAAAAGCGGGATGGGAAAAGGCCCCTACACCTTTCGGGTCACGGACATTTACGGCAATCAGCTTGTAGATCAGGCCATTCCCCTATCGCCCGGCCAGGAAGTCAGCGGCGGAGCGCAGTTCCCGCCCGCTCCATAACCCGCTCCCCAGGCGGACGGCGGTCAGCGGAGTAATCTCTTCCCTCCCGGCTTTTCATGGTATAATATAAGAGATATTCATTATCAGTATCTTTCGCGCAGGCGAAAACATTCCCTATCAAGGAATAGGGGCTTGATGGAGAGAGGTTTACTGGGAGGGAAGCATGACAAAATTGCGAGATATATCGCTTCAGAGTGGGTATACCGGGTTATGGATGATGTTGGGCCAGCCTGCGACCTGGCAGCCGGCCGCCGACGTGTACGAAACAGATGAAAACCTGATGGTTCAGGTCGAAATTGCCGGAATGCGGGTCGAGGACTTTGACATTACCCTGACGGGCAATATTTTGCGGATCTCCGGCGTGCGCGAAAGCCGCGCTCTTTACCAGCAACAACGGTATCATCGCATGGAAATTCCCTCTGGCCCCTTTTTTATCGAAGTCACCCTGCCCTGGATCCCTCACAACCTGGAAGCCATCTCCGCCACCTATCGCGAAGGCTTTTTGACCATCACCATACCTCGCCCGCAGCCGCGTACTTTACGCATCCTGCGCGATAGCCGTGAGGGGTCTTAATGGGTATGGATGTTGAAACCTCCCCCTTCATCACCTATCCGCTAGCTTTTGCCGGGGCCGGCGAATCAGGCGCAGATGATGCGCCCCAGGGTGGCAAAAGCAGCAACGCCCTGCCCGACATTCCCTCAGAATTGCCCGTCCTGCCCTTACGCAATGTCACGGCCTATCCCAGCGCCATCATCCCCATCCGGGTGGGCCGGCCCCGCTCCGTGCAGCTTGTCGAGGATGTAGTCGCCGGCAACCGCCTGATGGTGGTGGTGACCAGCCGCAATCCCGACCTGGAAGAGCCAGGCGTGGATGACATCTATCGCGTGGGCACGGTAGTCATGGTGCACCGCTTCATGAAGGCCCCCGATAATACCGTCGCGCTCATCATTCAAGGCCTGGCGCGCGTACGGATAAACACTTTCACCAGCACCGAACCTTACCTCAAGGGCCAGATCGTGCTCCTGCCCGAAACGCAGGAAGAGGGCGTGGAAATTGAGGCGCTGCGGCGCACCGTGCTGGAGACCTTCCGCCGGCTGGTGGAAATGCTGCCGGCTATCCCGCAAGAGCTGGTCTCCATGATTGTGGAAGCGGAAACCCCGCTGCAGCTCGCCTACCGTCTGGCCACGCACCTGCGCTTCAGCGATAACGAGGCCGCGCAGCGCATTCTGGAGGCGGACCGGGCGAGCGACAAGCTCCGGCAGCTCCTCAGTGTCCTCAATCATGAAATTGAGGTGACCGCCATCGGGCAGCGGATCCAGAACGAGGCCGTTTCGGAAATCGAAAAAAGCCAGCGCGAGTACTTCCTGCGGCAGCAACTGGAAGCCATCCGCAAAGAGCTGGGGGAAACCGATGAACAGCAAATGGAAGTCGAGGAATTCCGGCGCAAGATCGAAGCCGCCGGTATGCCCGAAGAGGCGCACCGCGAGGCCTTGCGCGAACTCGACCGCCTGAGCAAAATCCCGATGGCCGCGGCAGAATACGGCGTCATCCGCACCTACCTGGATTGGCTGGTTGAACTGCCCTGGCAAAAGGAGACGTCGGATAATCTGGACCTGCAGCACGCCCGTCAGGTCCTGGATGAAGATCACTATGATTTGGAGAAAATCAAGGAGCGCATCCTGGAATATCTGGCGGTGCGGCAGCTCAAACAGCAACGGCGGGAGGAGTTCGCCGCCTTGCCCGAAGATAAGCTCCGTCACCTGCGGGAAGGGGCCATCCTGTGTTTCGTCGGGCCGCCGGGCACGGGTAAAACCTCCCTGGGCCAATCCATCGCCCGCGCGCTGGGGCGGGAGTTTGTGCGCCTTTCCCTGGGCGGGATGCGCGATGAGGCCGAAATCCGCGGGCACCGGCGCACCTACGTCGGCGCGCTGCCGGGACGCATCATCCAGGCCATCCGCCGCGTAGGCGTGCGCAATCCGGTCTTCATGCTGGATGAGGTGGATAAACTGGGCATGGACTTCCGCGGCGATCCGGCCTCAGCCCTGCTGGAGGTGCTGGACCCGGAACAAAACACGCAGTTCCGCGACCACTATCTGGACGTGCCCTTCGATCTGTCCAAGGTCCTGTTCATCACCACGGCGAACTGGCTCGACCCCATCCCGGCCCCGCTGCTCGACCGCATGGAGGTCATCAACCTGGCCGGTTACACGGACATCGAAAAGCTGCACATCGCCCGCCGTTACCTGGTGCCCCGGCAAATCCGCGACAACGCGCTGCACGCCGATGAAATCAGCTTCACCGACGGGGCTTTGCGGCGCATCATCAACGAATACACGCGCGAGGCCGGCGTGCGCAACCTGGAACGCGCGATTGGCGACGTGTGCCGTAAAGTCGCCACCGAAATCGCCGCTGGCAGGCGCACAGGCCGCGCACGCATCACGGCGGCGCGCATCCCCCATTACCTGGGCACGCCCCGCTACACCGATGAGACCTACCTGCGCACGACGCAGCCGGGAGTCGCCGTCGGTCTGGCCTGGACGCCGGTCGGCGGGCAGGTGATGTTTATCGAAGCGACGCGCATGCCCGGCAGCAAGGGCCTGATCATCACCGGCAAGCTGGGGGACGTGATGCGAGAATCGGCCCAGGCAGCGCTGAGCTATGTGCGCGCCAACGCCAGTCAGTTCGGCATCCCGGAGGACTTCTTCAATAACTCCGACCTCCACATTCACGTCCCGGCTGGCGCAGTACCCAAAGACGGCCCTTCGGCAGGCATCACCATGGCCACGGCGCTGGTCTCCCTGCTCACCGGGCGGCGCATGCGGCCTGATGTGGGCATGACCGGCGAAATCACCCTGCGCGGTCAGGTGCTGCCCATCGGCGGGGTGAAGGAAAAGGTGCTCGCCGCCCATCGCTTTGGGCTGAAAACGGTCATCCTCCCCAAGGAAAACGCCAAAGACCTGGAGGATGTGCCGGCGGACGTGCGCCACGCCATGAACTTTGTGCTGGTCGAGCAGGTCGCCGACGCCATTGAACAGGCCCTGGAGCCTGGCCCCGCAGCCGAGCCTTCAGCTTAAACTGAGCATTTCCCCGCCCACCGCAATCGGCCGGGGACAACAGGAGAACCTATGGCAAAAATTATGATAGTAGATGACGATACGGTGATGCGTGGCCTCCTGACCACCCTCTTGGGTATGGAAGGTCATGAAGTGGCCCAAACCTGGCAAAAAGAGCGCATTGTGGCTACCGCCCGGGAAGAACATCCCGACTTGATTCTGATAGACCTGCATTTAGGGGGAGAAGACGCGCTGCCCGTCATTATCGAGCTGAAAAACGATCCGGAGCTGCACACCGTTCCGCTCCTGGCAGCTTCGGGCATGGATCGCCAGACGGAATGCGCCCGCGTCGGCGCAGACGACTTCATCCTGAAGCCCTTCCGCCCCGCGGAATTGCTGGATAAAATCAACAAGCTGTTATCCATTTCGCATCGAAACGAGGCTTCCATTTGAGGTCAGCCTGGTTTCTGCCCGATTTTCTGGTCAAAAGCTACGCCTGTTGCAGGCCAGGCGTAGCTTTTATTTTCATCATGCCCGCTCAAGACGTGCCACAGCGTCCCCAAGGGCGCAGGGGCTTGACCTTGTCCCAAAGCCTGCGCCTGTTCAAGGCCCTGGAGCGCTGCGGGCCTGGATCATCCCAGGCGGGATGGATTCACCCAGCTATCCCTGGCCTGAAAAGGCCAGGCTGAACAGTTCCTGGCCATTTTTACAGCCGACATTCAATCCAATTACGGACAAACCTGTCCAAGGAGTTACACATATGGTTCGCAAACGACGTCAATCGCCACGTGCATCATCAAATCAGTGGTACACGATGGATTTACACATTCACACCCCGGCCTCCAACGACTATCAGCAGCCTGGGGTGACCATGCTGGATATTCTCAAAGAAGCCGAACGGCGAAAGATGGACATCATCGCCCTCACCGACCACAACACCGTGACCGGTTATCGGCGTATGCTCGAAGAAATCGAGGACCTGGAGCTGCTGGAACGCCTGAAGCGCATGACGCCGGAGGAGGCGCAGCGCCTGGCGGAGTATCGGAGCCTGCTGAGCAAACTGTTGGTTCTGCCGGGGTTTGAATTTACCGCAACCCTGGGCTTTCACATCCTGGGAATTTTCGCCCCCGATACCCCCGTGCGGGAGCTGGAGTTCCTCCTGCGGGCCCTGCGCATCCCGCCAGATTTGCTGGATGCCGGCGCTACCGAAGTGGGCGCGACGGTGGATGTGCTAACCGCCTACCGCCTGATCAACGAGGCCGGCGGCCTGGTCATCGCTGCGCACGCCAACTCGACGCACGGCGTGGCCCTGCAAGGCCTGGGCTTCGGCGGACAGACGCGCATCGCCTACACCCAGGACCCGCATCTGCACGCCCTGGAGGTCACCGACCTGGATAAACGCGGTCCCAAAACGACGGCGCGCTTCTTCGATGGCTCCAAGCCCGATTACCCGCGTGCCATGCGCTGCATCCAGGGGTCCGATTGTCACCGGCTCACCCGCGATCCGCAAAATCCGCGCCATCTCGCTCTGGGCGACCGCGCCACCGAGGTATTGCTACGCGAAAAAAGCTTCGCTGCCCTGCGCGAGGTCTTCCTGCTCGATGACATGGCGCTCACCCGGCCTTACCGGCCCGAAGCCGCCCATCCCTTCGATCACATTCAGGCCGCGCGCGAACAGGGACCGAGCATCGTACAGGATTTTCACGAGCAGTACAGCAAGCGCGGCGGTTACCTGGACGCGATTATCCATGATGTGTGTGCCTTCGCCAACACGAACGGCGGAACGCTCTACATCGGCCTGGCACGCGACCCACGCAAAGCACCCCAGGGCCTCAACGCACCGACGCGCGTGATCCAGACCCTGCGCGATGAAATTGCCGCCGCCATCACCCCGGAGCTGGAGGTGACCCTGGACGTGCAGGAAACGCAGGGGGCCAAGGTGGTGCGTCTGATCGTACCGCGCGGCCCGGAGCCCCCTTACGCGGTCAACGAAAATCAGATTTACATCCGCAGTGAAAATGAAACGACGCTGGCGGTACGCGATGAGATTGTGGAATTGGTGAAGCGTGGCCTGGAGGTCGCCGCGCCGCCCGTCGCTGAAGAGCCGTCCGCGCCAGCGGAACTGGCGAGCGACACGCCCCCCGTCAGCGCCGCGCCGGAGGCGGACACGCCGGCCCCGGCTATCGAGCCGCCGCGCACCGGCGTGGAAATCATCGAGGTGAGCGAACGCGGCAATACCCGCTACTACACGATGCACGATTTGCGCAATGGCAGCCTGGTGAAAAACGTCACCCTGCGCTCCGCCCGCCGCCTGTGGCGTTACGCCATCCAGGAAATGACGGAGAATCCCGTGAAACCGGAGCAGGTGCGCTGGTTGGGAGAGATCGGCTTGTGGAAACGGCGCGAGTACGGCGACCTGGTGCGGTACGACCTGGTGCAACGCACCCCGCAAGGGCTGCGCGTCTATTACGGCGTGACCGAACAGGGCCTGCATGGCCCCTGGATGGCGCTGATCAGCAGCGCCGGGGAAAGCGGGACCACGTCGGCCTGAGGCGCAGCGCTCCGCCGTCGGTTTTTCCGGCGGCTTGAGCGCTTAGGAACAGTCTATTCTACTGAGAGGAGTTGAACGATGGCAGAGTATTTTGAAATCGAAGGCGGTGTGCCGTTGCGCGGTGAAATTACCCCAAGCGGCAACAAAAACGCGGCATTACCTGCCCTGGCAGCGACACTGCTTACCGATGAACCTGTCATTTTACGCAACCTGCCGGCCATCCGCGATGTACAGACCATGGCGGAACTGCTCCAACAGCTCGGCGCCGAGGTGACGTACCTGGATGCGCACACCTGGCGCATTCAGGCCCGGCACCTGCAGATGCCCGATCCGCTGAAGCTGCGCGACCTATTCCGCTCCATCCGCGGGTCCATCCTGCTGGCCGGTCCCCTGCTGGCGCGCCTGGGCCAGGTCGCTGTGCCCGCTCCCGGCGGGGATGTGATCGGCCGACGGCGCGTAGACACGCATTTCCTCGCTTTCCAGAGCCTGGGCGCAACCTTAAAGAGCGGAGCCGTGTTCGAGCTATCGGCCCCGACCCTGCGCGGAGACGACATCTTGCTGGATGAAGCCAGCGTGACCGGCACCGAAAACACCATCATGGCTGCGGTGCTGGCGCAGGGCACGACCATTCTGCGCAACGCGGCCTGTGAGCCGCACGTGCAGGACCTGTGCCACCTGCTCAACGCCATGGGCGCCCGCATCAGCGGCATCGGCTCCAACACGCTCACCATCGAGGGCGTGAACGGCCTGCACGGGGCCGACTTCACCATCTCCCCGGATCACATTGAGATCGGCAGCTACATCGCGTTGGCGGCGGCGACGCGCGGCGAGCTGTGGATCCGCAACGCGGTGCCGCACCATCTGCGCATGATCCGCATGGGCTTCGAGCGCCTCGGCGTTACCTTTGAAGTGCACGGCCAGGATGTGTTTGTCCCGGCCCAACAGGAGTTGTGCATCATGTCCGACCTGGGCGGCGCCATCCCCACCCTGGCCGATGCCCCCTGGCCCGCTTTCCCCGCCGACCTGCTCAGCATCGCCCTGGTCCTGGCCACCCAAAGCGAGGGAGTAATCATCATTCACGAAAAGATGTTTGAAAGCCGCCTGTTTTTCGTGGATAAGCTCATTCCCATGGGAGCGCGCATCGTGCTGTGCGATCCGCACCGCGCCCTGGTGTACGGTCCCTCCCGGCTGCAGGGGGATGAGATGGAAAGCCCGGATATCCGCGCCGGCATGGCGCTGCTCATCGCCGCCCTGGCCGCCGAGGGTACCAGCATCATCCGCAACATCCGCCAGATTGACCGGGGCTACGAGGCCATCGAAACCAAGCTGACGCCCCTGGGCGCGCGCATCCAGCGCAAGTCAATGTGAGGCAAGCGATGCGCATCGTTTTAGCCACCCATAACCCTGGCAAACGGCTGGAGTGGCTGGAGCTGTTGCAGGGGCTGCCTCTTCAGCTCCTGCTGCCTGAAGAGGTCGGAGTCAGCGCCGAAGTTGAAGAAAACGGCGCAACCTACCACGAAAACGCCCGCCTCAAAGCCCGTGCCCTGGTCGAACGCACTGGCCTGCCCGCCCTGGCCGACGATTCTGGACTGGAGGTGGACGCGCTCGACGGGGCACCGGGCATCCATTCGGCCCGCTACGTCCTGGGGAGCGACGCCGTGCGCTACCGCGCGCTCCTGGCCGCTTTAGCCGGCGTCCCGCCGGCTAAGCGCACGGCGCGTTTCCGCTGTGTGGCGGTGCTGGCTCTGCCCGATGGCCGGGAATGGGAGGTCGAAGGTGTGGTCGAGGGCGTGATTACCGAGCAGCCGCAGGGAGAGAGCGGCTTTGGCTACGATCCGGTGTTCTACGTGCCAGCCTTGGGGAAGACCTTCGCGCAGCTTGATGCGGCAACAAAAAACCGCCTCAGTCACCGCGGAAGGGCGGCTCAGGCCTTACGGCCCATTTTGGAACAGCTCATCGCAATGTAGCACAGGATTAATCCTGTGCTACGATCAGTCACCGCGGAAGGGCGCTCAGGCCCTACGGCCCATTTTGGAACAGCTCATCGCAATGTAGCACAGGATACCGTAGCACAGGATTAATCCTGTGCTACGATCAGTCACCGCGCACGGGCAGCTCAGGCCCTACGGCCCATTTTGGAGCAGCTCATTGTGTAGCCCAGGATTAATCCTGGGCTACAGAATGTCGCTCCAGCTCGGCGATCAGGGCATCAGCCTGCCGCAGAAGCTGATCCAGGTCAAAGCTCTGACGGGTGATGATGGCCGGCAGGGGCGGCAATTCAGGCGGTGGCGGTAGCTCGCTGCCGGTGAGTGCCGCGTAGCGTTCGCGATAACGAATCTCCGGGCTGTCCGCGTAAAGGGTGCGATAAAGTTCCGCCGCCTGCTGACGATGGCTTTCCTCACCGGTTAACTGCCAGATCACATCGTGCAGCCATGCGGCATCAGCCGGAGCGATGGCCGGGTCGGCCAGATGCTCCTCCAGGCGCAGCGCCGCCGTCGCTGGGGTGATGCGTGCCAGGGCGACATCGAGTTGCGCCTGAAGCCCCACCATCGAAGCGATGAACATGGCATCCCCCAGGGTCTGCGCCAGCTCAAGCGCCTCGCGATTCAGCCGGTCGGCTTCGGCGTAGGCCTGTTGCAGGAAATACACCCGTGCGTGATGGTGCAGATATTCGCTCAGTTCGTAAGGCGTATCCAGCAGGCGGGTGAGTGTGATGGCGCGGGCCAGGAGCCGCCCCGCCGCCCGGTAATGACGTTCGTGCACGTAGTTCAAGGCCAGGTGGCTGAGGGTGAAGCTCACCCCGGCCCGATCGCCGGACAGTAAGGCCAGGTGCAGGCTGTAGCCGTAACAGGCCCGCGCCGCTTCAAAAGCCCCCAGATCGCGGTAGATGTGCCCCATGTTGCCAGCGCTGATATTCACCGCCAACTGATAGCCCAGGCGCTGAGCAGTAAGCAAAGCCTGCGTGTAGCTCTCCAGCGCCGCGGAATAATCGCCAGCATCCAGATACACATTGCCCATATTGAGGAGGATGGAAGTCAAAACGACCTGCTCCCCTTTTTCTTTGGCCAAAGTGTAGCCGCGCTGATAGAATTCCAGAGCGCGCTCGTGATCGCCCAGACGTTTGTAGGTGAGGCCCAGGTTATTGGCCACCCGGCAAAGCGTCAGGACATTCCCCATCTTTTCAGCCAGATTCAGCACCTGATTGAAGTTGGCCAGAGCGCCCTGCAAATCGCCCAGATTCCAGTAAACGATGCCGATTTCACGCAGCGTTTCGCTCATCGCCCCCCAATCGCTGAGGTCCTCATAGCGTTCGGCCTCTTCCAGGTGCGCGAGCGCTTCTTCAAACTGGCCCTTTTGCCGCAACAGGCTACCGATCAGGCGCAAGGCGTGAGCCATCAGTGGTCCATGGCGCTGCTCGCGGGCCAGGCGCAACGCCTCGCGATAGACCGCTTCGGCTTCATCCCAGGCGCCCGTCAACTGCAGGACCTCGCCCAGATAGAGCAAAACCGGCGGCTGTTCCCCGGCATCCAGCAAGGGTAACAGTCGGCGATAGTACATGATGGCCGCTTCGTTGGCATAGGCCGCCCGCGCCGCGTCCCCGGCCCGGCGAAAGTACTCCCGCTGCTTGGCGCGATTCTCGCTCAGGCCATAGTGATAGGCCAGCAAATCCAGGAATTGATCGAGCTGATCCGGATAGGCCGCTTCAATAAAGTGGCCCAGTTGCTCGTGTAAATAGGTGCGGGTGGCCAGCGCCAGGCTTTCGTAAGCCACCTCGCGCGTGATGATGTGCTTGAACAGGTATTCCAGCTCCGGCTCAGGTTTATCCAGCGGCGTGATGTCCAGCCGGCTGAGGAGTTCGAGTTGCTCCAACACCTGCGGGAGCGTCCCCAAAGGCGGGTAAACGCCAATCAGCCAGGCCGCCCGGAAGAGCCGCCCAATCACGCTGGCCACCTTCAAAGTCGTCTGCGCTTGCTCCGGCAACTGGTCAATGCGGCTGAGAATCAGGCTGTGCAGGCTATCAGGCAACTCGATCTGCGCCAGCGCCTGTTCGTCAGCCACATCCAGACCGCGGTCGCGGATGAGGTTGATCATCTCGTCAATGTAAAAGGGGTTTCCCTGAGCGCGCGCGGTGATGCGCTCCACCAGAGCAGGCGGCAGAGTCTGAGCCTGACCGGTCAACTGGGCCAGCTTGAGCGCGATCAGCTCGGCAGCTTCTTCGGCGGTGAATTCGCGCAGCTCAATCGCCGTGAAATGCGCCAGATGGGTCACCCGCGGATAAATCGCGCCCGGCCCCTCCGGTGGGCGATAAACGACCAGCAAAAACACGGGCACATCCGCGCAGGCACGGGCTACGGCTTCCAACAGGTCATTGGAAAGCGGATCAATCCAGTGGCAATCTTCCAGCACCAGAAGCAAAGGACGCTGCCGGGCTTCGTGCCGCAACACCTGCACGACCAACGCCTCCAGCGAGGCCTTGCGCAATTTGGGGTCCAGACTGCGGGTAAGTTGATTGTCCGGGAGAGGCAAATCCAGGGCGCTGCCCAACAGGGGCGCGCGCGCCACCAGGTCGGGGTCCAGCGCGGCCAGATGCGCCTCCAGATGCTCGCGCTGCACCTCCAGGGACCAGGTCGGGTCCAGATCGAACAGTCCCCGCAGCAGGTGACGCCACACCAGGTAGCTGATCGCCGTGCCATGCGAAAGGCACTCCCCGCCGTAAACCGTGAAGCCCTCGGCCAGGCCCTGACGAATCACCTCCGCCGCCAGCCGCGACTTGCCCATCCCGGCCTCCGCGCTGATGCCCAGGACCTGGCCCCGTCCCGCGCGGGCCTGCTGCAACAACCCACGGGCGCGTTGCAACTCAAGCTGCCGCCCCACCATGGGCAGGGCATAGCGCGGCTCCTGCAGATGCAGGCGATTTTGCGTCGCCAGGCCCTGCAGGGCGCACAACTTCACCGGCTCGGCCTTGCCCTTCACCTGCAGTGGGTCCCGCGCCTCCCACAGGAAGTGATCCTGATGCGCGGCCAGGCGCGTGCCTGCGCCCACCAGAATTTCGCCGGGACGCGCGGCCTGCATCAAGCGCGCCGCCAGGTTCACCGCATCCCCCATCACCGTGTACTCCTGACGGGCGGGCGCTCCCACCTGACCGCAGAACACAAAGCCCGTGTTCACCCCCGCCCGCAACGGCACCCGGGGCAAAGCGCGCAGCTCTAACAGACAGCGTAAGGCGCGGTCCGCATCGTCCTCGTGCGCGACCGGCGCCCCAAACAACACAATGTACTTGCTGCCCTTATCCCCCATATCCACTTTATTGAGATAGCCATCGTAGCGCTTGACAATGGCGATCACCTCAGCGAGATAGGCCTGTAAACGCGCCCCAATCTGCGGATCGTGATCATAATCGAAGCCCGCGAAGCTCACGAATCCCACCGTCACCTTGCGATGGCCGTTGATGAAGCTGATTTGCCCTTCCTGAATCAAATGCGCCAGGGTAGGATGGATATAGGGGATGATGGTCTCCGCCGGGATGGTACTTACATCCAACGGGGCCAGCGGCTCGGGCGGGGCCGGGGAGAGGAGGGCGCGCACCAGGCTAAACGCGTCGCGCTGTTCCCCGATCACCACTTCCGGGAGGTCGGTGAGCAAGGCCGTTTCGGCCACCACCTCGCCGCGGCTGGCGTGATGTTCCGCTTCGGCGCAGCGGTCCAGCGCGCTGCCGGCGATGATGTACTCCAGGCGGGTTTGAGGATGGCCGACCGTCGTGCAGAAGACCTGGCCGCCGGCCAGCCCGGCCTTCATCGCCAGGCTGAAGGTACCCACGCTGGTCGGAATCGCCGCATACTTCCCCATCCGCTCCTGCATGGCCAGGGCACACTGGAGCGCGCGCCGCACAGTCGCAACCCGCCCCGCAGCCGTCTCCGGGCAGGGGAAAAGCACGGTCATCGCATCCCCGCCGAACTTGCCGATGATGCCCCCGTAAGACTGAATCAAGGCAATCATCGGCTCGAAATAACTGTTCAGGATGCGGGTGAGTTCCTCAGCGCCGCTTTTGCCGGTCGTTGCCAGGGCTTCACTGATGCTGGTAAAACCCGAAACATCCGCAAAGAGCACCACCGCCTCAAAGCGTTGCTCACGGCCCACAGGCGAAGCATCCGGATGCGCGGCCAGATCGGCCAACACATGATAAGGCACAAACGAATACAATAGTGAAGTCATAACGTTCCTTGCCGCAGTACCTTTTCTACCATTCTCCCATTCTCAAGCGTCGTAAGGGCCAACACCTCATCCCCAGGCAAAAGAACCGTCTCGCCCCTGGGCAACAGGAGTTGCGTGCCCCGTTCGATGGCGACCAGCAGCACCTGAGGGGGCAGGCTCAGCTCGCTCACCCGTCGCTGACAGGCCGCGTCCCCCGCCTGCAGCACCAGGCGATGCAAAGCCCAGGGGCTGTTCTCCTCCAGGTACTTCTGTTCGACCAGATGCTGGCGTCGTTGCCAATCGTAAGCCGCGCAGGCATACGCCCGCAACACATCCCCCCGTCGCAGCATCCCCACCAATTGCCGCGGCTGAGTCCGCCTGACCACCGGGATGCGGCCAATATCGAAATCGGCCAGATAGCGCAAGGCATCCGCCAGGGTCTCATCGGGGAAGGTCACGCGGACCTGGCGCGTGCAAATCTCCCCCACCCGCGCCTGATGGCGGCCTGCCTGCAGCGCCTTTTCCACATCCTGCCAGGTCACCACCCCGTAAAGCTGATTCCCGTCCTCGACCACCGGCAGGCCATGATGGTGCGTCTGTTCAAACAGCACCTTCAGCTCAGTCAGCGACATTTCCGGCGTCACGGTCACCAGCTCGGCCAGCGGCGTCATCACATCACCGACCAGAATTTCGCGCATCACATCAAAATCACGGGCCGCCCGCAGATCAATGTCCTGACGTTTGAGGGCCAGGGTATAGATGCTTTCCGGCTCCAGGGCCTGCGCGACCAGCAGGGCCAACATCGTCGCCGCCATCAAAGGCAGCATCAAATTGTAATCACGGGTCATTTCAAAGATCAGGAAGATGGCGGCAATCGGCGCGCGCACGGTCGCCGTGAGCAGAGCCGCCATCCCCACCAGAGCATAGGAGGGTGGCGCCGCCGTCACCTGAGGCCAGAGGCCATGCACCAGATAGCCCAGGCTGCCGCCCAGGGCCGCTCCGATGACCAGGGAAGGGGCAAAAATTCCGCCCGGATTGCCCGATCCCAGGCTCAGGGCCGTGGCCAGGATTTTAAGGGGCACGAGCAGTACCAGCACGCGCCAAGGAAGCTGCATGTAGAGCGTTTCCTCAATCACCCCGTGCCCGCTGCCCAACACCGCAGGGAGCAGGCTCCCCAGCACGCCCACGCCCAAGGCGCCCAGCAGGGGCTTCAGCCAACGCGGGATGGGCAGCCGGTGAAAGCCCTCTTCAAAAGCGTAAAGCCCACGGATGAAGGCCACCCCCACCAGCGCGGCCAGCCCTCCCAGCCCAAGCTGGAACCCCAGCTCAAGGGGATGCACCAGTTCCGAATGGGGCACCAGAAAAGCCGGGTGATCGCCGAAAAACATCCGACCTACCATGCTCGCCGCCACCGCCGCCAGCACCACCTGTACCAGCGCCTCGGTGCGCAACTCAAAGAGCAGCGCTTCCAAAGCGAAGAAAACGCCAGCCACAGGCGCATTAAAGATCACCGCAATCCCCGAAGCCGCGCCGCACGCCGCCAGGGTCTTGAGCTGCGTCCGGGTAAGCCTGAGCTTCTGGCCATACCAGGACCCCAACACCGCCCCAATCTGCACAATCGGGCCTTCCGGGCCTACCGAAAGGCCACTCCCAATAGCGACCGTCGCCAGGAAGCCGCGCACCAGAGGGACCCGGACCGGCAGCACCCCGCCGCGGAAGGCGATGCCAGCCATCACATCTGGCACGCCATGGCCCGCGGCGCCCTGAATGAGCGCCAGGCCGATGAGCAGGCAGAACAAAGCGCCCAAAACCGGCGTCCACACCACTCCGCCGGGCCACAGGGCAAGCCTGGCGAAGCCCTGTTGTGCCAGGGACGTGAAGCGGGCAAACCCTACCGCTATCAGCCCTACCCCACACCCTATCAAAAGCGCATGGAGAGCACCGATCAAAACAAGAGAGTACGCTCCCCAACGAAGTTTCTGCTTCACGCCATCACTCCCCACCTGCATCAGCTTACATCGCGTCACGCCTATGATAGCACAGTCCGCAGAAAACACCGCAGCTCACCTCAGAGCAACGCATCAAGAAGACAACCCGGAGCATTCCCCCCTCAGTGCCCCCGGTGTGCGCTGGGGTGAGAGCGCGTCCTCCGCACCGCCGCGGTGCGTTGTCGCTTTGCCGGCAGAGGTTGACTTCGCCTGAGTTTCTCTTATACTCAAACGTACATGATCCTTGCTCGTTGTGCCATATTTTTCATACAAGGAGGCAAACCATGGTTGAAGTCCCGGAACAGGAACCCGTTGAACTCTCCGGCGAAGCAGGCGTGATTCAGGCCACCACCATCAACGTATCCAATGGGGTTGTGCAGACGGCGCAGGCCGAGACCCTCACGCTGGAAAATGGCGGCATAGGCAAAGCGACCGCGCGCACCATCTCCCTCCAGGATGGAGGGATTGGCACCGTACGGGCTGAGGGGGTAGCGGTGGAAGATGGCGGCGTGGGCATCATCCTTACCGACAGCATGACGCTGGAAAACGGCGGCGTGGGGATTATCGTAGCCGATACGGTGACCGCGCAAGACAGCTTTATCGCCGTCGCGTTGGGCGATGTGCAGGGCGAGGCGCAGGTACTCATAGATTGGCGCGCCGCCCTGGCTCTGGGCGCCGGATTCGGTCTGATCGTCAGCTTCTTCAAGATGCTGCTGGGGAAGCGGAAGTAACAGGCTATGCGTCATTTAAGATGGCTCTTCTTGATATTGCTTCTGGCCGCCTGTGGGCCTCGTCCCACCCCCGCCGCCTCCCCCACGGCTGCGGCTACGGCCGCGCCCCCCTCCGGAACGCCCACGCCGACCCTGCAACCCAGCCAGGCCCAACCCGCCATCACCCCGCTCAGCCCCAATCCCCAGCAGCCCCAGCAGATCACGAACTGGCAGATCTGCCGGGGCTGCCTAACCTCCTCCAGCGGCGAGTATACATACGAGCTCCTCTATCCCGCCACCTGGATGATGGATGAAGACCCGTTCATGATGGGCTGCGCCCTCCTCATCAGCGCGCTGGACAGCGAAGGCCGGCTTCCGCCAGGTGAGGCCAAGATCGAGCTGAGCGTTGTGCCCTATCAGGAAGCCCTGGCTGCCATTCCGTCCAGCTATTCGGTCGTGCCCTTCGAGACGCCCACCCTGAAGGGCGTTACTTATGCCTACTACGACAGTCTCTTCGGCCTGAGCTTCTACGAGGTCCTCATCCCTCAAGATGAACAGGCGCTCCGTCTGACGTTTATGGCCTTCGCCCGGCCCGAAAAAGCCGAAGCGTTGCGCGACCTGTTCGGCTTCATGCTCTACACCCTCACCCTCAACTCCGAATAGCCGTCCAAAAGCACCCGCCGCCCCGGTATAAGAGACGGGGCGGCGGGGCAGAGACCGGTAAACCAGGCGCTCAGCCCTTTACCCCACTGCTGGTCACGCTTTCAATATAGTAGCGCTGGGCCAGGATGAAGACGATCAGCGGCGGCAGGACGGCAATCGCCGCCCCAGCCAGAATCAAATTGGGGCTATCCGAGGCGCGCCCCCGCAGCATATTCAGCGAAAGCGTCAACACGTGCGATTTGCCGTTCCCCGTATTGATGACCAGCAGTGGCCAGACAAAGCTGTTCCAGGCGTAGAGGAAGGAGAAGGTCGCCTGCGTGGCCAGGGCGGGCGTGATGGCAGGCAGGAAAATGCGCGTAAGAATCTGCAAGCGCGTGGCCCCGTCAATCAACGCCGCTTCCTCAATCTCCCGCGGGATGGAAAGCATAAACTGCCGCATCATAAAGGTCCCGTAAGCGGTGAAAACCCAGGGCACCACCAGCGAGGCGATCTTATCCACCCACCCCAGCCAGACCATGAGCTGATAGAGGGGGATGATCAACACCACAAAGGGGATCATAATCGTCCCCAGGTAAAGCAGGAAAATCTGATCCCGTCCCGGAAACTTGAGGCGCGCAAAAGCATAGCCGCCCAGCACCGAGGTCGTGAGCTGACCGAAAACCACCAGCAAGGTCACCAGCGTGGTATTGGTCAGGCTGCGTTCCATGCCCTGCAGGTCCATCACTTCCCGATAGTTTTCCGGATGCAGGGCGAACTTTTCGACCGGCTGACTCAGGCGTACAATCTGGAAAACCTCTTCGGCAGGATTTTCGGGATTCACAAAGCGCCCCTTCGCCGTCTGCCCGACCTTGGCCAGGAGGCGCTCCTGTCCTTCCAGTACAACGCGGTACAGCTCGACCGTTTCGCCGCCCAGCGTGACGGTTTCCCCCGTCGGCTCGGCCTCTGTCAGGAAAATCTCGTAACGGGTTTCCGGCGCCGCCGGGTCCACGAAGAAGCCCACGCGGATGTTTTCTTCAACCAGGGCGAACTCCCGCCGCTCACCGTTATAGGTCACGTAATACAAAGGCCGCTCGCCCTCGTAACCCGGCACAGTCACGTAAAGCGGGTCCCGTGGCAGGAGCCGCGGAGGATAGCGGAAGGTGTCTTTAGGGAGCTTGAAGGAGGTAAAGAGCATGTAGATAAAGGGAAACAGCATGATAAAGGCAAAAAAGGTCAGCACGGTGTAGATGAGTCCGTTGCGCAAAAGCGTCGCCAGGCGTAAAGATTTGATCATGGCCGACCTCCTAATCCATCTCGCTCGCGCGTTGGCGCCGGAATTGGAGCATGGTGATCACAAAAATCACCAGGAACAGGACCCAGGCCGTAGCCGCCGCGTAGCCCTGCTTGAAACGCTGGAAACCATTTTGATACAGGTAGAGCACGACCGTCAGGGTGGCGTTGTTGGGGCCGCCAGGCGGGTTGGTAGCGATAAAGACCTGCTCGAAGGCCTGTAAGGCCTGAATGGCCGTAGTGCTTACGACGAAAAAGGTGGTCGGCGCCAGCAGAGGCAAGGTGATTTTCCAGAAGCGATGCCAGCTCCCCGCGCCATCTACGGTAGCCGCCTCATACAACTCGCCGGGGATATTCTGCAGACCCGCCAGAAAGAGGACGGAATTGAAACCCATGGTCTGCCAGGCGGTCATGATGACGATGGCCAACAGAGCGGTGCGCGTATCCGAAAGCCATTTGATCTGCGGATCTGCCCATCCCAGGCCCAGGACGGTGTTGAGGAAATTCACCCCTACCGTGATAAAGTAATTGATGTAGCCCACCGTAGCGTTATAAAGCCACTGCCAGATCAGCGCCACGCCAACGACCGCGGCGATGCTGGGCAGGAAATACACCGCCCGGAAAAACCGCATTCCTGGCAACTTTGTGTTAAGCACGTTGGCCAGGAACAGGGCAGGGATGATGCTGAGTGGCAAAACCAGCAGGCCGAAGACAATGGTATTGCGCAAAGCGATCCAGAACAGCCGGTCGCGTGCGCCAATTACATAAGAGTGGCCAAACGCAGAGAAGCGTGTCAATTCGTCGTAAACGGTCGTATCCAACACCTCGGTGACGGGCTGCGTCGCCGTCTCCAGAGGGGCTACAGTCAAAGCAAAGATTTTCTGGTAATTCGCCAGGCCCACCCAATTTTTGGTACCAAAGGCATCCCAATCCGTCAGACTGACGTAAAACGAAAAGAGCAGGGGTCCGGCGAAAAAGAGCAAAAAGCCCAGCAGGTTAGGCGCCAGGAACATCAGCCCACTGACGGCTTCGGTTTGCGACTGCGTGGCGTTGAAGCGCTGAGCCACGCCATCGCGCATCAGCAACCAGGTAGCCAGGCCCATCAGCCCGGCCACCAGCGTGAGGCCGAGATTGAGCGGAGAAGTCACCCAACGGGGCAAAAGCCCGATGAACCAGGGAATAAGATGGGTCACAAGTACGAAAATAAGACCGGCAATCACCATCACCGCTTTCCCGCTGCGGCGATAGAGCTGTTCCCGCCGATAGTGATGAGGAAAGCGGTCGCCCAGGGCATAAATCAGGTAGCCCAGCAGCACCCCGGCCAGAGCGGGCAGGCCCCGGCCAAAATGTTCAGCCAAAGCGTCAATGCCCAGGAAAAAGTTCAGGCTCTGGAAAAGCGCCAGCGTGACCAGGATGGCCCCAATGTAATTGACAACCAGGGCCAGCACCCAGCCCCTGGCCCGGCGCTGACCCAGCCACACGGCGGCCAAGCCGCTGCCCACCCCTAACAACGCCAGCACCCCGGCAATGACCCAGCTCAGCCACGGAACTTTGGGGATCAAGGTGACCGGCCATACGGCTATAGCCCCGCCTATCCCCATCACCGCCAGCAGTCCCTGCCAGACAGGCGCCCAACGTGCCAGCCAGCTTAATCCGGAAACGGGTTGATGTTCATCCATAGCGTCCCACCTTCAGATAACGGTATAGCTTCCGCAGATTACCCGCATGATAAGTCCGCTTTCACAAAAGAAAGTCCGGGCGGGGCAGACGATCTACCCCGCCCGGAAAGGCAAACCTACTTTTGGAAGGCCTTATTGGCCTCGGCGCAGATGGTCGCCTTGAAGTCCTCGATGCTCAGTTGCCCCTTCAGCACCGCGGTGATCTTATCGCCCATGATGCGGTCGTACTCCGGCCAGCTCCCGGCCCACAGGGGACCTTCGGCGGTCGGCTTGTTCTTGTCGGCGATGCCGTTCAGGAAGGCCTGGTTGTTCTGCGGCGGGGTGAAGGTGAGGAATTTATCCAGCGCTTCCTGGCTGACGCGGGAAGGGATATTGGTGCCCAGCGCGGAGATCTTGCCCTGGGTTTCGGCGGTCGTCAGCATCTGTACCAGCTTCCAGGCCTCTTCGGGATGCTTGGTGTTGGCGTTCACCACATAAGCGCCCCAGAAGAGCCAGTTCCCCATGCCCTTCGGCCCCATCGGCAGCTCGACCACGTCCCAGTTGAACTTGGCGCTGGCGCGTACACCGGGGGTCGCCCAGCGACCGTTCTGGAACATGGCCACCTTGCCCGCCATGAAGGGCGGCTCAGAGTCCTCACCGTAGGGAACCGCCAGGTTCTTTTCGGCATAGAGACTGCGCTCGAATTCCAGGCCCTGAATGGCTTCAGGCGTATCCAGCGCGCAGGCAGTGCGATCGGCGTTAAAGAAGCTGCCGCCGGCGGCGTTAATCCACACGCCATAGGGGCCCCACCAGGCGTTGGCACCGTATCCATAGATATCCGGACCCAGGGCAGCGACCTTGGCCGCCACGTCCTTGAAGGCCTCCCAGGTCCACTTGCCCTGCTTGGCCAGCTCGCGTGGATCCGGCGCGCCGGCTTCGTTGATCAGGTCCAGGTTGAGGTAGAGCACAAAGGTAGAGACATCGCGCGGCAGACCCCACAGCGCACCGCTATCGGCGCCGGATTTCCCGGTCTGCGGATTGTAGGTGAGGTGATACATCGGGCCGGGATAGAAATCGTTCACGCTGAAGCCCTCAGTCTTCTTGGCCATATCGTAGAGGTTCAGGATCAGGCCGCGCGTGGCGAAGTCGGCCACATCGGTACCCGGAATCCAGAAGACGTCGGGAGCCGTGCCCGCGCCGATTTCGGTCTTCAGCACATCCTGATAGCTGGAGGTTTCGCTACCGCCCGGTTCATAGACCAGCTTGACGCCGTCCCAGGCTGCGTCGAGGTCATTGCTCACCGACTGATAAACATCAATTTCGGCCTGATTGTCGGGGCGCGTGCGCCAGCGCAACACAATTTCCTCGCCGCTGGTCGGTTCAGTGGTGCCGCCAGATGGTTGCTGAGTGGGCGTGGCGGTGGGCTTGCAGGCGCTCAGCAGCATAGCCACCAGTAAAACAAGGCTGACTAAAGTCAAACGTTTCATCGTATCCTCCTGGTTAAGATGCAAATCTCATGGAAAATGAAATCACAGAAACGTCACATGGTTCCAACAACTGCTTGTTACCGACACCACCTCCTTTCGTTCCAACTGCCGCTGGCCCTCAGGGACCCGTAGAGGTTCCAGGAGGTCCTTGGGTTCTAAAGAGCCTGAGTAGAGTGTCGCACCACCAACCTAGGTGGAACCAGGATGTGATGACTGCACACCTGTTCGCCCTGTCGCGCAAGCAGCAACAAGCGCGCCGCTTCCTGCCCCAGCGCATGCATATTCTGCTGAATCGTAGTCAGAGGAGGATCAAAATAAGCGGCCAGGGGAATATCGTCAAACCCAATCACCGAAACCTGTTCCGGCACCTTGAGTCCGTGTTCCCGCAAAGCGCGCAAAGCCCCAATGGCCATCCGGTCATTTTGGGCAAATATCGCGGTAAAAGGCAGTCCCTGTTCAAACCAGGCGCGCGTCGCCTCATAGCCAGAAGAAGCGGACCAGTCGCCCCTGGCCAGGTACCGCTCGTCAAGCTCAACCCCGGCCTGGCGCAAAGTCTGCCAATAGCTCTGCGTGCGCTCCAGGACGCAATCCTCCACTTCCGGCCCGGCTATGGTAGCGATGAGCCGGTGTCCCAGGCTCAACAGGTGTTCAACCGCCAGACGGGCCCCCGCTCCATTGTCCACCATCACCGAGCAGAAATCGCCCTCACGCGCGCGCGAGCCAACCAGGACGACCGGCACTTCGGTAGGCAAATACCGATAGCGCTGATCCAGGTAAGGCTGAGTGACGATTAAGCCATCCACCCGACCGCTGCGCACAAGCTGCTCAATGAGCTGTTTGAAGCTCGTTTCATCCTCCGCCGAGGCGGACAGCAGATAGTAGCCGTAGCCACGGGCATATTGCTCGGCCCCCTCAATGATGCAGGCAAATGTGTAGTCCGTGAGATTCTGGGCGATGCAGCCCAGCAACCGACTTTCCCCGGCAGCCAGGGAACGCGCAATGGCGTTGGGACGATATCCCAGCCGGGCGATAGCCGCCATAACGCGCTCACGGGTCTCCGGCAAGACATGCTCGCTCCCATTTAACACGCGCGACACCGTCTGGTGAGAAACACCAGCCAGTGTGGCGACATCGCGAATGGTGACGCGAGATTGAGGCATGGGCTTCATCCTTTCAGAAGCGTGTTACCGGTCACGTGACCGATAACATTGTAACATAAATCGAACAGTCTGTCAACTACCAAACGTTTTGCTAACTTTTAAAGCGGGGAAAACGGCCGCAGGCACGGCAAAGCAGCGCCCGCTCCTGCTCCTACTGCATCACGGCCTCAAGGGTTTGCGTAAGATGAGCGAAAGCCGCCTCACTCATAATCAAGGCCCCGGCCCGCGTAGGCACCTCACCAACGGCGCCAAACAGACGGCGGTAACTGGCATGAGGACCGGTGAGCGGCAAAAACAGGGTGCGGGAGGGCGGGAAAATATGCCGGGTATGGACGACAACGGGTTCTGCAAAATGCAGCTCGACCATACGCCATTTGGTGCGCAACGCTTGCAGGCTCTCTGGCGAAAGGGTGACGCGATTTTCGTAAGCCTTCCAGGTGCCGATGGCTTCCGCCGCCGCGGTCATAACGGCTTCATAGTCCGCATCGCCCGGCTTCAGCTCGCGCACCTCACCATCCCAGTAAATGGTAATCCGGTCGGCGCGGGCGCCGAAATACGGGAGGAACCACAAGGGATCCCCGTTGCTCAAGGTGTTCACTACCCAAATCACGCCTATCACCAACAAAGCCGTGATGGCCATCGCCCGGAAAAGGCTCTTGAAAGATGATGCCTGTTGTTCCATGTCAATCCCTCCCATGCCCGGATGGGTGCCTTGATACCTCAATCCAGGGGCGATTATAACATGAGCCATAAAATGCGCGCGTCAGGTGCTGTGCTATAATCCATGTGTACCCAAGAGGCAAAATAATGCAACGACTATTGAAATTATTCGACCTTTTAACACCATCCTTGCGCTGGTTCATGCTGGGGATAGTGTTGGCCAACATAGCCGGGGATATGGCCTTAGGCCTTATGCCCGTCTATCTCACCAACCTGGGCGCAGGCCCGGTCCAGGTTGGGATGGTGTTTACCCTCTCCAGCCTGGTTCCCCTGGCCTTGCAAATTTTCGGTGGCGCGCTTTCGGATAGCTTTGGCCGGTTGCGCACGGTGGCCTTGGGAAGCACGGTAGCGACTACGGGCTATTTCATCTTCATTTTTGCGACTTCCTGGGAATGGATTGTGCTGGCGATGGGACTGGAGCTCATCTCTACGGCTCTGGTCGGTCCTACCTACGGGGCTTTTGTGGCAGAACAATCCAGTCCGGAGGCACGCGGCCGGGTTTTCGGCCTGTGCAACGGACTCTTCATGATTGTGGGCATAGTCGGCGCCCCGTTAGGCGGTTTCCTGGCCGAAACTTACGGGTTTCAGACCATGCTGATCATCGCCTTTCTGCTCTATACCCTGGCGACGAGCCTGCGCATCTGGATGGCCCATCGGCAAGACTTTGAAGACACCGCAACCCGGACCTGGCCCAACCTGACCCAAATTGGCACCAGCATCCGCGATCTGCTGGGGCTGTTGACTGCCGGCGGCATAGTGGCCTGGATTTTCATCACCGATGGCGCGCGCGATATCGGCTTCCGTCTGACCGAAAACCTGGAGCCGATCTACCTGCAAAGCCTGGGCGGGCTTTCGCTGGTCCAGATCGGGGCTTTGCGTTCTTTGCTGGGGCTGGTGATGATGCTGGTGACCTTCGCGGCGGGATGGCTTTCAGACCGCTACGGGGAACGGTTGGTGATCGCGTCGGGCTTTATTTTGCAGGGTCTGGCTTACGCTGTATTCATTCAGGCGCGGAGTTTTGTCGCCTTTGGCCTGGCAGCCACTTTGATGGGGCTGGGCTTTGGAATTATGTCGCCCGCCTACGATGCGCTCATCACCCGCGTGATCCCGCAAACCATGCAGGGAACGGCTTTTGGCCTGTTCTGGTCCAGTCAGGGCGTGATTTCGCTACCGGCGCCCTGGATAGGCGGCTGGTTATGGGACCGGTTCGGGCCGCGGGTGCCTTTCATCATCACGGGGCTGATCGCGCTGAGTTCAGCCTATCCAGCCTGGAGGAAGTTCAAAGCCGGCGCATCCCAGGCGTGATGCCTGACGCGGCGTGGCCCGGAGGCCAGGACGAGGGGGGGGGCCGTCTTTACGCTGACGGCACTCCCGGCTGGCGCATTTCACCGCCAGGACGCAAAGCCCAGGGGCTGAACAGTGGCAAAACGCGGCGCTCACGCGCTGGCGAGGTCAGTCCCCCCCTTTAGCCGGCGGAGAAAATAAGTCCAACTGGTTTCGTTCTCGCCGGTGTCTTCCCAGGGGGCGGTGGCAAACTGGGGCGCGTGCGCCTCGACGTACTCCCTCACAGGCTCAGGCAAAGCGGCATAGCCCCCGCTGAGCTTTTTACCCCGACACTGGTAGATGAGCCAGCCCGGCGTGTCGCCCAACTCCATCCAGGGTAGCCAGGGACCGATGCGGGTCCAGCTCAGCAAGGCGGGCACGCTCAAACAGGTTGGATCGGCCAGCTCCGCCTGCCGCACGAAGAACTGGAACAGCTCCCCACCCTGATAGAGATCCCCGGCGGAATAGCGCATGAATTGGGCCCGCGGCAAGGGGGACGGATACGCCAGGAAGACATCCATGGGCAGGCAGAGATCACCCATGCCTAAATCTACCAGCGGCAGGGCGAAGGGGGTACCATCAGCCCGCAGCCGTGGGAAATGCTGGTTGACCGGATCGTTCCAGACGTGAATCACCTCTACCGTCTGACCGCTGAGGGGACAGGTCCAATGCTCCAGGATAGGCCCGCCGTTGGGCTTCTGGTAGAAGCTGGCTTCGCGCGTCAGTAGAGCATAGCCGTCGGCGCACGGCAGAGCCCGGGCGATGTTGTAGCCCTCAAAATCGAACCAGAGTTGCGCCTTTTGGCCGGGGATAAAGGCGTAAATCCGCCCCGTCCACCAGAAGACGGTCTCCTGGTGCGGATCTAATGCCGCACGAATCTTGATAAAGGTTTCCAGATCGGCCTGTTCCATCCAACGCTCCGGTATGAGATTGCTTTTCTTTCCGCCCAGAGTATAAATCAAGTTGAAAAGGTTACCAAATGCCTGACGGGGGGAGTTATGCGAATTGAGAGAGATGCTCTGGGAAGGATGGAGGTTCCCGACGGGGCGCTGTGGGGAGCGCAAACCCAGCGCGCGGTGGAAAATTTTCGCATTTCCGGCTGGCACTGGGAACGGGAGTTCATCGCCGCGCTGGGACACGTCAAACTGGCCTGTTTGAGAGCCAACGCGCGCCTGGGCCTTCTGCCGGAGACCTTCGTCCCGGCGCTGGAACAGGCCTGTTTGGAGGTGATCGCCGGGCAGTGGGACGAGCAGTTCCCGGTGGATGTGTTCCAGACCGGTTCGGGGACCTCGACGAACATGAACATGAATGAGGTGCTGGCCAACCGCGCCGCACAACTCCTGGGCCTGGAGCCGGGCCACAAAACGGTACACCCGAATGATCACGTCAATCTCAGCCAATCCAGCAACGACGTGTTCCCGACGGCCATCCATGTCGCAGTGACGCTGGCCTTGCGCGACCGGCTGATCCCGGCCCTGAGCGCCTTACGGGCAGTGCTGGAAGAAAAGGCCCGCGCTTTCGACGGCATCGTCAAGACGGGGCGCACGCATTTACAGGATGCGGCCCCTATCCGCCTGGGGCAGGAGTTTTCCGGCTATGCGGCCCAGGCGGCTTACGGCGTCGAGCGAGCGCAGCGCGCCCTGGCGGCGCTGGCAGAGGTGCCGTTAGGTGGCACAGCCGTTGGGACGGGCATCAACGCGCCAGCCGGGTTTGCCGAACTGGCCCTGGAACAGCTCAACGCGGCGCTGGGGACCCATTTCCGCCGCGCGCGCAATGCTTTCGAGGCAAACGCCACCCGTGACGCACTGGTCGAGGTCTCCGGCCTGCTGAAGACGATCGCGGTCAGCCTGAGCAAGCTGGCCAACGACGTGCGCTGGTTGGGATCAGGGCCGCGCAATGGCCTGGGCGAACTGCGCCTGCCCGTCGTGCAGCCCGGCTCCTCCATCATGCCCGGCAAGGCCAATCCGGTGATGGCGGAAGCTCTGCTGATGGTGTGCGCGCAAGTGATTGGGTACGACGCCGCGGTGACGCTGGGGGGATTGGGCAGCGTCTTTGAGCTGAATATGATGCAACCGTTGCTGGCCTACAACCTGCTCACGGGCATCCGGCTGTTGAGCCAGGGGGTGGAGGCTTTCACCGAGCGTTGCCTCCGCGGCCTGGAGGCGGATGAGGCAACCTGTCGCGCCGGACTGGAGCGCAACCTGACCCTGGCGACCGCCCTGGTCCCCTACATCGGGTACGACCGCGCCGCGGCTATCAGCCAGGAGGCGGAACGCAGCGGGCGGACAGTGCGCGAGGTGGCGCTGGAACAAGGCGTGCTCACGCCGGATGCGCTTGAGGCTATCCTGGACCCGTACCGGCTGACGGAACAGGAGTAGAAAAAAACTCAGGGGCCACCGGAACCACTGGGACCGCGGACTGGGACCGCGGACGTCCCGTCCGCAAACCGCGGACGTCTCGTCCCCTTAACCCCTGGGACCGCGGACTGGGACCGCGGACGTCTCGTCCGCAGACCGCGGACGTCTCGTCCCCTTAACCCCTGGGACCGCGGACTGGGACCGCGGACGTCTCGTCCGCAGACCGCGGACGTCTCGTCCCCTTAAACCCTGGGACCGCGGACTGGGACCGCGGACGTCTCGTCCGCAGACCGCGGACGCCCCGTCCCCTTAAACCCTGGGACCGCGGACTGGGACCGCGGACGTCTCGTCCGCAAACCGCGGACGTCTCGTCCGCACGCCCGCTTGACTGCCCGCTAATTGCATTTGTATAAAAACTATTGTACAATGAATTAGCACTTTCTACTGAAAGGAGTTGCGCTATGCGTTCCAAAATCTCGCTTTACCTGACGCTGATTCTGATTGTAGCTCTCACGCTGACCGGGTGTAACCGCCCCGCGGCCCCGGATGTGACGGCCACTCCCGATACGGGCATTGGCGGACAGGGGACTCCCTCCGGCGGCACGACTGAACCCACGGAAACGGGCCAGCCAGGCGAAATCCCCTCCCCAGTAGTCACCGAGCCACCGACACCGGTGTCCACGGAAAGCCCAACTCCAGTGCCGACGGAAAGCCCGACGCCGCTGCCGACGGAAAGCCCGACGCCGCTGCCGACGCAGCAGCCTACCCCCGCGCCGACCAGCGCTCCTCAGGGCGGAGAGACGGTGTACGTGGTCCAGGATGGGGATAATCTCTTCCGCATCGCGCTTAAGTACAACATGGATTACAATGCCCTGGCGCGTTACAACGGCATCACCAACCCGGCGATGATTTACGTCGGCCAGAAGATCAAGATCCCGCCGGCGAGCCTGATCCAGCCGACCCCGCAGCCTGGTGGCGGAGCCACGACTTACGTTGTGCAAAGCGGGGACAATCTTTTCCGCATCGCTCTGCGCTACAACATGAGCTATCTCTACCTGGCCCAGTACAACAATATCCCGGCCCCGTACATCGTGTACGTCGGGCAGGTGATCAAGATTCCTCAGCCCTAGGCGCCTTGAGACGCTCTCCCCTCCAGGAGTCACCTGGAGGGGAGTTTTTTATGCCTCCGCTGCCGGCACCGCAGGGACACCGCTCAACACGCGCCCCACGGGATAGGTCGGGTCCTGACTGGCGATCACGACCGATCCGGCCAGCTGCGGTTGCGCCAGAGCCAGCCAGGGCGCTGAACAGAGAGGGATGATCCCCAGCCAGAGCCACAAAGGGGATTTCCCACTCAGGATGACGCCGCGCGTCATTTCCGGCAGGGCGACGGTGGCGCCGTTGACCGCTTCGGGATCGAGATAGGTGTCGGGGAGAGTAAGGTGCCAGACGAGGTAGGCCGGGGTTGCTTGACGCAAGGCGCTGGTCCAGAAGGCCTCGGCAGAGGTGGGACCGCGCTGTAACCGCGGGGCCTGCAGCCAGCCGCGGCGCGGATCAAACATAAAACAGCGGGCGGGACGGGCCAGAGCGGCCAGGGCACCGTAGAGCCAATCGGGCGCCCGCCCGTAAAGGGC
>Ga0068707_1000326_pt1 | contig 29649 bp, 24 predicted proteins | sample YNPNPMetaG_FD_66600 | JGI IMG/M metagenome (GOLD analysis project Ga0068707, IMG submission 66600) | Anoxygenic and chlorotrophic microbial mat microbial communities from Yellowstone National Park, USA - YNP NP MetaG | ecosystem: Environmental > Aquatic > Thermal springs > Hot (42-90C) >... | reverse complement strand
CGGGGGGGCGGTCCGGGACCGGCTGAAGGCCTACGCCAACGGCTGGTACACGGTGGAGCGCACCCCCCAGGATTTCCACGAGGCCGCCCGGAAGGTCGTCGCGCGGGGATACCGGGCCCTGAAGCTCGACCCCTTCGGGGCGGGATTCTACGAGCTGGAGCCCGCCGAGCAGCGGCGGGCCGTCGCCCTGGTGGAGGCGGTGCGGGACGCCGTGGGGCCGGACGTGGAACTCCTCATCGAGATGCACGGCCGCTTCAGCCCCGCCGCGGCCGTCTCCCTGGCCCGGGCCCTGGAGCCCTTCCGGCCCTCCTGGCTGGAGGAGCCGGTGCCGCCGGACAACCCGGGGGCCCTCGCCCGCGCGGCGGCGAAGATCCGCCTGCCCATCGCCGCCGGCGAGCGCGTCCACGGCCGGGCCGAGATCCTCCGGCTCCTGGAGCTGGGGTGCGTGGACGTGCTCCAGACGGACATCACGGAGACCTGCGGCCTCCTGGAGGGGAAGAAGATCGCGGCGATGGCCGAGGCCTCCTACGTCACCTTCGCCCCCCACAACGTCGGGGGCCCGGCGAGCACCGCCGCCTGCCTCCATCTGGCGGCCACGCTCCCCAACTTCAGGATCCTGGAGCATTTCAACGACTTCGCCGACGCCTGGGTCAAGGAGGCGGCCCGGGGGCCGGGATATCCCGAGGTGCAGGACGACGGCTGCTTCCCCCTCCCGGGGGGACCGGGCCTGGGGATCGCCCTCAACGAGGATTTCATCCGGGAGCATCCGATGACCACGGAGAACTTCAACCTGTTCCGGGAGGGCTGGCACCGCCGCCAGGCACGGCCGTGATCCTCTACCGGAGCCGCCGCGGGATCATCCTGGCCCGGGAGGACCGCGGCTGGCGGGTCCCCGCCCGGGACTGGGGCGGGCTGATCAACCGGCCCGACCTGGAGGAATTTCTCGAATCGGTCGCCCGGCGGCGAGTCCCGCTCCCCCGCCGGTTCGACCCCGACCGCGCCGGGCTCCTTCCCCCCTTGGACGTCCAGGAGGTCTGGGGGGCGGGCGTGACCTACTCCCGCAGCCGCGAGGCCCGCATGGAGGAGGCCCGCGACGCGGGCGGCGGCGACTTCTATGCGCGCGTCTACGACGCCGAGCGGCCCGAGATCTTCTTCAAGTCCACCCCCCACCGCACCGCCGGCCACCGGCAGGAGGTCCGCCTCCGGCGGGACTCCCGCTGGAGCGTCCCGGAGCCGGAGCTGGCCCTTTTTTTCAACCGGGAGGGGAACCTCGCCGGATGCACGGTCGGCAACGACATGAGCGCCCGCGACATCGAGGGCGAGAACCCGCTCTACCTCCCTCAGGCCAAGATCTACGACGGGAGCTGCGCCCTCGGCCCGGGGCTCCTGGTCACCCGAAAATTCCTCCCCCCCGCGACCGAGATCCGGATGGCGGTTCTCCGCCGGCACCGCCCCGTCTTCGAGGGATCCACCACGCTGGAGCGGTTCCGGAGGGACCCCCGCGCCCTGGCGGAATACCTCTTCCGCGACAACCGGTTCCCGGGGGGATGCTTCCTCCTCACCGGCACCGGCATCGTCCCGCCCAGGGATTTCTCGCTCCGTCCGGGCGACGAGATCCGCATCTCCATCGGGCCGATCGGCACCCTGGTGAACTTCGTCGCGCCGAAGAATACCCCGCGAACCCGTTCTCCCGGGGCCCGATGGAAGCCCTGATCGCGATCTCCGTGCTGGCCGCCGCGCCGACCGACGGCCGGGGAACCGACGGCAAGGCATCCAATCCGATCCTCTGGGCGGACGTCCCGGATCCCTGCATCCTGAGGGTCGGCGACACCTACTACCTGAGCAGCACGACCATGCACCTCAGCCCCGGGCTTCCCATCATGAAATCCCGGGACCTGGTCCACTGGACCCTCGCCGGCTACGCCTACGAGACGCTCGCCGATACGGACGCGCTGAACCTCCTCAACGGAAAGAATGCCTACGGACAGGGATCCTGGGCGAGCAGCCTGCGGTACCACGAGGGCACCTACATCGCGACCACGTTCTCGCACCTGACCGGGAAGACCCACGTCTACAGGACCCGGGACATCGAGAAGGGGCCCTGGACCGCCACGGCGTTCCAGCCCGCCCTTCATGACCATTCCCTGTGGTTCGAGGACGGGCGTGCCTTCATGATCCACGGCTCCCATGACATCCGCATCACGGAACTGGTCCCGGACCTGTCCGGGATCAAGCCGGGGGGACTCGACCGGGTGATCGTCCCGGAGGCCAGCCTCGTCGCCGGCACGCCCGTCGGGCTGCCGGCGGAAGGTTCCCAGATCCACAAGATCCGGGGCCGGTATTATCTCTTCCTGATCGCCTGGCCGAAGGGCGGCATGCGCACCGCCCTGGTCTTCCGTTCCGACCGGCTGACGGGTCCCTACGAAGGCCGGATCGCCCTGAGGGACGCCGGGATCGCCCAGGGAGGGCTCGTCGACACGCCCGGGGGCGCCTGGTATGCCCTGTTCTTCCAAGACCGCGGGGCGGTCGGACGCGTCCCCCATTTGGTGCCGGTGACCTGGCAGGACGGCTGGCCGGTGCTCGGAATCCAAGGGCGCGTCCCGGAAACCCTCGACCTGCCGCCGTCCCCGGGGATGCCGGGGATCGTGGCCTCCGACGAATTCGACTACGCTCCGGACTACGCCCCGGGAAAGAAAACGCCCCTGTGCCCCGTATGGCAATGGAACCACAACCCCGACCCTCGCGGCTGGTCCGTCACGCGCCGCCGCGGGTTCCTGACCCTGATCGCCGGAAGGGTCGCCGACGACCTCCTGAGCGCCCGGAACACCCTCACCCAGCGGACGTTCGGACCGGCGTGCTCCGGCCGGATCGCCCTCGACGTCGGCGACCTGAAGGACGGCGACGTCGCCGGACTCGCCGTCCTGCAGAAACACTACGGATTCATCGGCGTCTCCAGGACGGGAGACGCAAAGGCAGTCATCGCGGTGGAGGCGGGATCGGGAACGCCGAGGGAAACGGAACGGATCCCCCTGCCGGCGGATCGGTCGACCGTCTTTTTGAGAATCGACTGCGACTTCCGGAACCGGGCGGATCGTGCCCGCTTCTACTGGAGCCTGGACGGTTCCTCCTGGACCGCGGCGGGTCCCCCTCACAGGATGGTCTACACCATCCCCCACTTCATGGGATACCGCTTCGCCCTGTTCCATTACGCCACCAAGACCCCGGGGGGAATGGCGCATTTCGATCACTTCCGGCTGGCCGGAGGAAGGAATCCCCTCGAGACGCCGGACCGGTGACGCCGCCCGCCGGGGGGTGCCCCGGGGGCCCTCATCCGGAAGACCGGGCGAACGCCGCCCGCAGGAGGCGCTCCAGTTCCGCGTCCGTCAGCTCGAGGGGGTTGTATTTCATGCTCCCTGCGCGGGAGGCGGCGACGACGGGGGCGAGGTCCTCCTCCTTCACCCCGTAGGAGGCGAGCGTCCCGATGCCGAGATCCCGCCGGAGGGCCGCCAGCCGGCGCACGGCGCCCTCGGGAGTGGGGACCTCCGCCCCGAGGGCCAGGGCGATCTCCCCGTAGCGTCCCAGGGCCGGGTGTCCCGGGGCGCGGGACCGCAGGGCCTCCGCGTTCACCGCCACCGCCACCGGCATCAGGCAGGCGCAGCCGATCCCGTGGGGGACGGCGCAGCGCCCCCCCAGCGGCGCCACCAGGCCGTGCACCACGCCCAGCCCCGCGTGGGCCAGCGCGATCCCGCCCCAGAGCGCCGCCAGGGACATCCCCTCTTGCGCCTCGGCATCCCGCACCCCCCGGGCCAGCGCCTCCAGGCCCCGGGCCGCCCGACGGAGGCCCGGCAGGGCGAGCGCGTCCGTGAAGGGCTGGGCCCCCGTGGAGACGTAGGCCTCCAGGAGGTGGCTCAGCGCATCGAGCCCTGCCGCCGCGGCCACCGCGCGGGGGGCGGCGGCCGCCAGCTCGGGGTCCACGATGGCCGCGCGGGCCAGCAGCCGCGGATCCCTCAGGCTTCTCTTCACCCCCCGTTCGGGCACGCGGATCACGGCGTTCCAGGTCGCCTCCGCGCCGCTCCCGGCCGTGGTGGGGACCGCCACCAGCGGAAGCGGGGGGTGCTCGAGCACCCGCCCCGTTCCGATCCCCTCCAGATAGTCGCGCGCGGACCCCCCGTTGGGGGACAGCGCGGCGGCGGCCTTTCCCGTGTCGATGGCGCTGCCTCCCCCGACCGCCACGACCACGTCGGCCCCCGCCGCGCGGCAGCGGCGGGCGGCCTCGTCCACGGAGGCGGCATCCGGCTCCGCCGAGACGGTCACCCGCTCCGCCCCCCTCCAGGCCCGCACGAACGGGAGATCCTCGAACGCGGGCGCCCCCAGGACGAGGAAGACGCGCCTTCCCCAGCGGGCGGCGATCTCCGGCGCGCGGCGGGAGGCGCCGGCGCCGAAATGGATCTCCGGGGTGCGGAAGGCGAAGTTCACGCCTCCTCCCGGGGGAGCACCTCGTACTTCTCGCTCACCCGCGGCCGGGCCAGAAGGCCGGGGACTTCCTCCTTCCACCGGGCGTAGTGGGCGGTCTTCTGGTGCTCCCCGAGGGCCGCCGCGTCCCGGTAGATCTCCACGAGGGCGAACCGGCAGGGATCCTCGGGCGAGCGGAGGACGTCGAACTGGAGGTTTCCCGGCTCCTTCCGCGTCTCCCGCGCGTTGTGGAGGGCCAGTTGGCGGAACTGCTCGACCCGGTCGGGCCGCACCTCGCACCGGACGATGACCGCGTACATGATCGTTCCCTCCCTCGAATTCTCGTCCTCGTGGCCGGCGCCCCCGAAAGAAGCCCTTTCCCCCCCGCCCCTCTTCCCGGGGAATCCGCCCCTGGGAGTTCATCCCCCGCGGATCAGGAGGTCCGCCGGAACATACTCCAGGTTGAGGGACTTCGCCACGGCGGGGCAGGTCACCTTCCCCAGGGCCACGTTCAGGCCGTTCCTCAGGTGCGGGTTGTCCGCGAGCGCCCGGCGCCACCCCTTCTCCGCCAGTTCCAGGACGAAGGACAGCGTGGCGTTGTTGAGCGCGTAGGCGGACGTGCGCGGCACCGCGCCCGGCATGTTGGACACGCAGTAGTGCACCACGCCGTCGACGACGTAGGTGGGCTCGGCGTGGGTGGTGGGGCGGGAGGTCTCCGCCGTGCCTCCCTGGTCGATGGCCACGTCCACGATCACCGAGCCCTTCTTCATCTTCCCGACCATCCCGCGGGTGATGAGCTTCGGGGCCGCCGCCCCGGGGATCAGCACGCCCGAGATCACGAGATCCGCTCTCAGGACCTCCCGTTCGATGTTGTCGCGGTTCGAGAACACGGTCATCACCCGCGCGCCGAGCATGGCGTCGATCCGCCGGAGGGCGTCGATCGACTTGTCCATCACCACGACCTGGGCGCCGGTGCCCACGGCGATCTGGGCCGCGTTGGTTCCCACGACGCCGGCCCCGAGGATCACGATCCGCGCCGGGGGCACGCCCGCCACGCCGCCGAGGAGCGTGCCCATCCCCCCGTGTGCCTTTTCGAGGCTCGTGGCGCCGGCCTGCACCGCCATGCGGCCCGCCACTTCGGACATGGGCGCCAGCAGCGGCAGGCCGCCCGTGGGAGAGGTCACGGTCTCGTACGCGATGCAGACGGCCCCGCTCGCCATGAGGTCCTTCGCCTGCTCGGGGTCCGGGGCCAGATGCAGGAAGGTGAAGAGGATCTGCCCCTCGCGCAGCCGCGCGCGCTCGCCCGCCTGCGGCTCCTTTACCTTGACGATCATCTCCGCCCGGGCGAACACCTCCGCCGCGCCTTCCACCACCTCGGCGCCGGCGCGTCGATAGGCGTCGTCGCCCGCCCCGATGCCCTCCCCGGCGCCGGACTCCACGATCACGCGGTGGCCGTGGGCGACCACCTCCCGGACGGAGGAGGGGGTCAGGCCGACGCGGTACTCGTGGATCTTGATTTCCTTGGGGACCCCGATGAGCATGTGCCGTTTCCTGCCGTCGAAGACCGGACCTCAGTATACCCCGCTAGCCCAGGATCGCGAAGACCTTCCGCGCGTACTCCGCGCTGCGCCGGTGCGCCTCCACCGGGTCCATCGTGTGCGGGGTCCCCTTCTCCACCGCGATCTCCAGGACCAGGTGCGGCTTGGCCCCCGCCTCCGCCAGCCCCGCCACCACGGCGGGATAGTCGATGTCCCCCTCCCCCAGAGTCTCCGACCAGACGCCGCCGCTCGACTGGCGGAGGTGGAGCTCGCGCACCCGGGCCCCGTAGCGCTTCACCACGTCGGCGAGGACCTTCGCGGAGTTGCCCGATCCGCGCCAGACCCAGTGGGCGTCCAGGCAGAGGGCGAGGGCCTTCGGGTCGGTCCCCTGCATCATGGCGTGGAACTCCCGTCCCTCCTGGCGCATCTCCACGTCGTGGTTGTGGTAGGCCAGGACCAGGCCCAGGCCGCCCAGCCGCTCCCCCAGCCTCTGGAGGGCCTCCGCCTGGATCTTGAGCTGCTCGTCCGTCTTGGGTTTCCCGATCGGGCTGGGGTTGGTGACGACGATCCTCGTTCCGGCGGCCTTCGCCCGCTCGGCCACGCCCAGGATCCGCTCGAGGCTCTTCTCCGCCTGGGCGGGGTCGTGCAGGGCGCTGCCGCAGTAGATCGAGCGCATCTCCAGGCCGTGCTTCTTCAGGAGCGGGACGAGGCGGTCGATCTCGGCGGGGCTCCCGATCGCCGGCTCGTACCCGTCCAGGCCGCTGCGGGCCACGTCGGCCAGGCCCGCGTCGAGGTCGGCCCCGAAATTCTTCTTCTCCCGCTGGTAGAAGACATGCCAGGAATAGGAGTTGGTGGAGAGGTGGAGCCGGCCGGTCCCCCGCCCGCGGGCCGCGGCCAGGGCCGTTCCCGCGGCCAGGAAGCCGCGGCGGGACAGGCGCCGTTCGTCCATGGGGGTCCTCCTCAACGGGTGGCCCGGAATTCCCGGCGGCTCCGGATCACCCGCCCGCGGGGATCCGTCAGGTCCGCCTGGAGGAGATACGTTCCCGGTTCGGAAGGGACGTCGATCTCGAAGGAGAGGATCTCCCGGCCGAAGGGGGGGACGCGACAGGGGCGCTCGGACTCCGAGACGGCCCCCTTCTCCTGCCCCCGCCAGCCCGGGCGGCTTCCCCCCTCCGGCCGGGGATGGGCGTCCCTTTGCCGCCGGAGGGAAACCCGGACCGGCCCCTCCCACTCCCGGTCCAGATCGTTGATCACGTAGACCTTGAACGCGCGGCGGGCCCGGCAGGGGACTTCCTCCTCCCAGAAGTCGGCCATCAGGCCCAGAGGGGCGAAGGCCTCGGGGACGTATTCCTCGAAATACGGCTCGAACACCAGGCGCTCCAGGTCGATGAAATGGTCGCTCGTGGCGCCGCCCTCGGGCCGGGGCTTGTCCCCCGCGCGGGAATACCCCAGGCCGCAGAAATGCAGGACCCCGGCGCAGGCCCGGTGGGCCCGCCAGAATTCGGTTTTGGCGGCGAGGCACTGCGCGTAGAGGCGGCGGCGCTGGTCGGCGGTGGAGCCGGGGCCCAGGAGCTTCTCGTAAACGGGGCCCGTCAGGCAGGTGGTGGTCCCGTCCCGGTTCAGCCAGAGCCAGGCATACTCGTTGACGAGGATCGGGACCCGGAGCTTCCGCTGGCGCTCGTTCAGGCCGGGAGTCCCGGAAATCCCCTTCATGTCCTTCATGCCGGAGAACTTCCGCCCCCCCGCCCAGTCCTTGTTGAACAGGCCGATCATGAGGTAGGGGTGCGCCTCCACGCAGTCGGCGGGATCCTGCGGTTCCGACCAGCCGTTCTCCCACGGCCGCCGGGAGAGGTCGAGGGCGCGCACCGCCCGGATGGCCTTGCCGGTCTCGTCCGTCAGGCTCTCGTTCTGCGCATCCCAGATCGCCACGCAGGGGTGGTTCCACCGCTCGCGCATCCACTCCGTGTACTCCTCGATGAGGCTCGCGGCCGAGGGGTTCTCCGGGGCCTTCCCCTTCCCCAGGATCCAGACGGGAAACTCGTCCTGGATGATCCACCCTTCCTCGTCCGCCAGGTCGTACCAGAACTCGGGGGGGAACCCGATGCACCAGCGCATGGCGTTCCAGTCCATCGTCTTGAATTTCCGGAGGAGGCGGCGGGCCCACTCCGCGCGCCAGGGACGGTCCCCGCGTTCGGCGTCCTCGAAGAAGCGGTAGAAGCAGATGTTCGTTCCCCGGAGGAAGTAAGGTTTCCCATTGAGGAGCGCCCGGCCCGAGGCGGGGTCGAACCGGAACGAGCGCATCCCGAAACGGGTCTCCAGGGCATCGCCTCCGGTGGAGAGCCGGAGGACGTAGAGGAAGGGGTCCTCGGGGGACCAGAGGCGCGCCCCCGGGAGGGGCAGGGAATGATCGCACCGGAGGATCCCGCCCTCCTTCAGAGGGGGCTGGGGGAACGCCTGCTCGGCCGCCGGGGTCTCGGGGGAGTCCGCCGGCGCCACGCGTGCCGCGAGGGGGAAGGCGGGAACGGGTCCGGCGGCCTCGATCTCGGCCACGAAACGGACGGAATTCTTCTCGACCTCGGGGACGATCTGGACGTTGCGGATGCGGGGCGCGCCGGTGAGGATGAGGTCGACCGAGTCGTAGATCCCCGGAAGGTAGAGATACTTTTCGAAATCCCACCCCGAGGGGCGGTCGGAAGGAATGGATTCCCGATGGGCCCCCACGCGGATGACGATTTCGTTCTTTTGCCCGTTGAACCGGAGGAGGTCCCGCACCTCCAGGAGGGCGGGGGTGAAACAGGGGAGATGTTCCCCGGCCGGGCGCCCGTTGATCCACACCTTGGTCCCGTAGCGGGCCTTGTGGATCTTGAGGAGGGCGAAGTCCGTGGGGGGGCCCTCGAGGGTGAAGACGCGGCGGTACCAGAAGGCCTCGCGAAGGGAACTCTTCCGCCCCACCTCCGGGAAGGCGGGGCAGGCCATGTCGGCGAGTCCCGGGACCGGGACGGATGAAGGGAAACTGGAGGGAACGGTGTCGAGGGATCCTTGCTGGATCTGCCAGGTTCCGTCCAGGCGGATTACGCGCCGGGAGGGGGGCACGGGGCGTGAGGCCCCCCAGGGGATGGGCGGGGGAGGAGAGGAGCAGGCGCCGCCGAGGAGCAGGGGGACCAGGAGCCATGCGGTTTTTTCCATGAACTTTTTTTTACCATCCGTAGAGGAGGGGGGACAGAATTACTTCGGGGCCATGAAGTGACGCCGGACGATTGCGGGAGCCGCAGAGGCCGCGATGGTGAGGGGCGCGGAAGGGAGGCTCTCGGTGAGACGGCGGCGGACCCCGCTGCGGGAGGCGCAGGTCCGGGAGGGATGGCCCGCCGTCTCCGGCCGGCAGGAGGTGCTCAATACCCCTGAATCCTCAGTTTCTCAAGACGCTCCCCGACGCTCCGGAACCTCCTCACCTCCCCCTTCCGGTGTCCCTGGGCGTCCCCGATCCCGACCCGCTGCTCTTCCTGTGATGGTCGATGAACACCGTGGGTGCTATACTCTCCACAACTTGCCCTTTCTTCCCGAACGGTCTTGGGCGTCCGCTCTGCGGATAGCCCGTCGAGGACGGGCCGCGCCCCGCGCGCGGCCACCACGTCCCTTGGGCCGCTTCGGCGAGCCCGCTGCTGCCGTAACGGTTGCGAAGGGCAGGCGGCGATCCTAGGATCGAGCGGCGCGAAAAAGTCATGTTGGCCGAGGTCGGCATGCATGTGTCCTTCGTCATCGCCTGGCCCGGCAAAATCCCCGCCGGCCAGACTTGCGAACACCCCGTCAGCGCGCTCGATGTCGCCACCACCGCCGCCGCCCTCGCGGGCATCAAGACCCAGTCCGGCGAACTCGACGGCGTGAACCTCATTCCGCACCTCACCGTCGAAAACAGGAACCCACCGCACGAGTTCCTCGCCTGGAGATGGAACGTACGATCCGCCATTCGCGGAGGAAACGGGAAACTCCTGCGCAAAGGGGAGCGCGAATGCCTCTACAACCTCGCCGCGCAGATGCCCGAGGTCGCCCGCCGTCTCCGCGCCAGGCTCAAAACCTGGTGTGACGAACTCGACCCGCCCGGCCTCGCCAACGGGCGGATGGCTCTCCCTTGGAACACATGTTTCGACTCCTGCCTCGAAGGCAAAGCCGTTCCAGAGCCCGGCGAAAAACCGGAAGCCGACGCGGAATCGAAAGCCAAACGCAAAGCCGCCTCCCAACCGAAGCCGGAAGCCGAACCATGAACGCGTTCCCCCTTCTCTGCGCCATCGGCGTCCTCGGTGGCCTCGGCCACGACGCCGAATCCACCAAGCCCAACGTCCTCTTCATCCTTGCCGATGACCTCGGCTGGAGCGACACCACGCTCTTCGGCACCACCAGGCTCTATCAGACGCCGAACATCGAGCGGCTCGCCCAACGCGGCATGACCTTCACCCGCGCCTACTCGGCCGGCCCGCTTTGTTCGCCCACACGCTCGGCCATTCTCACGGGACTCAGCCCCGCACGCACCGGCATCACCTTGCCGCGCTGCCATGTCCCGGAGGTCGTCTTGCAGGCTGCGCTGGGCAAGACTGCGGCACCTAACCAGCCCACCATCCAGCCCGGCAGCGTCACTCGTTTGAAAACGGATTATCCCACGCTGTCAAAAACACTCAAAGCTGCGGGCTACGCCACCGGTCATTTCGGCAAATGGCATCTCGGCCCGGAACCCTACTCGCCGCTCGAACATGGCTTCGACACGGATGTTCCGCATTGGCCGGGACCGGGGCCCGCCGGTAGTTACATCGCCCCGTGGAGGTTTCCCCATTTCAGGGAAAAAAATCCCGGCGAACACATCGAGGACCGCATGGCCTCCGAAGCAGTTGCGTGGATGGAACAGCACAAAGACCGGCCCTTCTTCCTCAACTACTGGTCGTTCAGCGTCCACGCGCCGTTCGACGCCAAAAAGACGCTCGTCGAAAAATATCGTGCCCGCGTGAATCCTGCCGACCCGCAACGCAGCCCGACCTATGCCGCCATGATCGAGTCGTTCGACGACGCGGTCGGCACTTTGCTCGACGCTCTCGACCGCTTCCATCTCGCCGACAAAACCGTCATCCTCTTCGCCTCCGACAACGGCGGCAACATGTATAGCGGGCTGGACGGAACCACCCCTACCAGCAACGCTCCGTTGCGGGGCGGCAAGGCCACCCTGTACGAAGGCGGCACGCGCGTGCCTTGCATCATCGCATGGCCCGGCCTCACCCGGCCCGGCAGCCGCAGCGATGACCTAATTCAAAGCGAGGATTTCTATCCCACACTTCTGGATGGTCTTGGGCTGAAACCCGCGCCCGACCAGCGGCTCGACGGTGTCAGCATCCTGCCTGTGCTCAAGGGCGGCGCGCTCGACCGCGAAGCCGTTTTTCAGTACTTCCCGCACAATCCCGGTGTGCCCGACGGGCTCCCGCCCAGCGTTTCAATCCATCGGCGCGACGGCTGGAAACTGATCCGCATCTTCCACGGCGGCGAAGGCGGCGCACATCGTTATCTGCTGTTCAATCTGCGGGACGACCTCGGCGAAAAACACGATCTCGCCGCACAAAAACCGGAATTGGTCCGCGAACTGGATGCGCAGATTGAAAAGTTCCTTGCCGAAACCAAAGCCGTCGTGCCCGTCCCCAATCCCGCTTTCGATCCCGCAAAATATCGGCCCGACCTGGAAGGCAAACAGAAACCAAAGGGCAAGGCCAAATCCGGAGCCGCCGTCAACCCATCCGCCGGCGCCACCCGCGATGGGCAGGACAGAATGGAATGAAAATCGTGATGAACTCAAAACACAGCCCGGGGAAACCCAACCTTCTGGCCAGAGCCGGCTGGAAACATCCATGAAAACAAGACAATTCCTGAAATGTGCGCTTTGCTCCCTCGCACTGTTGGAAGCCTCGGCGGCATCCGACGAAAAACCCAACATCCTCTTCATCCTCGCCGACGACATTGGTTACGGCGATTTCGGTTGCTACGGCGCAACCAAAGTGAAAACGCCGAATGTGGACCGCCTGGCCTCGCAGGGCCTGCGCTTCACGGACGGACACTCGATGGCATCGGTCTGCACTCCGTCACGGTATGCCTTGCTGACGGGCGAATACGCTTTCCGCAAAAAGGGAACCGGCATCGCTTCCGGTATTGAAGGGCTGCTCATCGAACCGGGCCGTACCACGGTCCCCTCGCTCCTGAAACACGCCGGCTACACCACCGGCATCGTCGGCAAATGGCACCTCGGCCTCGGCACCACACCGACCGATTACAACGGCGAAATCAAACCCGGCCCGATCGAACTCGGGTTCGACTACGCCTGGATCATCCCCGCCACCGGCGACCGCGTCCCTTGCGTCTGGGTGGAAAATCATCGCGTCGTCGGCCTCGACCCTCAAGACCCCATCAAACTCGACTACTCCGTCAAACGGGGCGAGCCGCGCTCCTTCGTCAAGGGCATCCCGCGCATCGGCGAACAAGTCGGCGGCAAAGCCGCGCTCTGGGAGGACGAAAACATCTCCACCGTCATCGCCGCCAAAAGCTGCGCGTTCCTTGAACAGCACAAAGACAGGCCGTTCTTCCTCGAAGTCGCCACGCACAACATCCACGTCCCGCGCGTGCCGAACCCGAAATTCCGCGGCAAAAGCGACTGCGGCGTGCGCGGCGACGCGATTGTCGAGTTTGACGCGACCGTCGGCCAAATCCTCGACACCCTCGACCGTCTCCAACTCACCGGCAACACCCTTGTCATCCTCACCAGCGACAACGGCGGCATCCTCGACAACAATGGCCCCGACACCGAACACGGCATCGGTTCGCGAGAAGCCAACAACGGACACGCCTTCAACGGCGTCCTCCGCGGCACCAAAGGAACCCTCTGGGAAGGCGGCACCCGCGTTCCGTTCATCGTCCGCTGGCCAGGTCGCATCAAACCCGGCGTGTCCGATGCGCTGGCCTGTCAGGTGGACATGCTCGCCACCTTCGCTGCTCTCACCGGCCAAAAACTTGCGGACAACGACGCCCCGGACAGTTTCAACATCCTGCCCGCGCTTCTCGGCGAAAAAACCGATAAACCCTGCCGCGAATATCTCATCGAACAAAACAACACCGGCTCCCTGCTCGCCCTGCGCTGGAACCGATGGAAATACATCCCCGCCCGATCCGGCAGCAAAACCGCCCCCGGCAAGAAAGCCGATCCTGAAAAACCCTCTGGGGCCGCCCACGACCACAACCTTCCATCCATCCACGGGGAACTCTACAACCTTGCCGACGACCTGAGCGAAACCACAAATATCGCCGCCCGGCATCCCGACATCGTCAAACAAATGCTGGCCAAACTCGAAGAGATACGCTCCAACAGCCGCAGCCGCCCGTGACGATCGAATCCGTCGGCAGGAAGATGCTCCCGTTTTATCCCGGCAGCGAACGACAAAACATCAGCGACGCGAACACCCGTCCGAGAACCCCGCTCCCCGCCCTGACGAGCGCTGTCCCGCGTCGGGATCCGGGCTTTTCCTCCGCGGGCGCGGTCCGTCGCACCCGCCGGGGCCGCACCGGCCCGCGCCCCACCAGTTATAATAATATGAACCCGGTCTCCCGGGAGATTGAGTCGTCTGGGCCGCCGGTGCGTCGCGGGATTGCCGGCCGTATCGGCATCCGGCGGGGCGCCACGATCCCGGGAAAGACCGTCCGCCCTCTACTGGAGGCCATGCCCATGATGCACGGCGCGTGGGGGACCGCGATCAGCCTGCTGTTCCTGCTGCCCATCGCCGGGGCTCCCTCCGTGGCCAAGGCCATGCAGGACAAGCAGGGCAAGCACCTGTTCATTCTTTCCGGGCAGTCGAACATGGCAAATCTGAAACCAGAGGTCTCCTTTACCCCGGCCGTCGAAGCGGTATTTGGGAAGGACAACGTGATTGTTGTCAAAGATGCGCAGGGCGCTCAGCCGATTCGCCGCTGGTACAAGGGATGGAAGCCGGCGCAGGGCGATGAGCCCAAGGCGACCGGCGATTTGTATGACCGGCTGATGGGAAAGGTCAAGGCCGCCATTAAGGATCAGCAGATCGCGTCGGTAACCTTCATCTGGATGCAGGGCGAACGGGACGCAACGGAAGGCCACGGCACGGTGTATGCCGAAAGTCTGAAGGGACTTGTCAAGCAGCTTTCCGGTGACTTGAAGCGTGATGACGTGAACGTCGTGATAGGACGCATCAATGATTATGCCATGGACAACAAGGGCAAACCCCATTGGACGATGGTACGCGAGGCGCAGGTTCAGGTGGCAAGGGAGCTGCCGCGTGCCGACTGGGTTGACACGGATGACCTCAATGGTCCGAAGAACGGCATCCATGCAACGGAGGAAGGGTACAAAACGCTTGGCGAGCGCTTTGCAAAGAAGGCGATCGCCTTGATCAGGTCCGGCAAATAAGGAGGACACGACTGTCTCGGAGGGACGGGACCGTGCCCCGGCCTGACGAACGCCGTTCGGGGCCGGGACATTTTCTTCGCGGGCGCGGCCCTTCGCACCCCCCTCCCCGGGCCGGCACGGAGCGAACGTGGGACCAAGCAGGATCCCGACCGGGTAGGCGGGATTTCAGCCCGGGCTCATGGTCAGAGAGCGGGGATTGGACGTGCGCTGACCGAAAGACGGCTATCCCTTGTCCTTGGGGGAAACCACCTTCCTTCGGCTCTTCCAGGAGGGACGTGTCCCTGCGGCAAACCCGCATGAAACCGGCCCGACGGCCCGGGTATCCTCCGCACGCTGCCTGAGACGGGCAGCAGGGGGGATGAATCATGTCCCACCCCAGGCTGGACGAACCACCGGCGGACGTCCGCAAGGTCCAGGAACGGTTCGAGGGCTGGCGCGTCCAGAAGCGCGGACGGGAGCGGATCCCCGAGAGCCTCTGGAGCGCCGCCGGGATCTCGGATGAGATCGACCGGTCGCGGCTCCCGGCGATCTCCCGGGTTCGTCGAGAGGCGGCCTCCCGCCATGCCGATGGTGCCCGGCCCGGCCGAGTACCTCCCGGAGGTCGAGCGCTCGGAGGAGCCGACCTTACGCGTCCACGTTCGTGGCGCCACCGTCGCGGAGGTGGCCGCGCTGGCCAGGGCGCTTCGGCGGGATGAGCGGGGGGGGATCCCATGATCCAGCTCATCTCCCATATGCGAATCCTCGTGGCGGGGGAGCCTACGGATTTCCGCCGCGGCATCGACGGGCTGTGCCGCGTGTGCCGGCAGGAGCTTTCCGCGGAGCCGATGAGCGGCGCGCGGTTCGTCTTTCGCAACCGCCGGGCCAAGGCGGTGAGGATCCTCGTCTACGACCGCTTCGTGGTCCAAAACCCGCGGTTTCTCGTCCCGCCGTGGGTCCAGGTTCCTCACTTGGCCTCGCATGTGCTGGGGCGGATGGCGCGGATGTTGCCCAAGGAGTGGCAGCGCGTCTACGGCCACCCGGTCTACTTTGTGGAGACGTTCGTGGATCCGACGCGGTTCCGGGATACCTGCTACCGGGCGGCCAACCGCGCTCGGGGTCCATGACGCGGGCGGCGCCCCGCCCCACCATGCCCGCGCGCTTTAAATTCCGGCGCCTACGCCGTCGAGGGGTGTTTTACCGACGCCTGCCGGGAGGATACGGCCTCACCCACGGTCCCCTTCATCCTCCTCTCATTGGCCGGGCAACGGGAGCCACTCATGGGGTCATAGGGGGCCACTTTACCCCCCGATCCTCCGCCCGGGTCCGGCCAGCTTCTAAGAGGTCAACCGACCAAAGAACTCACTCCCGACGAAAGGCCGGGGCGGGCGGCCCCTGCCCGGGCGCCACCCTTTCCCCAACCCCGGCCCCGAAGGGAATAGCCCGCCGTCGAGGGTCAAGTTCCCTTCTGCCTGCTGGTCCTGTTGCGGGCGCGCGCGGGCCCAAGAGTGTGAAACAGGAAGATCCTCTCGCGCGTAAAATCGCATGAATGCGCCTCTTCACGATTTCCGCGGCCTGGATCGTCCGGTTCAGGCCCGGGAGGCGCAGCGTGGCTTCGCTTGATCTCGGCTCGCACGCTCCGATATCGCCATTCGATCCGGACTGCCCAGATCCTGATGAACGCGGCGGTTTCGAAATGCGGAGACCGGGTTCGCAGTAAGGAGCCGATCATGGCCCGATGGATCGCCGCCGCGGCCCTCCTGGCCGCGGTCCCCACCCCCTCCCAGGAGTGGAAGCTCGTCTGGTCGGACGAATTCGACAAGCCGGGCCTTCCCGATCCCGCCAAGTGGGACTACGAGGAGGGGTTCATCCGCAACCGGGAACTCCAGTACTACACCCGCGCCCGCCGCGAGAACGCCCGGGTGGAGGACGGCCAACTCGTCCTGGAGGCACGCCGCGAGGACTTCAAGAACGCCAAGTACACCTCCGCCAGCCTCATCACCTGGGGCAAGGCCTCGTGGACCTACGGCCGCATCGAGGTCAAGGCCAAGATCCCCACCGGCCGCGGCCTCTGGCCGGCCATCTGGACCCTGGGCGCCGACCGCCGCGAGACCGGCTGGCCCGCCTGCGGGGAACTCGACATCATGGAGAACGTCGGGTTCGACCCCGACACGATCCACGCCAACGTCCACACGAAGAAATACAACCACACGAAGGGGAACAACAAGGGTTCCCGCATCCGGATCCCTCGGCCCTACGCCGACTTCCACGTCTACGCCCTGGAGTGGTTCCCCGACCGGATCGATTTCTTCCTGGACAAGGAGAAGTACTTCACCTACGCCAACGAGGGTTCGGGCGTGGACGCCTGGCCCTTCGACAAGCCCCAGTACCTGATCCTCAACATCGCCGTGGGCGGCAGCTGGGGCGGGCAGAAGGGCGTCGACGAGTCGGTCTTCCCCCAGCAGATGCGGGTCGACTACGTCCGCGTGTTCCAGAGACCGGGGGCGGGGGCCCGCTGAATTCCTACGCCGCCCCGGCCCTCTTCCTCAGGATCCAGACGAAGAAGGGGGCCCCGAAGATCGCCGTCACCGCCCCCACCGGAAGAGGGGCCTCCGGCGAGACGGTCCGGCTCAGGACGTCCGCCAGGACCGTCATCGCCCCTCCCGCCAGAACCGCCGCCGGCAGCAGCCCCCGGTGCCCCGGCCCCAGCAGGAGCCGTATCCCGTGCGGCACCACCAGCCCCACGAACCCGATGATCCCGCAGGCCGCCACCGAGGAGGAGGCCGCCACCGTGCCGGCCGCCAGGAGCACCGCCTTCACCCGCTCTGTTTCCACCCCCAGCTGGCCCGCCGCCTCCTCCCCCAGCAGCATCAGGTCCAGCTCCCGGACATGGAACGTCATCGCCGCCAGGCTCAGGATCACGAAGGGCGCCAGCGCCGCCACCCGGTCCCAGGGGGCCACCCCATCGATATATCCCATCAGCCAGGCGAGCACCTCCCCCCAGTTCCGGCGGTCCCGAAGGAGGAGGATCGAGACCATCGCCCCGCAGAACGATCCCACGGCGAACCCCGCCAGGAGCAGGGACGCCATCGGCAGACGGCCCCGCACCCGCGCCAGGCCGTAGGCCAGGAAGGCCGCCCCCAGACCCCCGGCGAAGGCCGCCAGCGAGGCCGCCCCCAGTCCCAGGACCGTTCCTTGGGCGCCCGCCACCACCGCCCCCACCGCTCCCAGCGCCGCCCCCCCGGAAATCCCCACCACGAACGGGTCGGCCAAGGGGTTCCGGAAGAGCCCCTGGAACGTCACCCCCGACGCTCCCAGGGCCGCCCCCGCCAGGAACGCCAGGATCGCCCGCCCCAGCCTGAGGTCCCAGAGGATCACCGGCGTGAGCCGGTCCAAGGGCACCGGTCCCGCCAGGAGCGAGAGCCCCACCGCCCCCAGCGCCGCCGCCAGGAGGCCGGCGAGGGCCGCCCCGCTAGGGATTCTTCTCATGCAGCAGCCTCGCCGCCCCCTCCAGCCCCAGGGCCAGCCGCGGGGCCGGGTAGACGTAGTGCTCCTTCGGCACCCCGTGCACCCGTCCCGCCCGCACCGCCCGAAGTTCTCTCCACCCGGCGCGGCGCTCCAGGGCCCCCGTCCGATCGTGCGCGATCAGGATCACCTCGGGGTCCCGCGCCAGGACCTCCTCCCACTCCGCCATCCTCCAGCCCCCCTCGAAGATGTTGCGCCCCCCCGCCCGCCGGATCAGCTCCCCCAGGTAGCTCTCCGGCCCCGTCGTTCCCAGCGGGTCCGCGCTGTACTCGAAGTAGACCGTCGGCCCCGGCGGGGCCTCCACGGCCCGCACCCGCCTCAGGAACTCCTCCGCGGCCCGGTCCCCCTCCTCCGGGTGTCCCGTGAGCGCCCCCAGGACGCGGAGCGCCCGAGCGATGTCCTCGAATCCCCGCGGGTCCACCGCGAAGACGGGGAATCCCCGCCGTTCGAGAGCCGCCGCCGCCGGGGCGATGGAGGACCCCACGATCAGGTCGGGCCCCAGCGCCACGACCCGCTCGAGATCCACGACGAGATCCCCCACGACCGGACGGGTCCGGGCCTCGGGCGGATGGTCGCAGTACCGCGTCACGCCCACCACCTGGGCCCCCGCCCCCGCCGCGAACAGGAGTTCCGTGGCCGCCGGGACGATCGAGACGATCCTTCGTGGGGGATCGGGCACCCGCACCGTCCGCCCCCGCCAGTCGGCGACCTCGCGGACCGGCCCCGCCGCGGAGGGCCCCAGCCGTCCGCAGCCGGCCAGCAGGAGGACCAAGGTCCCGGCCCGCCTCACGTCCGCACCCAAACCCATGGCCGTCCCGTCTCGGGATGGGGCCGCACCGCCACCTCCGTCCCGAACACCTCCCGGAGGATCGGCTCCACCAGCACCTCCTCCGGCGTCCCCGCGGCCGCCACGCGCCCCTTCTTCAGCAGCACGATCCGCTCGGCGCAGGCCGCCGCGAGATTGAGGTCGTGGAGCGTGGCCAGGACGGCCGTCCGCTTCTCCTCCCGCAGGGCCCGCACCAGCCGGAGGATCTGGACCTGGAAGGCGATGTCCAGGTGCGCCGTCGGCTCGTCCAGGAGGAGGACCCGCGGTTCCTGGGCGAAGGCCCGGGCCAGGACCACCCGCTGGCGCTCCCCCCCCGAGAGCTCCAGGATCGACCGGCCGCGGAGTTCCCACGTCCCCGTCCGCTCCATCGCCTCCCGGACGGCGGCGCGGTCCCGTTCTCCTTCCGCCTGGAAGCGGCGCAGGTGGGGGGAGCGCCCCAGGCGCACGACCTCCTCGCAGGTGAAGGCGAACTCCGCGGGGGGTTCCTGTCCCACGACCGCGATCGCCTGGGCGCTCCGCCGCGCGGGGAGGGCGTAGAGGTCCTGGCCGTCCAGGAGGGCCCGCCCGAGCCGGGGCCGGAGGACGCGGCTCATCGTCCGGATCAGGGTGGATTTGCCCGACCCATTGGGCCCCGCCACGGCGACGAAGTCCCCCGGGCCCACCCGCAAGGTCACCCCCGCCAGCGCCTCCCTCCCGTCGTAGACGCAGGTGACCCCGTCGACCTCGAGGATCATCTCAGAACCGGACCTCGCCCCCCATCAGCCAGCTCCGCTCCGGGGCCGGGTTGAAGCGGTTCTCCGGGAAGGACACCCCTCCCGAATCGTAGTACTCCCGGTCCGTGACGTTGTAGACCGCGGCGAAGGCGGTGATCTTCTCCCAGGTGTAGGACAGGCGCAGGTCGTACACCAGGTAGGGGGGCAGCTCCTCGTCCGCGTTGGCGAAATCGTTCACGAGGAAGCGGCGGCCCGCGTAGCGGCCCGTGACGGTGAGGGCGGCCCCCTCCACCCGGAGGGTCACCCCCGCCGAGGCGGCGTGCCGCGGCGTCACCGGATAGAACTTGCCCTCCTGCTCGGGATCGGCATCCGTGATCACCGCCCGGGTGTAGGTGTAGGAGGCGGACAACTCGACCCACTCCCAGGGGGTGAACCGCCCCTCCGCCTCGGCCCCCTGGTGGACGACCTCGTCGAAGTTCAGGTTGGTCCCGTAGGGTCCGTAGAAGTCGGGGTCGTAGAAGATCTCGTCCCGGACGCGCATGAAGAAGGCCGTGACGGAGGCGGAACCCCAGCGGGCGGAACGGACCCGGGCGCCCGCCTCCCAGACGTGGGCCCGCTCGGGGTCCAGCTGCGGATCGGTGGCCATGAATCCGATCAGCTCGTCGCGGCGGGGATACTTGAAGGTGCGCCCCCACGAGGCGTAGAGGGAGAGCTCCTCGAGGAAACGCAGCGTGATCCCCGCGTGGGGGCTGAACTGGTCGAAGGCCCGGCCGTCGTCGACGTCCCCCCCGAAGGAGTCCTCCCGGTCCAGGTCCAAAAGCGCCCGGTCGTAGCGCAGGCTGGCCGTGAGGACGAGAAAGTCCAGGGGACGGACCTCCGCGTGGGTGAAGCACCCCAGGAGCCGCCGGCGGTATTCGCTGTCGGTGCCCCCAAAGGAGCTTCCGGAATCGCCGTCGGCCCGCTCCAGGGACAGGTCCAGGCCCGTCGTGAAGACCGCCTCGCGGTCGAAGAGCCGCGGCGTCACGACGTGCTTGAGCTGGAGGGAGCCGATGGAGGAGACGTCGTCGATCTCGTAGGCCCATGCGTCGTCCCACTGGTGGGAATCCCACCAGGTGTAGTTGGCGAAAACGTGGGCCTCTCCAAGGTCGCCGAGGGATTGCCGGAGGCCGGAGTCCACGTAATTCTCCTTGAACCGCCCCTCGCCGGTGCGGACGGCCCCGTTGCGGCCCACCAGGGCCATCTCGCTGCGGGTGAGCGAGCCCGGGCGGTACCGGGTGTCCCCGTGGAATCCCGCCTTCACGAAGCCGGTGAGGCCGCTGCCGAGGGGCACCTCCACGCGGCCCGTCGCGTTCTGGCCGGTGAAATCGCTGTGGTCACGCCACCCGTCGGTCCGTTCGGTCCCCAGGTAGAGATCCACGAGCACCCCTTGGGCGGTCGCCCCGAGGGAGGCGGAGGCGCGGGCGGTCCCCCAGTTGCCCCCGGCGGCCGAGGCCTCGGCGCGGAGGATCTTGGCCGTGCCGTCCGCCGGGGCCGGCCCGGCCTTCCGCGTGATGATGTTCACCACCCCGGCGAGGGCCGAGTCCCCGTAGAGGGCGGCCGCGGGGCCGCGGAGGATCTCGATCCGCTCCACGTTCCCCAAGGGGATCGAGGCCCAGTCGGTGGTGGAGTTGACCACGGTGTTGGTCCGGCGGCCGTCCACGAGGACGAGCGTCCGCTGGCCGTTGCCCGCGCCGTTGAGGTAGCCCCGGACGTCCACCAGGACGTCGTAGCCGTCGCGGACCTGGGACTGCATGAAGAATCCGGGCTGGCGCTGGACGACGTCGGCCACGCTGGTGGCTCCGCTCCGGCGGATCTGCTCGGCGGTGACGACGGTGACCGCGGAGGGGACGTCCATCGGGTCGCCCTCGCGCCTCTGGCCGACGACGACGATCTCCTTCTCCAGGGGCTTCGGCGGCTCGGCCGGGGGAAGCGGGGCCTGGGGTTCCTGAAGGCACAGCACCGCGAGAAGGGCCATCGCGTCCATGGGGCGCCTCCTGAAAAAACAAAAAACCGGGTCCGGCTTCCGCGCGGGAAGCTGCACCCGGTTTCCTTCGCTCCCGGCCGGCGGTCCGCCCTCCGACGGGGGTTCCGCCTATTTCGCCCAGGCAGGTCTTCTGGCTCCTGGATCCTCCGCCCGGGCCTTCCCACCTCAGGGCAGTGGCCTCGGGCGTACTTCTCCAGTTACAGCGGCGGGACCGCCCCCGATTTCCACGGGGTTCCCTTTTGAGCCCTCACGGGCACCTGGACGGGGAGGATCTTAGGTCGTCCTGCGTGGCCTGTCAACGAAAACCCTCGGGGGGCGGCCGGCCCGGCTGCGGCCCCGTGTGGAGCCGGTGCTCCCCGCCGGTGAGCGCGGCGAGGAGCTCGAGCGACCGGGCCCCGGGGCAGAGGCCGATCGTGTGGAATACCGGCCGGAGGTACCGGGCCCGCCGGGCGATGGCCCGCCCCAGGAGTTCCTCGTCCACGAGCCGCCCGAGCGTCGCCCGCCCGTCCGAGAGGACCACGATCGTGTCGGGTCCTTCCCTCTCCAGCCGGCCCGACTCCGGCGAGCCCACCAGGAGGAGCGCCTTCTCCAGGGCGCGATGGAGGTCCGTGCCCCCGTCGTGGCGCTGCCGGTCGATGAAGTCCCCCGCCTCGCGGCGCACGGCGTCGTCGAGGACCCGCAGGTCCCTCGAGAACCAGGAGGTGCTTTCTCCGAAGAAAAGGAGATTCACCCGGGACCCGTCCGGCATCTCCCCCAGGAGCCTCTTGAGCTCCGCGCGGGCCCGCGCGAACCGCCCCTCCTTCCTCATGCTGTCCGAGCGGTCGATGACGAAACAGACCCGGCTGGAGGCCACGGGGACCTCGAAGAAGGAGAGCTTGCGCCCGGGGCCCGCGGGGGCACGGTGCCGCCGCGGGTCGTACCGGCCGGCGGCGAAGTCGGCCCCGTTGGCCCTCCACCAGCCCTCCCAGCCCTCCGGATCCGCCGGAAGGTCCGTGCCGGTCGTCTCCCGGAGCACGGCGGCGGCCTCGTGGCGGAACCGGGCGTCCGGGTCGGCCATCCGCGCGATGATCGCTCCCGCGGCGGCCCGGACTCCCCGGAGCCCCCGGAGCGCCGCCAGCCGAACCTGCCATTGCGGGTGGTCGAGGAACTCCGCCGCCCGTTCGTGGCCCGCGCCCGCCAGGGCCGCCGCCAGCACCGCCGGCGGCATGCGCCGGTCGAGGAAGCGGAGGAGGGCCTCCCGCGCCCCCGCCGCCCCCAGTCCCTCGAGAAGCTCGCACCGGAGCAGCCAAGAGGGGGTCCGGGCCGCCTCCGCCGCCAGGACCTCCGTGCCATCGGGCCCCAGACTTCCCATCGCCTCCCGCAGGGTGTCGTACATCCGCTCGGCGTCCACGGCCCGGCGCTCGGCCTCCCGGACCTGTTCCCGCGCCTCGGCCAGCTCCCGCTCCCGGGTGCGGTCCTCGAAGGGGTTGAAGGTGAAGTCGGCGTCGATCCGACCGTATTCCATCCGCGCCTGGAAGCTGGCGGTGCCGAGGGCGGCGATCCGGTCCCGGGCCCGGGGAAGGGCGGCGATGAGGGCCCGGGCGGCGCGGGCATGGTCCCCCGCCAGGAGCGCGGCCAGGGCCGCCCGCGTCTCGGCGGGCCGGGCCTCGCGGACGGCCGCGGCCAGCCGCTCGCGGGGGTCGTCCCTCCCGCCGGGGGCGGCCCAGAGGATCAGGACCCACACCATCGGCGCCTCCGCCGATAGTATGACGCCGCCGGGCCGGAGAGGTATAGGCGCCCCCGAAATTTTTCGCGCGCACCGGGGGAGGGGCTCCCGGGGCGGCGGCCGGGATCGTGATCCGCCGGGGCCGCTCAGAGTTCCCGCAGCATCCGCAGGACTTCCGCGATCACCTGTTCCGCCGCCCCCGGCGCCACCCGGCTGGTCTGGACCTCGTAGCCGCCTTCGTCGTAGGCCGCCCGCGTCGGCAGGTATCCCGCCGCCCCGTTGCAGTGCGTGATCACCACCGTGGGGCGGAACGGGGAGGCCGACTTGATCGCCTGCCCGATCTCGTTGAACACCTCCGCCCCCAGGCCGACGAACGCCGCGTCCCCCAGGCGCGCCACGGTGATCGTCAGCGGCACCGGCGCCGCCTCCCCGGGGGGCTCTCCCGGGCGCTCCCGCGGCTTTCCCGGCAGCATCACCGTTCTGAGGGCCGTCCGGATCGGGGCGTCCGCCGTGCCGGCGCGGATGCGGTTCGCCACCCCCAGCGCCTCCTCGGCCAGCAGCGTGCTCATCAGCACCGGCTCGGGGACCCAGCCGCCGGCCGTCTCGAACCCCGGCAGCACGCGCACCCACGGGTCGATGTCGCCCGAGGCGCCGGCGAAGGCGGGGGCGATCGTTCCCTTCCCCAGGTGCTTCTCGATGAACTGCGCCGCCAGGCCGTGGAGGTCGCCTGTGATCAGGAGGTTCTTCGGGCCCAGCGCCGTGCTGTGGGTGGCGTACGCGAACGCCACGGCCGGCGGATCCCCTCCGTCCGCCGGCCATACCTTCAGGACCTGCACCTCGGGGTCCCTCGGGCCCGCCGGGTTCCGACCCAGCTGCACGCGGGTCTTGCCGTCCTTGCCGGTCACCCTCTCGCGCCGGTTGACGCCCACCGGAGAGGCGCCCGAGCCGAAGCCGATCCGGACCGGCGCGAGTCTCCCGAACGCCTCCTTCGCCAGCCCCACGAGCTTCGACTCCAGCTCCCGCGTATACTCGACGTTGTGGGCGTGCCCCTTTCCGGCCTCCCGCGCCAGGCTCGGTCCCCCGTGCGTGTGGATCGCCGCCAGGAACAGGTCGGACGGCGGGAGCCCGCACGCCTCGAGGATGGCCTTGCGCAGGTCCCCCTCGGGATCTCCGTACCAGCCGATCAGATCGCAGGAAACCAGCAGCAGCCGGCGGCCGTCCTGCTCGAAGGCGATCGCCCGGGCCGACAGGGGGTCGTGGACCCCCTGGGACAGCTCCTTCCTGGAGCCGTATCCCGACATCTCGACGGGCTTGGCGGGGGTGATGTCCACCTTGGCCGCACCGGCCCGCAACGGCCCGGACTGCCCTCCCTCCTTCGCCGCCGCGCCGCCCGTCCCCAACCAGGCGGCGAAAATCCACGCCCCGGCCGCGAGCGCCCGCCGAAGGATATCAAGGGCAGGCATGCTCCCTCCTGGATTCCAAGAGTCTTGATCCCGTCCCACGGCCCCCTTCGGCCGGCAGAAATCCTTACGAAGCCGGACAGTCATCGGTTTCACCCCCCCCGGATCCCGCAGGCGTTTTATATTGTGAGAGCAAGCCCCTACAAAGGTACCAGGGTCCCCGGGCGTGACGGGGGAGCCTCGAGCGGGGGCGGGGATCGCGCTTTCAGGGCAGTGGAGAATTTCCGCATGTCCTACCGCTCCCGGGCACCGGCTCTGTTCTTCGTCCTGGCCCTGGGAATCCGACCCCCGGCCGGATCCGAACCGCCGGTTTCGGCCTGGGTCGTGGACACCCTGGAGAAGATCTTCCCTGACACGCCCCCTCCGAAGGGCGGGACGGGGATTTTGACCTTCCATGCCGCTCGCGGCGAGTACGAATCGGGGCAGATCGCCCTCCGGCCGGACCGGGACCTCGCGGGGGTGACGCTCCGCTTCGAGCCTTTGAGGTCCGAGGAGGACGGGTCCGAGCTGCCGGGCGGATGCCTCCGGTTCAATTTCGCCGGCTGGATCCGCCTGGCGAAGAACACGCCGGCGACGCCCCGGGAGCGGCTCGTCCGCGAGGCCCCCTGTGAGGTTCCCGATCCGCTCCTGGCGGAGCCTGTCCTCGACCTCGAGTTGGTCCCCTGGGGCCTGGTCAGGGTTTCCCGGGAGGCGGACGGACGGCTTTCGTTCGACTATTCCGACTTCGACCGCTACGTGGAGCTCCTGCACCAGGCGGGGGTGGCGGACCGCCTCGAGATCCAGCACGTCGCCCGCTTCGGGGAAGGGGGTTGGAGCAGCTCCCGCATCGAGTTCCGGACGGTCGCGGCCACGGACCGCTCCACGGGGAAGACCCTCCCGCTGAGGTTCGAAGAGGGCCTCGCGCCGCTCCTGGCCGACCTCCAGCGGCATCTTCGGGAGAAGGGATGGCTGGAAAAATCCATGATCCACGTCGCCGATGAGCCTTCGCTGCACAACGTGGAGTCGTGGCGCGAGTGTTCCCGACAGGTCCGTCGGGCGGCCCCGCTGCTGAGGCGCATCGACGCCATCGAGGCCTCCGACTTCGGGGGCGACCTGGAGGTCTGGGTCCCCAAGCTCAGCCATCTGAGGAACTGGTTCGACGGCTACAAGAGGGCCCAGGCCGCCGGGGCGGAGCTCTGGTACTACATCTGCTGCCACCCGACCGGGGGCCGTTATCCCAACCGCTTCCTCGATTACCCCCTCTGCAAGGTGCGCGTCCTGCACTGGCTGAACTGGGCCTACGGGATCACCGGCTACCTGCACTGGGGACTGAATTCCTGGGGGAACGACCCCTTCGGCGTCCCCCCGGAGCGGCTGCCCCCGGGGGACACGCATGTCCTCTATCCCGGCCCCGACGGGCCGCTCGACTCCCTCCGGTGGGAGGTCCAGCGCGACAGCCTCGAGGACTACGAGTACCTCTGGCTCTTGACCGAGCGGCTGGGTCGGGTGAAGGCCCGCCTGGGAAGGGCGGCCGAAGACTTCGACCCGGCCCAGCGGAGCCGGGAGATCTGCCGGCGGGTCGTTGCCTCCTTCACGGAAACCGCGGATCGGCCGGAAGAGATCCGGGCCGCCCGGGCGGAGGCGGCCGCCGAGATCGCCGCCGCCGCCCAGGACCCCCCCGTCCTGCTCTGGACCCGGCCCCCCGCGAACACGGACCTCGTCCCCGGCCCCGTCGTGGTGGAGGTCTACGGCGCGGTGCTTCCCGGAACCCAGGTAAGGCTGGATGGTGCGGAGGTCCGGGTCGGCCCGGAAGGCCGTTTTGCCCGGACGGTGGGGCTCTCCAAGGCCCGGCCGTCGGTCGCCGTCACGGTGTCCCGGGACGGCCGCTCGAAGACGCTGACCCGGTCCTTCCGGGTCGAATAGGCCCGGCCTCGGCGGGCAGGCGCCGGCGGCGAGGGCGAGATCGGGAAGACCAAGGAGGGCGGTCCCGGGTGCGGAATGGAGGATCGGCATGAAGGACCGCTGGACCCGACGGGAGTTCCTCCGGGGCTCGGCGGGCGCCTCCGTCGCTTTGGTGGCGGGGCCGCGCGGGGGGCGCGCCCCGGAGGGGGGCGTGCGCTTCGCCCGTACGGATGTCCCCGTGATCGCGAGGGCCGATGTGGCCATCGCCGGGGGGGCTTTCGCGGCGGTCTCCGCCGCGGTGGCCCTCGCCCGGGCCGGCCGGCGGGTCGTCCTGGTCGAATCCCGGACCTACCTGGGGCGCGAGCTCACGGCCACGATCCGCCCCTGGGAGCTGGCGCCGGGGACGAGGCCCCACGCGATCAAGCTGGATCTGGAAAACCGCCTCCTGGAGGCGGGGGTGGGTCTCCTCTACGGCAGCCAACCCATCCAGATCCTCCCCGGCCGCGGGATGGTGATCGGGAGCAAGTCGGGCCGGCAGGTCGTCCTGGCGCCGGTCCTCGCGGACGCGACGCCCACCGCCGTCCTGGCTCGGCTCGCCGGGGCGGACTTCGAGGAGCCCCGGCCGGAGCACTTCCGCTTCCGCCGCACCCTGGAGTTCGCGCGGGTCGCCGGCGCGGACGAAGGTCCCGTGGAGGTCCCGCCGGGGCTCGGGATCGAGGGCGGCCGGGTCTTCCTTCACCCCGACCCCGGCCACAGGGGGCTCGTCTATGTGGAATGCCCCCTCCGCCTGCCGATCGGCGGGATGGACTTCGCAGGGATGATGGCCCGGGAGATCGAGGCGCGCCGGCGCACCTTCGCGGTGGCGGCCCACCTGATCGCCCGTCATCCCGCGTTCCGGGGCGCCTTCTTTACGCGGGGGGCCTACGAGCTGGAAGGCGCGTTCGCCGCGCCCTGCACCGATACGGCCGTCCGGCGGCTCGCGGAGGTTCTGCTTGCCGCGGGCCCGCCGGGCGCCCTCCCGCCGGAAGGGGAAGTCGGTGAGCGACTGGTTCTCGGTCGGTCTGCAGCCCCCCGTGCTGGAGATCGAGGTCCCCTACCGGTCCCTGCTCCCGCGCGGGGTGGAGGGGCTGATCGTTGCGGGAAAGGCGATCTCTTGCACCCACGACGCCCTCGCCTCGCTCCGGATGCAGCAGGACCTGGAGAACCTGGGGGGGGTGGCGGCCCTTGCGGCGGCACTGGCCTTGGAGGCGGGGGGCCGGCCGCGGGACGTGGACGTGCGGGCGCTCCAGAAGAGGCTCGTGGGATTGGGGATCCTGCCCCCGGAGATCCTGGGGCGGCGGCCGCGGACGGATTCCGGAGGGGCGCCGGCGGTGAGGGAATGGATCGCCCGGTCGATCCCGACCGGCCGCTCTCCGACCACTCGCGGATGGAGATGTGGGAGGTGTCCCGGGAGCGGATCCCGTTCGTGGAGATCTGCGCGGCGGGGCCGGCGGCGGTGCCGGTCCTGGAAGAGGAGCTCCGGGTGGCCCGGGGGGCCAGGGCGGTGCGCCTGGCGCAGGCGCTGGCCTTCCTGGGTTCGCCGGCGGGGGCGGACGTCCTGGCGGAGGAAATCCTTCGTCTCCTGGCCGGCGGCGCCCTGCCGCTGCGGAAGGCCCGGGTGATGCACGCGGGGGAGGCCGCCCCCCGACCAGGGGGCCATGCCGGAGGCGGCCCACCTGCTCCTGTCGCTGGCCATGACGGGGAGCGGCCGGTGCCTGGAGGTCTGGCCCCGGGTGGCGGAACTTCTGCCCGCGAGGGCGGAGGACTACCGCAGCAGCGTCCGGGGGGCCTTCTATTATGTGGATGCGGTCTGCCACGGGGCGGAGCTTCTGGGGCGGCCGGAGGCGGTGCCCATCCTCCGGGACATCCACGGGCGCCCGTGCCTGCGGGGGCAGTGGCGCCGGGAAGGGATCGACCGGGACTTCCTTCCCGAGCGGATGGCCATCCTGGAGCTGGGGCTGGGGCGGGCCCTGGCCCGGTGCGGGAGCCGGGAAGGGCTGGAGATCCTGGCGGAGTACCTGGACGACGTCCGGGCGGTCCTCGCCGAGTACGCCCACACGACGTTGCACCGGCTCACGGGGCGGGATTTCGGGAAGGATCGGGCGCGCTGGACGGAGTGGATCGGGCGGCTCCCGGCGGAGATCCCCCCGTCTCCCATCTCGGATCGCCCGTGGTGGTGAGGACCGCCGGCATCGTGGCGTCGGCCCCGCCGGGGAGGTATCCTTTCTTCCGGAACGTTGGGAGGTCTTGGCCATGGACCCACGCCTGATCGACCGCCGCGAATTCCTGGGCCGCTCGATCGCCGGGGCGGCGATGGGCGGCCTGTCCGGCGCCGGCCTCCAGGCCCGGCGCCGCGCCGTGGACCGGGTCACGCTCGGGAAAACCCCGGTCCGCCCCACCCGGCTCGGGTTCGGCACGGGGACCAGCGGGGGTCGGGTCCAGCGCGCCCTGGGGGAGGAGGGCCTGGCCGCCCTCCTCCGGCACGCCTACGACCGCGGGGTCCGCTACATCGACACCGCTCCCAACTACGTTTGCTTCGAGTACCTGCGCCGCGCCCTCCGGGATCTGCCCCGGGAGGAACTGGTGCTGCTCTCCAAGGTTTCCTGGACCGATCCGCGGGGGACGGTCCCTCAGATCGAGCACATCCGCAAGACGCTGGGGACCGACTACCTGGACATCGTGCTTCTCCACGGGGTGACGAAGGCGGGATGGGCGGCGGACCTGTCGAGATTGCGGGACGAGCTCTCGGAGGCCAAGGCGAAGGGACTTGTCCGCGCCCATGGCCTTTCGGTCCACAGCATCCCGGTCCTGCGTGAGGTGCCCGCGGCCTCGGGATGGGTGGACGTGGCCCTCTGCCGGATCAACCACACGGGGCAGTACATGGACGGCTACACGGGCGTCTGGAAGGAGCCGGGGGAGCATGCGGAGGCCGTCGCCGGGATTCGCAAGGTGCGCGAGGCGGGGATCGGCGTTTTGGGGATGAAGCTCTGCGCGAACGGGGACTTCAGGACGCCCGAGGAGCGGGAGAAGTCCATCCAGTTCGTCTGGAAGTCGGG
>Ga0068707_1000325_pt1 | contig 29649 bp, 26 predicted proteins | sample YNPNPMetaG_FD_66600 | JGI IMG/M metagenome (GOLD analysis project Ga0068707, IMG submission 66600) | Anoxygenic and chlorotrophic microbial mat microbial communities from Yellowstone National Park, USA - YNP NP MetaG | ecosystem: Environmental > Aquatic > Thermal springs > Hot (42-90C) >... | reverse complement strand
GTTTTGCAGGCCGCACCCGTCGTCGCGTACCACGAGCACCACCCGGTCTTCCGTTTCCTCCAGCGTCACCTCCACGCGGCGCGCGCGGGCGTGGCGCATCACGTTGGTCAGGGACTCCTGCACGACGCGGAACAGGCTCGTCTTCTGCGCGTCGCTCAGCCCGTCCAGCGCGCCCTGCACGCGGACGTCGACGGGAATGCCGCTCACGCGCGAGAACTCGCGGCTCAGCCATTCGACGGCGGGCGCAAGACCGAGATCGTCGAGCATGGAAGGGCGCAGTCCCATGGCCAGGTCGCGGACCGTCTTCATCGCGCCCTCGGCCACTTCCTTGGCCTGCTTCAGGTGCTCGCGGAAACGCTCCGGGTGGCCGGGGCCGATGCGGCCGAGGTTGGAAATCTCCATCCGCAAGGCGGTCAGCATCTGGCCCACCTGGTCGTGCAGTTCGAGCGACAGCCGTTTGCGCTCGGCCTCCTGGGCCTGCACGAGCTTCTGGGACAGCTCGCGCATCTCCTGCTCGGCGGCGCGGGCGCGATGCTCCAGGCGGAAGATCCACCAGATGCTGGCGGCGGCGACGGCGGCGCTCAGCAACAGGATGCCGTAGGTGAGCCGGTTGAGGCGCCTGCGGAAGTCCTGTTGCGCTTCCAGCAGACGCTGCTGCGCGCGCTTCAGGTTGTCGTAGTTCAACGCCTGTAGCTGCTCGGCGATCAGGCTGATCTCGGCGCGGCGTCCGAGCAGCACGCGCCGCACATAGCTGCCGCCGAGCGCCAGCTTGACTTCCGGCTTCCACTCGAGCGGCGGGCCGAGCAGCGTGAAAAACGTCTCCACCCGCTCGCGCAGCCGCGCCATCTCCTTCGGGTCGGCCGCGTCGCCCAGCGCCTTTTCCAGCTCGGCGAGCGAATTGAGGATCCGCCGGCGCGCCTCGAGGATCTCCTCGCGCACCTGCTGCGAGTCCGACACGTCGCGGTCGAGGAGAAAATCGCGCAGGTCTAGGCTGATCCGGTACAGGTCCGCGCGCAGGTCGGTGACCAGCTTCTCGGTGGCGGCATATTTTTCCTGGGCCTCGATCAGGTCGCGCTGGAGGGCGGCCGAGCGGCGGATCTGGGAAAAGCCGAGCAGCGAAGCCAGCAGCATCATGCTGCCGAAGCCGGCAAGCAGAACCAACTCCAGCCGCGGTTTCATGGCGGATCTCCTGCCACAATGGAGGCATGCTGGCCGTGTTCACCGACCTCGACAACTGCCTGCTGGACCATGACAGCTACGACTTCGCGCCCGCGTTGCCGGCTCTCGAGCGCCTGCGCGCCGCCGGCGCCGCGGTGGTCTGCACGACCAGCAAGACGCAGGCCGAGGTGGAGTACTGGCTCGAGCGGATCGGCCTCTCCCATCCCAGTATCGTGGAAAACGGCGGCGGCGTCGTGCTCGCCGACGGAAGCCTCGAGGCGCTGGGCAGGCCGCGCGAAGAAATTACGCCCGCGCTGCGCGAGGCGGCGGCCGAGGCGGGCGCGCGCATCCGCTGCTTCGCCGACATGAGCGTCGAGGAAATCGCCGCACGCTGCAACATGGAACCGCAGCGGGCGCGCCTGGCCGCGCAGCGGCAATTCAGCGAACCCTTCGTGCTGGAGACGCCCGGCCGCGAGGAGGAGCTGCGGGAAGCGCTCGCGCGGCGCGGCCTGCGGCTGACGCGCGGCGGGCGCTTCCACCATGCGCTGGCGCACGAGGGCAAGCAGGCCGGAGTCGCATGGCTGTGCCGGCGGTGGCGCGATGCCGGCAGGCCGCTGGTCACCGTCGGCCTCGGCGACGCGCCGAACGACGAGGGTTTTCTCGCGCTGGTCGATCATCCTGTCCGCCTGCGCCCGCCGGATGTGGGGCCGGGCGCGTGGAACCGGCACGTGCTGGAGCTGCTGGACAGGCTTGCGGTTCGCTGAGCCTCTCCTCAGGCGGTGGCCTGTTCGCGCCACGCGACTTCTTCCACGCCGGCCACCGCGTCGAAGCGGTTGAGGATGCCCGGCAGGGCTGCCTCCACGCGCTGCCACGCAGGCAGGGGCGCGCGGCCCGCCGGGTCGGCCAGGAACTCCCCGGCGGCTTCCTCGAGGCCCCGCGCGAAGACTTCAACCGATTCGGTTTCGGCGTGCAGATCATACTCAAGGCCGTTCAGCACGGCGTCGGCGCGGCAGCGGGCCGTCATCTCCAGCGCCTCTTTGCGGTAAGCCAGCGGCAGCGCGGCAGTGAGCAGTTCCCGGGACAGCACGGCGCCGTCGGCGCTGGCGGCGCGGAAAATCGCCCCGGCCACCTCGCGCGCCATGCGGTGCAGCCCTCTGCCGGGATCGTCTGCCGAAATGGCCTGGTGCTTGTGGTCGTAACACTCGCTGACGTCCACCTGGCAGATTCGCGAGGCGGGAACACGCCGGTAGACTTCGGCCAGCGTGGAGATCTCCAGGCCCCAGTCCGGGCTGACTTCGAGATTGCGGGCCAGCCGCGCGTCCATCGCAATTTCCCCTGACAACGGGTAGCGGAACCAGCCGAGATAGTCGAGGAACCCGCAAGCGACGCCGCAACGGCGCAACGCCTGAAGCAGCGGACCCACCATCAGGCGGGTGAGCCGCCCGTTCAGCTTCCGGTTGAACCGCGCGTAGTAGGCCTTGGAGAATTCGAAGCCGAGGTCCGGCGCCATCAGCGGCGCGGCCAGCCGGGCCAGCATCTTGCGGTGGTAGGTCTTGATGTCGCAGTCCTGGAATGCGATCACCTCGCAGTCGCCCTTCGACAGCAGATAGCCCACCCCCATCCAGCAGGCGCGCCCCTTGCCCGGGATGGCAGCGGCGAACCCGGCCCCGTTGATCTCCGCCAGGAGCTCCTGAATCTCGGGACTCTCGCGCCACAGCACGACGACGCGGCCGCCGAAGCAGGCAAACAGACGGCAAACCCTCTCGTACTGCTCGGCATCGGCCTGGGAGAGAACCAGCACCAGGCGCTCGATCCAGTCCACCTTTTCCAGCTCCGCCAGGATGTTGTGAATGGCCGGGTTTTCGAATTCCGAGTAGAGTGCGGGCAGAACCAGCCCGAGCGGCCGGCGGCGCGCCCACCGGCGCAATTCGGAATCCAGTTGGTGCCACGCCTCGGGCCGGAGAGCGTGGAGGGTGGTGATCGCGCCTGTCTGCTGGAAATCGGCCATGTGGATGCTCCTTCCCTTCATCCAGTGTCCCGAGCGCCAGGCTCAGGCGAAATCCCGATAGGGCTGTATTCGGTGGCCCGAATCCCTGTAGCGGGTTGGCTGCGACGGCGAGGTGACAGGCGGCCGCGGGCTGTTTTACAATGGGAAGGTCTTGCCTGTCATCTGCTTCTGGCTGATGGCCGGAAGGGTATTTTTCCAGGAAGAGTCCAATGCCAAATCCGAAACGCCGTCACTCGAAGCGTCGTACGTCCACGCGCCGGGCGCATGACCACCTCCAGCGGGCCGGGCTGAGCGAATGCCCGAAGTGCCACGAGATGAAGCTGCCTCACCGCGCTTGCCCCCATTGCGGGTGGTACAAGTCGCGCGAGGTGATTGAAGTCGTCCAGGAATAACCGCACTCCCTCCGCGGAGCCAGTCCGCCACCGGACCCCATGCTGACCATTGCCGTGGACGCCATGGGGGGCGATCACGCCCCCATCCCCGAGGTCCAGGGCGCCGTCGCCGCCGCCCGCACGCAGGATGTGAACATTCTGCTGGTGGGCCGGCAGGACGTGCTGCTGGCCGAGCTCGACCGGCACGAAGGCTGGAAGAAGCTGCCGATCGAGATCGTCCACGCCAGCGAAGTGGTCACCATGGAGGACAATCCCGCCAAGGTGCTGCGGACCAAGCGCGATTCGAGCATCCGCGTGGCCGCGCGGCTGGTGCGCGACGGGCAGGCCGACGGGCTGGTGTCGGCCGGCAACACGGGCGCCGTCATGGCCATCGCCAAGACCGTGCTCGGCATGATCCCGGGCGTGGACCGCCCGGCGCTGGCCAGCCCGTTTCCCACCATCCAGGGCAAGCCGGCGGTGATGATCGACGTCGGCGCCAACGTCGACTCGACGCCGAAGATGCTGTCGCAATTCGCCGTGATGGGCGATGTCTACTCGCGGCTCGTCTTTCATACCCAGTCGCCGCGCGTGGGAATCCTTTCCATCGGCGAGGAGGAGCACAAGGGCAACGAGCTGACCCGCGCCGCCTACGCGCTGATCCGCACCATGCCGCTGAACTTCATCGGCAACGTCGAGGGCCGGGACCTGTACACGGGCAACGCCGACGTGATCGTGTGCGACGGCTTTGTCGGCAACGTGGCGCTCAAGGTGAGCGAGGGGCTGGTGGAGATCATCAAACACATGCTGCGGGAGTCCTTCGAATCGACGGTGGCGAGCAAGATCGGCTACGTGCTGAGCCGGCAGGCGCTGAAGGATTTCCGCAAGCGGATGGACTATTCCGAGTACGGCGGCGCGCCGCTGCTGGGCGTGAAGGGTGTGGTCATCATCTGTCATGGGAGATCGAACGACAATGCCATCCGCAACGCGATCCGCGTCGCCATCGAGAGCGCTGCCGAGCGCGTCAACGCGCGCATCGAAAGCGAGCTGGCGCGGTGGCAGGCCGAAAACGGCCACCTGGCTGCCAGCTAGCCTCGCCGCTGCGCTTTTTTGGGCTGCCGCCCTTCCGGCGCAGATCCCCCATCCGGCGCACTGGACGCTGAAGCCGGCGGCCGAACGCGTGCCTCCCGGCGCCGAGTTCACCGCCGCCCTGGAGCTGAAGCTCGACGAGCCGTGGCACATGTATTCGATGACGACGCCGAAGGGCGGCCCCACCATCACCACGATCGTGCTCGAGGACAACCCGGCGGTGGACTCCTGGCAGATCTGGTATCCGGCGCCCGAGCGCAAGTTCGACCCCAATTTCGGCATCGAGGCGGAGACCTACGACAAAGGCGCCACCTTCCGGTTCGTTATCCGCCTCAAGCCGGACGCGCCCGCAGGCCCGCAGGAGCTGGTGGCGCGGATGCGCTACCAGCTTTGCACGGACAAGGAATGCCTGCCGCCGAGGCGGGTGACGGCTTCCGCCCGGATCACGGTGGATCCGTCGGCGCCCGCCCCGCCGCGCGCCTCGCTGGACGGCTTGCGCCTGTTCTCTCCCGCCGCCGCTGCCGCGCCGGCTGCCGCTCCGCAGCCCGGCCCGGCGCAGTCCTCGCAACCGCTCGGGCCCTTTCTGCTGCTGGCGTTCGGATTCGGGCTGGCGGCGGTCTTCACGCCGTGCGTGTTCCCGATGATCCCCATCACCATGACGTTCTTCCTCAGCCAGGCGGGCTCGTCGCGCTGGCAGGTGCTGCGGCAGGCGCTGGTGTTCTGCCTCGGCATCATCGTTCTGTTCACGGGGATCGGGCTCGGACTGAGCGCCGCGCTGGGGCCTTTCGCCGTCGTGCAGCTCGGCTCCAACCCGTGGGTGAACGGCTTTATCAGTCTCGTGTTTTTCGTCTTCGGACTGAGCCTGCTCGGCGCCTTCGAGCTGGCGATCCCGGCCAGCGTGCTGACGAAGCTCAACATGGCGAGCGCGCGCGGCGGCCTGCTGGGAACGCTGCTGATGGGGCTGACGTTCACCCTGGCTGCGTTTGCCTGCGTCGGGCCGTTCATGGGCACGCTGCTGGCGGCCTCGGTGACGGGCGACCGGTTGCAGCCGGCGCTGGGGATGCTGGCGTTCTCGGCGGCGCTGTCGTCGCCGTTTTTCCTGCTGGCGCTGTTTCCTTCGTATCTGAAGAAGCTGCCGAAGAGCGGCGGGTGGATGTCGCGGCTGAAAATCGTGCTCGGGTTCCTGATTCTGGCGGCGATGCTCAAGTACCTGGCGAACGTCGACCAGGTGCTACAATGGAACCTGCTCACGCGGGAGCGCTTCCTGGCCTTGTGGGTGGTGCTGTTCGCGCTGCCCGGCCTGTATCTGCTCGGCTGGGTGCCGATGGAGGGCGTGCGGCGCGACGAGGAGCTCGGGCCCGGGCGGCTGCTGGTGGCGGCGCTGTTTCTCGGCTTCGCTCTGAGCCTGCTGCCGGGGATGTTCGGCATGCGGCTGGGCGAGCTGGAGGCCTACATCCCGGCTCCGGCGGAAGGCTATTCCACGCAGGCCGGCGCTGCGGCGAGCGGGCCGGCGTGGCTCAAGAACGACTGGCAGGGCGCGGTCGAGCGCGCCCGCGCCGAAAACAAGCGGATTTTCGTCGCCTTTACCGGGTATGCGTGCACGAATTGCCACTGGATGAAGGCCAATATGTTTCCGCGCCCGGAAATTGCCGGCGAGCTCGGCAAATTTGTGCTCGTCGAGCTGTACACCGACGGAACGGACGCGGCAAGCGAAGCCAACCAGAGGCGCCAGCAGGAATGGTTCCAGACGGTGGCGATCCCGTTTTACGCCATTCTCGACGCAGACGGAAAAGTGCTGGCGACATTTCCCGGCTTGACGCGAAATCCGCAGGAATTTCTCGAATTTCTCCGCAAGGCGTCCTGAGCGGGCCCGCCGCCGCGGTGCGATGAGCCGGCGTCGCCGCGGATGTGACGACGGTTTCGCGGCTTTCCGGCTTCTTCTTCAGGCGCGTTTTCCCGCCTTTGGCGCTGCGCGCCAGCCGCCGCGCGCGATATGCCCCTCCACGGCCGCTCATTCCGGCTGTCGTTCTGACGAACGCCGGCGCCCCGGCGCGCGGCTCCGAACCAATTCCGCAACCCCTCCCAGGCCGCGAGCGGATCGGACTGTTTTCACACCAGATCCCACTCGCGGCGCCATTCGACACGGGAGCGCGTGAGCCAGGCGCGGTTCATCATGAAGCAGGCCACCGTGGACCAGTAGGCCGCTTCCTCGTTGGCGACCGTCTTCCGCCGGCTGCGGATGCACTCGATCCAGTTTTCGAGCATCGGCAGCGCGATGGGTCCGACGCCGTCGGCGCGCGCGGCGGGAGCCTGGCTGAAGCGCGAATTGGGTTCATAAACGAGCGAATCCTTCGTCTGGTAGCGGTGGATGGCGAGCACGCCGCCCGTGCCGCGCAGCTCGACGCCCGCCGCAGTCCTGACGCCCGGGGCGGAGAGGCATTCGGCTTCGAAAGTCACGGTGATCTTTTCGGGGTATTCGATCGCGCCGGTGATGACGTCGGGCGTGTCGCGTCCGTCCGCGTAATAGTAAATGCCTCCCGTGGCCGTGGCGGCCAGCGGCCGGGTCAGGCCAAGCAGGAAGTGCGCGGTGTCCACGACGTGGATGCCGATGCCCATGATCATTCCGCCGTCGTAATGGAGCCACTTGTACGGGCTGAAGTAGATATCCGGGTTCCAGGGCACTTTGGGGCCCGGCCCCAGCCAGCGCTCCCAGTCGAGGCCGTCGGGCTTGCGCTCCATGCCCGGCGGGGGCTGCTGGATATAGCCGGCGTTGGAGGTGTACCAGGTGCGCGCCAGGCCCACTTTGCCGAGGATTCCGGGCTCGACATACTCGCGCCGGGCCTGCACGTTCTGCTTCATGCCGCGGCCCTGGGTGCCGACCTGCAAGATGCGGCGGTGTTCGCGGACGGCGCGCACCACGGCCTGCCCGTCGGCCGGGTTGTGGACCAGCGGCTTTTCACAATACACATCCTTTCCGGCGCGGCATGCGTCGATGGTGATGGGCGCGTGCCAGTGGTCGGGCGTCGCGACAATTACCGCGTCGATGTCGTTGTGCTCGAGCACGCGGCGGTGGTCGCCGTATTCGGCCACCGGCGGCGGGCAAAGCTGCGCGGCCTGGCGGCGGCGCACGTCATAAACGTCGCAGACGGCGACGACCTGGACGAGGTCTGCCTTGAGCGCTTCGCGCATCAGGTACTGGCCGCGGGGGCCGGAACCGATGACGCCGATGCGCACACGGTCATTGGCGCCGGCGACGCGGCGCCAGGAGGCGGCAGTGGAGAACGCGGCGGAAGAGGCGACGAGAGAGCGGCGGGTGAGTTTCATGGCGTTCTCTCACCGATGCTCGTGCCCGCGCGCGCCGGAGTCAAGCCGCAGCTCAGGTGTAGAAGAACGACGCCGTGGCCGTGCAGTCCTGGTGCGGAACCAGCCGGATCCAGTGAGCGGAAAAGGCGTCGGGGAAAAGAACGGTTTTCAGGCGCCCGGCGGCCGTGGCGACGGTTTCGAACTCATGCCATGCACCGTTGCCGAGAAAGTCGATTTCCAGCGTGAATGCGCCGTCCCGGTCGGAGACGAGGTGGAGCGCCTTGCGCTGAAAGCCGGTCAGGAGGAACGGGTCTGACGGCTCGGCCTCGCGGACCTGCGTCTTCCGCCACGGGCCACCCCAGCCCTGCGGGCGGCCCCAGGACCAGAGGTCGTCGGTCTTGCCGAACCACAGGCCGGACTGCGGCTGGCCGGCGACGGCGTTGTTGTCCTGGTTGGGCGTGGTCTGGTTGCCGCCAACGACGAAGAGACCGCGGAAGGAGCAGTAGTCCGGGATGACGCGCAGGTGCTGGCAGACGGGCTTCACGCCCCAGATGCGGTCCTCGAATGCGATGGGTTGCAGTTCGTAGAACATTCCCTGGATGTCCATGAGGAAATGCTCGGTCTCGACTTCGCGGATGCGCATCCACTCGGTCTGCCAGGCGTGCGTGAAGGCGTGGCTGGCGAAAGGAAGCCGGTAGCGCTGCCAGCGGCCTTTGACAAGGGCCCACAGCAGGACGGAGGACTCGTCCCAGCCGGTGGCGAAAAGCACGTTGCCCATGTTCTCGCGCGCGGCGACGTCCATGTGCGGTTTGCCGGAAATTTTCTGCCAGCTTTTTCCGTCGAATTCAAAAAGGCCGGCGTCATTCTCGCCGAATTCATAAAAACCGTTGTTGGCGACGACGAGCCGGCCCTGGGCGGAATAAGCCCCTTTGAAATGCGGACGGGCGGCGATCTTCAGCTCTTTGACCAGATCGTGGAGGACCCGCGGCTTGTGGTCGTCGACGCCCATTTCGAGCAGCAGTCCCTCCATGGTCATGTAATACACGCGCCCTTTCGGGTCGGCGAGATGGCGGGCCGTGGCCGTAAGGCGGTGCTCGTTGAGCGCAGGGATGAACTTCCAGTTGCCGCGGGCGTCGATGACGTAGGGACCGATGAAACACTGGTCCGACTCGCGGTGGACGAGGCGGTTGGCGTGGGTGCCGTCGTGGACGTGAAGCTGTTCGGCGCGCAGGTTCTCGCCGATGCGGTACAGCGCCAGCCCCGTGCCCGTGTTGCGCATGTGGCTGTTGTAGGTAACGACCCACAGGGCGTCGGCCCAGGGCATGAGCGCGCCGGTGCCGCATTCCGACCGCGGCGAGGCGGTTGCGGCGCGGAATCCGACCACGGTTTGGCCTCCGGCAGCGATGGTCTGCGCGGCGGCAGGAGCTCCGAGCAGGGAAAATACAAACTGGCGGCGGAGGGTCTCGCTCATGGAGACCCATTGTATCCGCCGCGTTTCAGGGCTGGATCCAGCCGCTGCGCAGCAGCCAGTAGACCACAGGAACCGAGAACAGGCTCGAGTCGACGCGGTCGAGCCAGCCGCCGTGCCCGGGCAGGAAATTCCCGCTGTCCTTGACGCCGGCGCCGCGCTTGATGGCGGATTCGCACAGATCGCCCGCCTGGCCGCTCAGGTTGGCGACAAGGCACAGCATCGCCCCCTGCCAGAGGGAAACGTGCGGGAATTTCCAGTGCAGAAACCAGAGTCCCAATAGGAGCGTGCCGGCGAGCGAGGCGATGGCCCCGGCCCAGGTCTTGCCGGGGCTGAGCACAGGGGCGAGCTTGCGGTGGCCGAAATTCTTCCCGCCGTAAAAGGCGAAGGTGTCGCCGACCCAATTGATGGCGGTGGCGAAGAGCATCCACCAGGGACTGAGCAGACGCAGCTCCAGTCCGCACTTCCAGGCCCCGAACACGTAGACGAGGCCGAAGACGGCCATGGCGGCGAAGGGCAGAATATGCGAGAGGTTCCTGGCCCGAAGAGCGAAAATCCAGATGAGAAATGCAAACAAAACGACCGTCAGGATCTCCCCGGACGGGAGCAAAAGCATCAGAATTCCGGCCAAATAGCCGGCCGGATTCCGGCGCGGGTCGTACTCGAAATCCGGCAGATGGCGGGCGGCGATGCCGAGGAATTCGTAATAGCAGAAGACGCCCACCGCGGCGAGCGCGGCCAGGAAGGCCCAGCCGGGGGCGAAGACGACGATGTAGGAAAAGAACGGGGTGAGAACCAGCCCGGTGAGGACGCGCTTCATCAGAGAGCGGGCCCCGGCACGCCGACGAAAGACGCCTGCTCGACCTGCGCGGGCTGCGCCGGCTCGATGCCGCCGAAGCGGCGGTCGCGCTTCTGGTAGGCGGCGATGGCTTCAAGCAGCGCGGCGCGGTCGAAGTCCGGCCAGAGGATGGGGGTCACATACAGTTCGGCATAGGCAATCTGCCAGAGCAGGAAATTCGAGATGCGCATCTCGCCGGAGGTGCGGATCAGCAGGTCCACGTCGGGCTGCCCGGCGGTGGCCAGCCTGCCGGCGATGGCTTCCTCGTCGACCACAAGGCGGTCCAGGGTCCCGGCGGCGCGGGCTTCCCGGATCAGCGCGTTCACGGCGTCGACGATCTCCGCCCGGCCGCTGTAGTTGATGGCGAGATTCAGGATGAGCCCGCTGTTGCCGGCGGTGGCCTTCACGGCGTGCTCCAGCTCCCGGCGCACCTCCTTCGGGAGGGCATGGATGCGGCCGATGGCGCGGAGGCGGATGTTGTTCTCCATCAGGTGCGCCACTTCCCGGCCGAGGTAGTAATGCAGAAGGCGCCACAGGGTTTCGACTTCGCTGCGCGGACGCTTCCAGTTCTCGGCGGAAAAAGCATACAGCGTGAGCGAGCCGATGCCGATGCGCGCGCAGGTCTCCACCGCCATGCGGACGGGCCCAACGCCGGCGCGGTGGCCGGCGACACGCGGGAGGCTGCGGCGGCGCGCCCACCGGCCGTTGCCATCCATGATGATGCCGACGTGCGCGGGCAGACGGGCCGGATCGATCGACCGGGCCAGCTCGTACTCGCGGCTGCCGGGCGGCAGAATAGCAAGAAGGTCTTGCATCAGGGATTAAATATCATCATAGCGCAGGGCCCTCACAATGGCTCGCCGCGTTGCGCGCAGGACGTGGCGCCTCACAGCCGGCTGGCGGCGGCGATCAATGCGCCCACGCCGAGGAACGAACCGAAAGGCAGCTCGTAGGATGAGACCTCGGCGCCGCGGAGCCGGATCCACACAAGGCCGAGAACCGTGCCGAGGAGCGAGCCCGCCAGCAGGGCGAACAGCGCGGTTTCAAAGCCGAGAAAGGCGCCGAGAAAGGCCGTCATTTTCACGTCCCCGAAACCGAGCCCTTCCCTGCCCCGGACCTTCCGGTAGGCGGCGCCCATCAGCCAGAGCCCGCCGGACAACAGGGCGGCGGAAACGGCGGCATGGACGAAGGACTCCAGCGCGGCCGTGGAGTCCGGCACGCGCATCCGCCACATCCAGGCGATGAGGCCTACAGGCACGGGAACCACCGGAGCCAGCGCGAGTCCCGCAAAGATGCCGCCGATGGTGAATTCGTCGGGCAGGATGCGCGTTTCGGCATCGGAGACGATGAGCTCGACAAGGATGGCGGCGAACAGGCACCACTTGACGCCCGGCCATCCGCCGCCGGTGCGCCACCAGACCCAGAAGAAAAGCAGCCCGGTGGAGAATTCCACCAGCGGATAACGGAGGGAGATGGGCGCGCGGCAGGCGCGGCAGCGGCCGAGCAGCAGCAGGAAGCTCAGCAGCGGGATATTGTCGTACCAGGCGATCGGCGCGCCGCAGCGGGGGCAATGCGAGCCGGGCGTCACCACGGAATAATCGTGGGGAAGCCGGCTGATGCAGACGTTGAGGAAGCTGCCGATCAGGAGGCCGAAGAGGCCGGCGAGGACAGAGGCTGCGAGCAGATCGTTCATGCGAGCACCCGGCGGTAGGATTCCAGCGTGGAGTCGGCCATTCGTTCGATTGTAAACCGCTCCTCGACCATGCGGCGGCCGGCCGCGCCCAGGCGCGCGGCCAGCTCGCGGTCCTCGGCGAGGCGCGCGACGGCGGCGGCGATTTCGGAGGGATCGTTGTCCACCAGCAGCCCAGTGACGCCGTCGATGACGATCTCGGGCAGCCCGCCGGTGCGCGAAGCGATGACCGGCACGCCGTGGGCGAGCGCCAGCAAGGCGGCGGAGCCGAGCCCCTCGCTTTCGCTGATGTAAAGCAGCGCGCGCGCGCGGGGCAGGTCTCGCGCCAGGTCATCGGAGAACTGCACCGGCACGGCGGCGCGGCGAATGAGGGATGCACCTTTGCGCGGGTCAGCGGAGGCGAGGGCGAGGATGGGCCCGTCGAGCGTGCCCGTTTGCGCGGGCAGCGGCACGCCATCGGGCACCACGGCGATCTTCGACGCGGGCACGCCCGCCTCTTCCAGGCGCCGGCGGACGGCCTCGCTGACCGCGAGGAAAAGCGCCGCGCGGCGGTACTTCCAGCGCGAGAACCAGTGCGTCTTGACGGGGAAGTCCACGCGGCGGCTGACGACGAACGGCCTTGGCGCCAGCAGCGCGGCAAGCGTGTGGGAGCGGGCGTCGTGGCAATGCAGCAGGTCGCAGCCGCGCGCCAGCTTCCGCAACAAACCCGCTGACAGCGGCGCCGCGGGCAGGCCGGCGCGGCGAGCCGCATCCAGCAGCGGCGAGCCGCGCGGGGCAAGCAGCAGCGTTTCCACTGCGCGCCGCCGCAGCTCCCCCGCCAGCAGCAGCGCCTGGTGCTGGCCGCCGCGGAGGGAACGGCCGGCGTCGAGGTGCAACACGCGCATCGGCTCACCCGCCGGAAATCATGAAGCGCGCCTTGGCGTATTTGAGGAAGGTGTACAAGGCCGCCATGTAGGCGATGGCGAGCCCCTCCACCCCGTCGAGGAAGCCGCGCTTCAAAACATAAGTTCGGAAAAATGTCCATGCGGGCTCGAGCAGCAGGTGGCGGTAGCCGATGGCGGCGCGGCGCGCGGCAAGCTCCTCGGCGGCAAGCGTCGTGTAGCGGTCCATGGTCTTGAGGTGCTCGCTGAGGGAGCCGCAGGTGAAATGGAGCAGGTTGCCCTGGAGATGGCCGACGCGGCCGTCGCAGACGACGGATTCGTGGACATAGTCGCCCACCCAGCGGGCCTTGCGCCGGTCGAAGAGGCGGATTTTGCGGTCGGGATACCAGCCGGAGTAGAGAATCCAGCGGCCGAGATACTGGGCCAGGCGCGGAACGGTGTAGGCGTCGTACTGCGGGCCGTTCTTCTTGAGCTGCCAGATTTCGGCCTCCAGGTCCTCGCTGAGCGCCTCGTCGGCGTCGATGGAAAGGATCCAGTCGTGGGTCGCCTGCGCGGAGGCGAAGTTCTTCTGCCCGGCGTAGCCGCGCCACCCGGCTTCGATGACGCGGGCGCCGAACTTGCGGGCGATCTCGACGGTGCGGTCGGTGGAGCCCGAGTCGACCACGAGGATTTCGTCGCAGCAGCGCAGGCTTTCGATGGCGCGCGGCACGTTGCGCTCCTCGTTGCAGGTGATGATCGTCGCCGAGATCTTCATGCCGCGCGTCAGGGCAGCCAACCCTGCCCGTTATTGTACAGAACGGGCGCCGGAATGAAGCTCAGAACGAACACGACGAGCACGAGCAGGAAAACGCGGCGCCGGCCCGGCCCGAGCGGCGCGACGTCGTACACATGGAAATGCTTGCGGCCGAGGAAAAACAGGACCGCGGCCCACACCCACCACGGCCAGTACAGGAACCCGAGCAGGGCCATGGCCCCGATGGCGGCGGTGGAGATGGCGCGATGGCGCTCCCCGAAGCACGCATAGACGAGATGTCCGCCGTCGAGCTGGCCGATGGGAAGAAGGTTCAGCGAAGTGGCCAGCAGCCCCACCCATGCGGCCCGCGCCACCGGGTGAAGATAAATGTCCTCCGGCGGAACCCCGGGAAACAGCCAGATTTCAATCAGCCGCATCAGCAAAGGCGAGCCGAACTGAATCTCGCTTTGCTGCCCGATTCCAGGCACGACGCGCGACAGCGCCATGCCGATGCCCAATACCGGGATGACGAAGAGGAAGCCGGCCAGAGGGCCGGCGACGCCGACATCGAACAGCTCGCGGCGGCTCTTCACGGCCGAGCGGAACCGGATGAACGCGCCGAAGGTGCCGATGAAGGTCGGGGCCGGAAGAAAGTAGGGCAGGCTGGCGTCGATGCCGTGATAGTAGCAGGCCAGCCAGTGCCCGGCCTCATGCGCAAGCAGCACGAGCATCAGGGCCAGCGCGTAGGGCAGGCCTTCCACAAGCAGGCGCGGCTCGCGAAAGGCGTCGGAAAACGCGGCCAGGTCATGCTCGAGGTCGAAGGGCGGAAGCTGGTTGGCGAAGTTGTAATGAAGGCGCGCGCCGAGCGCGGTGGTGGTGAACAGCGTGGCCAGAAGCAGCGCGATGTGCAGCCACAGCCGGGGTTGCCCGGCCAGCGTGCGGGCAAGCGAAGGCGGCGCCCAAAACGGTTCATAGAAGGGGCGCGCGTCGTATGGCTGCGGCTTCACGTTCCGCCCTGGCGACCGGTCAGTCGAGCGACTGCAATTCCTTGCCGGGCTTGAAGCGCACAGCCTTGCCGGGCGGGATGGCCACCTCGGCGCCGGTGCGCGGGTTGCGTCCGATGCCGGTCTTGCGCGGCCGCACGGTGAAGATGCCGAAGCCGCGCAGCTCGATGCGCTCTCCCTGGGCGAGGGCGCGTTTCATGGATTCAAACACGGTTTCCACGGCCATTTCCGCCTTGGTCTTGGTAATGCCCGTGCGGTTGACAACCTCGTTGACGATATCGAGCTTGATCAAGAGCGCCTCCTGAGGGGAGAGAATCGTCCGCCTGCGCGAGCCCCTTCCGGCCCGCATCGCAAACCCTATGATAGGATTAGGTTTTTGGCCTTGTCAAGCACGTTCAACAGGAATGACACTTCGGCCTCGGGCGTCCCGGCTGCGCTGTTCCGCCGCGTCTGCGGCGCTTTCGCGACCGGCGTGGGCGTGGCGACGGTGACCGGCCGCGACGGCAAGCCGCACGGGCTGACGGTGAATTCGTTCACCTCGGTGTCGCTGCATCCGCCGCTGGTGCTGGTCTGCATCGGCCACAAGGCGGCCACGCACGGGCCGTTCTCGACGGCGGCCCACTTTGCTGTGAATTTCCTGGACGAGTCGCAGCGGGAGCTTTCCGACCGCTTCGCCTCTTCGCATCCGGCCCGGTTTGAGGGCGTGCGGTGGAAGGCCGGCGCAACCGGGGCCCCGGTGCTGGAAGACGCGCTGGCCGTGCTCGAGTGCGAGACGTGGCGGCGGATGGACGCGGGCGACCACACGATCTTTCTCGGCCTGGTGCGCGAGGCGCGCGCCCGGGAAGGCCGCCCGCTTGTTTACTTCGGCGGCAAATACCGCCGGCTCGACCGGGGCTGATCAGCCGGCAAGCTCTTTCAGTTTCGCCAGCACGGCGTCATAGTTCGGGTGCTGGGAGACTTCCGGGACATATTCCACGTATTGCAGAACATTGTTCCCGTCGAGCACGAAAATGGCGCGGCATTCGATGCGCCAATCCTTGATCAGCGTGCCGTAATTCTGGCCGAAGCTGGCGTACTTGTGGTCGCTGATCATCTTTACATGGTCCGCGCCGAAAGTGGTGCACCAGCGGTTCTGGGCGAAGGGCAGATCCATGCTGATGGTGTAGAAGGACACCTGCGGAAACCTGGCCGCCTCGTTGTTGAAACGCTTGGTCTGCATGTCGCAGACGGGCGTGTCGAGCGAGGGCACCACGCTGAAGACGCGGATCCCCCGCCCCGTCGAGGCCAGCGTCACCGGCTGGAGCGACTTGTCGACCGCCTCGAAATCCGGGGCCTTGTCGCCGACCTTCAGCTCCGGTCCGACGAGTTCGAGCGGCATTCCTTTGAAAGTGGTCGTGCGGGCCATGAATCCTCCTGGATAAGGGAAATCGGGTACAGCTCACGCCCAGTTTAACAGGGCGCGCAACTCCTCAACGGACCCGGCCGGCGGCTTGCAGACGAAGTCCGCGCAGACGATGGCGGCGGGCGGGCCGGAGCGGTCCCGCCACGCGGCCGAGGCGAAAGGCTCGAAGCGGCGGTGGAACTCGCGCGCGAGCTCCCCGGCTTCGCCGCGGAACTCGATTTCCACGGGCGGAGACGAATGCAGCAGCAGGGCCGAAAGCATCCGCGGCAGTGCGGAAGGCTGGCGCTCGAGGCGTTCGGCGAAAGTTTCCAAGGCGCGGCGCGCCGGCGCGAGCAGGCGCTCGTCGCCAGTGAGGCGCGACAGGCGCAGGAGCGCCTCGACAGCCAGCGTGTTGCCGGAGGGCTCGGCGCCGTCGTAGTCTTCCTTCATCCGGAAAATCAGATCGGAATTCGAGTCGGGCGAGGAGAAAAATCCCCCGCCCTTTTCGTCGTGAAACTGTTCGATCATGACGCGGGCCAGCCGGACTGCTGTTTCCGCGAACCGGTCCTCGAAGAGAGACTGATGGAGGTCGACAGCGGCGAGGACAACGGCGGCGTAGTCGTCGAGCATCGCCGGGATGGATGCCTCGCCCTCGCGCCAGCGGCGGAAAAGCCGGCCTTGCGGATCGAGCATGCGCTGCTCGACAAAGCGGAATGCGCGGACGGCGGCGTCGATGTAGCGAGGCTCGCCGAGCGCCGTGCCGACGCGCGCCAGCGCGCTGATCATGAGGCCGTTCCAGGCGGCGAGAACCTTGTCGTCCAGGTGCGGGCGGGGCCGTGCGCTGCGCGCGCGGAGGAGCGCGGCGCGGGCCCGCGCCACCTCCACATCCTTTGCCAGCTCCGGCTTCGCCAGCCAGAGGATGTTGCGCCCGGCGAACTCGCCGTGGGGGTCGTGATCCACGTTGCCCTCAGGGCGGCAGCCGTAGGCTTCCGCGAAGCGTTCCGCGCCGGCGCCCAGCAGCCCGGCGAGCTCGGACCAGGCCCAGAGGTAGAACGCCCCCTCCCCTTTCCGCCCCGGCTCGCCGGGGATTTCGCTGTCGGCGTCTTCCGCCGAGCAGAATCCGCCCGCCGGATGCGTCATGTCGCGCAGGACATAATCGCAGATTTCCCGCGCCGTGGAGGCAAATTCCGCCTCGCCGGTCGCCTGAAAAGCCTCAATATAAGCCGCGGCGAGCTGGGCCTGGTCGTAGAGCATTTTTTCAAAATGCGGAACGAACCAGCGCTCGTCGACCGAATAGCGGTGGAAGCCGCCGCCGAGCTGGTCGTACATCCCTCCGCGCCGCATGGCGGCGAGAGTGCGGACGGTCATTTCCAGAGCTTCCTCGTTGCGCGACTGCCGCCAGTAGCGCAGCAGGAAGTGCAGCACGGCGGGCCGGGGGAACTTCGGCGCGCCGCCGAAGCCGCCGTGGCGCGGATCGAAGGAGCGCCGGAAGGCCTGGAAGCCGCTTTCCACAGCGGACAGGGAAGGCATGTTTCCGCGGGAGACGATTTCCACGGCGCTCTTGATTTCCGCCTGGATGCGGATGGCCGATTCGAGAATTTTGTCCTTTTTTTCTTTCCAGGCGGCAGCAATTTGTTCGAGAATCTGACGAAATCCTGGCCGCCCCCAGCGGGACTCGGGCGGAAAATACGTCCCGCCATAAAAAGGCTTCAGGTCCGGCGTCAGCCACACGCTGAGCGGCCAGCCGCCGCTGCCGGTGGTCGCCTGGACGAAGGTCATGTAGATGCGGTCGACGTCCGGGCGCTCCTCGCGGTCCACCTTCACGGGAACGAAGTGCTCGTTGAGAATGCGGGCGATGGTTTCGTCTTCGAACGATTCGCGCTCCATCACATGGCACCAGTGGCAGGTGGAATAGCCGATCGAAAGAAAGATCGGCTTGTCTTCCGCGCGCGCCCTGGCGAAGGCGGTCTCGCCCCAGGGCAGCCACGCCACCGGGTTGTGCGCGTGCTGTAGCAGGTAAGGACTCTTTTCGTAAATGAGTGCGTTGGTATGCATCGGAACAGGGGAACGGGTATGCTCGAAACGTGATGACGCGCCGCCGCCCGGCCGGGCGCGCGCGGCGCGAACACCCGAAAGCGCGGCACCGCGGCTACCAGTCAGCGGACGCCGGTCAGGAGATTGGATTCATGACCGATTTTGAAAGCTTCAAGAAACAGGCTCTCGACGAGCTGATCGAATGGCTGCGCATCCCGAGCGTGAGCACCCTGCCCGAGCACAAGCCCGACATGGAGCGGGCCGCGCAGTTCGTGAAGACGGCGCTGGAGCGGGCGGGGTTGACGCGCACCGAACTGATTGACCGGGCCGGGCATCCGATGGTGTACGGGGAGTGGCTGGGCGCGCCCGGCAAGCCCACGCTGCTGCTGTACGGCCACTACGACGTGCAGCCGCCGGATCCGCTGGAGGAGTGGGTGTCGCCGCCGTTCGAGCCGCAGATCCGCAACGACAACATCTACGCGCGCGGCGCCACGGACGACAAGGGCCAGACGTGGATCCTGGTGAAAGCCGTCGAGTGGCTGATGCAGCGGGACGGGCGGCTGCCGGTGAACGTGCGCTTCCTGATCGAGGGCGAGGAAGAATGCGGGGGCGAAGCGGTGTCGCGCTATGTGGCGGAGAAGCCGGCCCAGCTTGCCTCGGATGCGGCGGTGATCTGCGACAGCGAGATGTTCGCGCCGGGGCTGCCGTCGATCTGCACCGGCTTGCGCGGCATCGTCTATGGCGAGCTGCACGTGGAGGGCGCGCGGCAGGACCTGCACTCCGGCGTCTACGGCGGCGTGGCGCCGAACCCGCTGATGGCGATTGCGGAGATCCTGACGGCGCTCAAGGACCGCGACGGGCACATTCTGATTCCGGGGTTTTATGACCGCGTGGTCGAGCCCGCGCCGGCGGAAAAGGAAGCCTGGGCGCGGCTGCCATTCGATGAGAAAGAGTATCTCGAGAAAGAAATCGGCGCTCCGGAGCTGACCGGCGAGCCGGGCTTCACGGTGTTTGAGAGGACCTGGGCGCGGCCGACTCTTGAAGTCCACGGCATTCGCGGCGGCTTCATCGGGGAGGGCGCCAAGACAGTGATCCCGGCGCGCGCGGTGGCCAAGATTTCCATGCGGCTGGTGCCGGATCAGCGCCCCGAAGAGGCGGTGGAGCAGCTGAAGGCGGCCATCGCGCAGGCGCTGCCGCGCGGCGTCCGCGCCGAGTTTCGCCTGTTGCATGGCGCACCGGCAAGCCTCGTGGACCCGGAGAATCCCTTCGTGAAGGAAGCGGCGGCAGCGCTTGAGGAGGTATTCGGGCGCAAGACCGTATTCATCCGCAGCGGCGGTTCGATCCCGATCGTCGGCCTGTTCAACGAGCACCTGCGGATCCCGAGCGTGCTGATGGGATTCGGGCTCCCGGACGACAATCTCCACGCGCCGAACGAGAAGTTCCACGTGCCGAACTTCTACTGGGGCATCGCGGCGGTGGCGCGCTATCTGGAACGGCTGGGCGGCTGAAGGGCGGCAAGGGCGGGCTCAGTGCAGCCCGATCTTGCAGTCGTGCCGGAGCGCTTCCAGCTCGAGATCGCGGTAGGCGCGGGTGCGGCGGGTCATCTCGTCGAAGTCGACCTGGTGGGCATCGAAGCAGGGGCCGTCGACGCAGGCAAAGCGCACCTGCCCGCCGACAGTGACCCGGCAGCCGCCGCACATGCCGGTGCCATCGATCATGATCGGGTTCAGGCTGGCATGCAGCTTGATGCCCCAGCCGCGCGTGGCCTCGGCAGCGGCTTTCATCATCGGGATGGGGCCGATCACGTGGCCCTCGGCAAAGGAGCCGGGGCCGGCAAGGCTGAGCAGGAGTTGGACCACATTGCCGTGGAAGCCGTAGGAGCCGTCATCGGTGGCCCAGTGCAGCTCGTCGCAGCAGGCGCGCAGCTCGGCGTCCAGAATCCGGTAGGCATCCGAACGCGCGCCGCAAAGGGCGACCACCGTGTTGCCGGCTTCCTTGTAAGCGCGGGCCACGGGGAGCAGCTCGGCCACGCCGACGCCGCCCGCCATGCAGAGGACCCGCTCGCCGGCGCAAATCTCGGCCGGCTCGCCCAGCGGGCCGACGACGTCGCAAAGCGAGTCGCCGGGATTCAGCGAGACGGCCTCGCGCGTGGTCTTGCCCACGGCCTGGATGACCATGGTGATGGATTGCCGTTCGGCGTTGGAATCGACGATGGTGAGCGGGATGCGCTCGCTGTGCTCGAGAGGGCGGATGATGATGAACTGTCCGGCGCGCCAGCGCTTTTGGATGCGCGGCGCGACCACTTCAAGCAGGGTGATCTCCGGCGCCAGCTGGCGTTTGTCGAGGATCAGCGCGCTCATGCCTTCACCTCCTCTTTCTGCTCGCGGGCGCCGCTCAGGGCTTCGTGGATGGCCTTGGCAGCGGCGCGCCCGTCTTTCATGGCGAGAATCACGGTGGAGCCGCCGCGGACGACGTCACCGCCAGCGAAGACCTTGGGGATGGACGTTTCGCCCCAATCGTTGATGACGATCTTGCCGCGGCGGGTGACCAGCTGGGGCGTCGAGCGCTGAAGCGTGGGGTTCGGCGCCTGGCCGATGGCGGCGATGACGGTTTCCGCCGGGATGCGGAATTCGGAACCCGGGATCGGCACCGGAGCGCGGCGGCCGCTCTCGTCCGGCTCGCCCAGCTCCATGCGGATGCACTCCATTTCGCGCACGTTGCCGTTTTCGTCGCCGTACAGGGCGACGGGGGCGGCCAGAAACTCGAAGCGCACGCCTTCCTCCTCGGCGTGCTCGATCTCTTCGAGCCGGGCTTTCAGCTCGGCGCGCCCGCGGCGGTAGAGGATGGTCACTTCGCTGCCCAGCCGCACCGCCCAGCGCGCCGCGTCCATGGCGGAGTTGCCGCCGCCGACCACCACCGTGTGCCGGCCGACCCGCACGGGCGTGGGCGAATCCGGGAACTTGTAGGCCTCCATCAGGTTGACGCGCGTCAGGAACTCGTTGGCCGTATACACGCCAATCAGGTTCTCGCCCGGGATGCCCATCAGATACGGCAGCCCGGCGCCGGTGCCGATGAAGATCGCCTCGTAGCCCTCCTCAAACAGGTCTTCGATGGTGGCGGTCTTGCCGACGATAAAGTCGGGGACGAATTCCACGCCCATGTTCTGGAGCCGCGCAATTTCCTCCTGGAGGATTTCCCGGGGCAGGCGGAAATTCGGGATGCCGTAGGCCATCACGCCGCCCAGCTTGTGCAACGCCTCGAACACCGTCACACGGTAATTCAGGCGGACCAGGTCGTAGGCGGCGATCAGCGACGCCGGGCCGCTGCCAACCAGGGCCACCTTCTTCCCGGTCGGCTTCGGGTAACTGTCGGCAAGCTCCTTCATCCGCTGGCGCGCGTGGTCGGCGGCGAAGCGCTCCAGCGAGCCGATGGCCACCGGGTCCCATTTCTTGCCAACGACGCAGGCGCTCTCGCAAAACAGTTCATGCTGGCAGACCCGGCCGCAAACGCCCGGAAAGGGGCTCTGTTCGCTGATCACATCGTGAGCCCCCTGGAAGTCGCCCTCCACGATGCGCAGAATGAAGCGCTTGATGTCGATGTGCAGCGGGCAGGCCTCCACGCACGCGGGCTTCTGGCACTGGAGGCAGCGCTGCGCCTCCAGTTGCGCCTGCTCGGGCGAGTACCCCAAGGCGACCTCGTCGGCTGTGCGGCGCCGCCGTTCGGGATCAAGCAGCGGCAGGGGCTGGCGGGGAAGTTTCGGGTTTGGTTTGAATTTGGGCGGGGCGGAGGCCATACGCACTCCATTCTAGCAATGGGGATGCCAAAATCCGGATTCCGGTGACATTCCCCAGGCTGCCTCCGCCCCAGCCCGGAAGGACGCTTTTCAGGGGCGCTTGCCGGCCATCCAGAGCCACTCCTCAGTGGCGCTGCCGTCGTCGGCCGCCGCTTCTCCCTCCATCTGGTCCCCGGCGAACCGCGCCGTCATGCGCCAGGTGCGGCCGCCGGCCGGACCGGCGGGGTCCTCCACCTCGAATGTCAACGTGTCTCCGTTGATCTTCCCGTTGCGAAGGGGCAGCAGTGGGCTTTCCGGGAAGCTGAAGTAGCCGTGAAGGGCTTGCCCTTTGACGGCAAGAATCATCTCCGCGTTCAGCAGCCGGCCGGCCGCGGAGAGGCTCGAGTCCCAGACGCCGTTCAGCTCCAGCCGGGCCTGCGGCTCGCCGAACTCTTTCTTCGCCTTTTCGGTGACTTCCCAGTAGTACAGCGTCTTGCCGTTGACCTCGATTTTCCTGTCGGGCTTCCAGTCGCCCATGTCGAAGCTGTGGCTGACGATGCGGGCGCCGACGCGCAGCTCGCGCAGCAGCTTGGGGCGCAGCCGCAAATTGACGTCGGGCAGAAGGTAGAGCGTGACCAGGGTCGCCTTGCTGATATCGGCGTCAAAGAGATTCTTCTCGACGAACGTCACGCGGTCCTCGACGCCGGCCTTCCTGGCGTTCTCTTTGGCCTCGGCGATGCGTTGCGGGTTGAGATCGTAGCCCATGCCTTGCGCGCCGAACTTTTCGGCGGCCATGATCACGATCCGCCCGTCGCCGCAGCCGAGATCGATGACAAAGTCCGAAGGCTGGATCTTGCCGAGCTTGAGCATCGCCTCGACGATCGGCAGAGGCGTGGGGACGTAGGGCACGTCGCCGCCGTATTCGTCGTACTGGGCAAGCAGCTGCCACGGGGCGAACAAAAAGGCCCCGGCAAGAACAACGAAACTTCTCTTCATGGCTGAAGGCTATCACAGCGCCAGGACCGCCTACGCGGAAGCGGACACGGAAAGGCGGCCCGGCGCCGCGACGCGCGCTGCGCGATGAGGCCTCGGGGCAAACCGGACAACGAAGCCGGGAGTCCGGCCCGCAGCGCCGCGCGGGTTGCTACAACTTTTCCGCGAAAAGCCCGGCGCCTTTTCGAAAACGGAGCCAGCGCGCTCCCGGCCGCCCCGGGGCGGGTCCGTATACTGAATAAAGAAGCCCCGCGATGAACCCTTCTGCCGAAGCGTTGACGGCCACGGCCGCATCTTCGCGCCTCCGCGCGGGCGCAATCGCGCTCGTGCTGCTTTCGCTGGGACATTTTCTGGTGGATTTGTATTCCGGCAGCCTGGGCGTGCTCCAGCCGTTCATTGTGCAGCGGCTGGGGCTGAAGCTGGCCGAGGCGGGGCTGCTTGGCGGCGTGCTCGTTTTCAGCTCCTCGGTGACGCAGCCGCTGTATGGATACCTGTCGGACCGCTTCCGCTCGCCGCTGTTTTCGGCGCTGGGCCCGGCGGTGGCAGGCGTGTTTATCCTCTCGGCCGCGCTGGCGCCCGGGTATCTCGCAGCGCTGGCATTGATGATTGCGGGCGGCGCCGGCGTCAGCGCCTTTCACCCTCAGGCCTCTTCGTGGGCCGCAGCCGGCATGAGTTCGCACCGGGCGCGGTGGATGGCGGTCTTTATCAGCTCGGGCACGCTGGGCATCGCCGTGGCGCCGGTCTTTTTCAAGGAATTCATCGCCCTGTTCGGCGTCGAGCGGTTGCTGTGGGCCTCGGCGCCGGGAATCGCCCTTTCGCTCATTTGCCTCGCCACAATCCGCCCGCCGGCCGGAGCGCATGCGGCGCGCAAGAGCTTCGACTGGCCGGCGCTGCGCGCGGTGCGGCGGCCGCTGGCCATCCTTTATTGGGGCGTGTTTTTCCGCTCGGCCGTGCAGGTGGTGTTTGCGCAGTTTCTGGTCCTGTACCTGAGCCGCGAGCGGGGCTACAGCCTGCATCAAGCTGCGTATGTGTTGTCCGCCTATCTGACGGCGGGGGCGCTCGGCGGGATCCTCGGCGGCCAGTTGTCGGCCATGTTCGGCCCCAAGCGGGTCATCATGCATTCTTTTTTGTGGTCGGTCCCGTTGATGGCGGTGTTCTTTCTGACGCCCGCGGCATGGGGGGTGGCGTGCCTGATCGCCGGGGGCTTTGTGCTTCTCTTCACGATTCCCGTGAACGTGACCGTGGCGCAGCGTCTGGCGCCGACGCAGGCAGGCACGGTGTCCGCGCTGCTGATGGGGTTCGCCTGGGGCGCGGCGGGCATGGTGTTTGTCCCTCTGACAGGGTGGCTGGCGGACCGGACCTCGCTTCATGCGGCCCTGGCGTCGCTTCTGGTCTTCCCGGCCCTGGGATTCTGGCTGAGCCGGATGCTGCCGGAGGACTTGTCGGAATGAAGAAGGCGGTTTGCCTGTTGAGCGGAGGCCTGGATTCGGCCACCGCGCTGGCCTGCGCCAGGCGCGACGGATTCGAGGCCTACGCGCTGACGTTCGACTACGGACAGAGGCACCGGATCGAGCTCGAGGCGGCGGCGCGCGTCGCCAGACAACTGGGGGCGGCCGAGCACAGGGTATTCCGGATCGACCTGCGCGCCTTCGGCGGCTCGGCGCTGACCGGCGACATCGCCGTGCCGAAGGACCGGCCGCTGGACCGTGCGGAAACAGAAATCCCGGTGACGTATGTGCCCGCACGGAACACCGTGTTTCTCGCGATCGCGCTGGCATGGGCCGAAGTGCTGGAGTCGTCGGACATCTACATCGGGGTGAACGCGGTGGATTATTCCGGATACCCGGATTGCCGCCCGGAATTCATCCGCGCCTTCGAGCACATGGCCAACCTGGCGACGAAGGCCGGCGTCGAAGGGCGGCTGCGTCTCCGCATCCATACGCCGCTCATCCATCTGAGCAAAGCCGGGATCATCCGGCTCGGGCTTTCACTCGGGGTCGACTTTTCGCTCACCCACAGCTGCTACGACCCGGTGGGCGAACTGGCGTGCGGACACTGCGACTCATGCCGGCTGCGCAAGGCGGGCTTCGCCGCCGCCGGCGTGCCGGACCCGTTGCGGTACGCCGGGGAGAGCGCGCGGTGAGAGTCTGCGAGATCTTCGAGTCGATCCAGGGCGAGGGCCTGCTGGCGGGCGTGCCCTCGCTGTTCATCCGCGCCTCCGGATGCAATCTGCGTTGCGCCTGGTGCGACACGCCCTATGCCTCCTGGGCGCCGGAGGGCGAGGAGTGGCCCGTGGACCGGCTGGCCGCGCGGGTGCGCCAGTCGCGCCTGCGCCACGTGGTGATCACCGGGGGCGAGCCGATGATCTTCGCCGACCTCGTGCCCCTCACCCGCGCCCTGAAAGACGACGGGCGCCACATCACGATCGAGACCGCCGGCACGGTGTACGCCGACGCGGCCTGCGACCTGATGAGCATCAGCCCGAAGATGTCCAATTCCACGCCGCACGGGATCGAAGGCGGCCGATGGGTGGAGATGCACGAGCGGGCGCGCTTGCAGATGGACGTGCTGCGCCGGCTGATCGCGCGCTACGAATACCAGCTGAAATTCGTCGTGTCGGCGCCGGAAGATCTCGATGAGATTTGCTCCCTGGCGAGCGGGCTGGGCGCGCCGCCGGAGCGGGTGCTGCTGATGCCGGAGGGCGTGACGGCGGACGAGCTGCGCGAGCGCTCGCTTTGGCTCGTGGATCTGTGCCGGGAAACGGGGTTCCGGTACTGCCCGCGGCTGCACATTATTCTCTACGGCAACCGGCGCGGAGTGTAGGCGCAGGCCTCAGGGAAAACTCCTACCGCTGCCCTCGGTGTTTTGCCCAAATCTCGGTTCATTTACGGATTGAAACATTCTTTGTCCGCCCGTACTGTCGAAGTTGGGTGACCCGTCCATGCAACTGAGGGGAATTGTCATTTGCCCGGAAGCGGACCTTGCGGCGAGGTTCGACGAAGCCCTGGCCGAGGTGCGGGGAGTGCAGGTGTTGCGGGAGCTGCGCCGGTACCCGGATTCGCTTGAGCTGATGCGGATGATCCGGTCGAGCGTTCCGCATGTGATTTTCCTGAGCATCGAGACCCTGCCGGTGGCGCTGGAGATTCTGGCCAAGGTCAAAGCCGAGGCGCCCGGCCTGCAGGTGGCGGCGTTGAGCCGGACGCTGGACCCCGCGGCGTTGCTCGAGGCGATGCGGGCGGGAATCCGGGAGTGTCTGGCGCTGCCTTTCGACCGCGACGAGCTGCGGGAAGCGCTGGCGAGAATCGCATCGATGGTGCAACAAACGCCGGTGTTGCTTGACGTCACCGAGCACCTTTACGCCTTCCTGCCCAGCAAGCAGGGCGTGGGGACGTCGACGGTGGCGATGAACATCGCCGTGGCCATGGGCCGGCACAAGGACAGCAACGTGCTGCTGCTCGACATGGATCTCTCCAGTGGCATCATCGGCTTCATGCTGAAGCTGACCAACACGCACTGCGTGGTGGACGCAGCGGAGAACGCCCACGCGCTGGACGAGTCGATCTGGTCGCAGATCGTCTGCCGGAAGGCGGGCATCGACGTCATCCACAGCGGCCGCCTGAACCCCGATTTCCGGATCGACGCGCAGCAGATCCGCCACATTCTGGATTTTGCCCGCCGCAATTACAAGACTGTTTGCGTCGACATCTCCGGCAACCTGGAGAAATACTCGATCGAGGTGATGCACGAGGCGAAGAACATCTTCATGGTGGTGACGCCGGAGATCCCGTCGCTGCATCTGGCGCGGGAAAAGCTCGCCTTCCTGAACCGGCTGGATCTGGCCGACCGCGTGCGGGTGATCCTGAACCGCTATCACCGCAAGAGTCTCGTCACGCCGTCGCAGATCGAAAGTCTGCTGGGGGTGCCGATCGCTTTCACCTTCCAGAACGACTACCAGGGCGTGCACGCCGCATTGCAGGACGGCCGCGCGGTGGATCCGGCCTCCGAGCTGGGCAAACAGTTCCGCGAGATGGCGGACTCGCTTCTGGGAGTCGGCGGAGAGAACAAGGAACCGGCGCAGCCGAAGAAACGGGTGGTGGAGTTCTTCTCGCTTCTGCCGCCGCGGGTGCCTGCGGCAGGCGGCGAGCGCCGCTGAAACCCGGCGCCCGCAGCGCCTGCGCAAGCGTGTGTGCCGCGCGGACAATCCCTGCCGCCTGCTGTCAGGCAGGCGTGCGCGGCGCTCCGGCCGGCAGGGCCAGGCGCAGCCCAAGGGGGCGCAAGCCGCGCCCGGCCCTGGTGGACAGGATCAGTACCCTTCCTGCTCCACCGTCACCTTGCCGGCAAAGCGCCGGTAGAGGAACCAGAAGTAGAACGCGGCGATGAGGATGCCGGGCGTGAACCACCACAAGCCGACCCTCAGCCCGTACTCGGGCGCGCTGGCGTTGTAAATGGTCAGGCTGAGCGCGGGGTCCGTGTTGGCCGGCAGCACCATCGGAAAGACGCCGAAGACGACGCTCGTCAGCATGCCGACGATGAACAGCATCGAGGAAAGGAACGCCTTCAGGTCGTCCTGCTTCCGCTGAAAAACCAGGATGCCGACGAGGGAGACCAGGGCCAGCAGCGGGAACACATATCCCGCAGGCCACCTGGCGAAGCTCTCCGCGAGTTTCGGCTGGAGACGGAAGCTGGCGACGGTGACAACCACCGTCAGCACAGCGACGGCGTACCAGACGGGCCGGGCGATGCTGCGCGCGCGCTCCTGTACCGGGTTGGGCGTCTTGCAGGCGACCCACAGCGCGCCGTGCTGGGTGAGCACGAGGAAGGCGTAGACGCCGATCAGGATGGTGTACCAGTCCAGAATGCCCGGCTCGCGGCCCGGCTGGAAATTGGTCCACAAGGGGAGGAAGAACTCGCCTTTTTCGTTGAGAGGCACGCCGCGAACCACGTTGCCGAGCGCAGCGCCGAAGAAGATGGCCAGCAGGGCGCTCGAGAAGCTGAAGATCACGTCCCACATCGGCCGCCAGACGGCGTTCCGGATGTGGGAGCGGAACTCGACCGAGGTGCCGCGGAGAATCAGCAGCCAGAGCACCATCATCAGCGGCAGGTAGAAGCCGCTGAAGCTGCTCGCATACAGCGCGGGGAAGGCGAAGTACAGCGTGCCGCCGCCGGCCAGCAACCAGACCTCGTTGCCGTCCCAGACGGGGCCGATCGATTTCAGCACCATGCGCCGCTCCTCGTCGGTCTTCGCCACGGCGAGGTGAATGATGCCGGCGCCGAGGTCGAAGCCGTCGAGCACGACGTACATGGCGATCATCACTGCAACAATCCAGAACCAGAGCACGGGAAGCATATCCGGTCACCTCCTTCAGCTGCGAGCAACGGGATCGGCCGCGGCGGGCGCGGCGGCGGGTTGGACAGGCACGCCGGGTCCGTGATCCAGCTCGCGCCAGATCATGAACAGGCCGAGCATCAGCAACAGCGTGTACATGCCCATGAAACCGAGCAGCGTGAACATCGTATTGCCGCTCGAGACGCTGGAAGAGCTGCCCTCCGCGGTCCGCATCAGGCCGTAGATCAGCCACGGTTGCCGCCCCAGCTCCGCAGTCATCCAGCCGGCGGTGTTGGCGACGTAAGGCAGCGGCGCGGCCAGCATGAGGATCCACAGCAATGGCTTCGAGTCAAACAGCCTGCCGCGGCGGAGCTGGATGAAGCTCAGCACCATCACGGCGATGAAGATGGTGCCCAGCCCGACCATGATATGGAAAGCGTAGTACAGCAGCGGGATGTTGGTCGGCCACTCGTCCTGCGGGAAGGCGTCCAGCCCCTTCACCTCGGCGTCCCATCGTTTGGAAGTGATGAAGCTGAGCACGCCCGGCACGAGGAACGGGTTGTCGATCTTCTGCTTCTCCACATCCGGCTGGCCAAGGATGATCATGGGCGCGGCCTCGCCGGTCCTGAAATGGGCTTCCATCGCGGCGAGGGTCGCCGGCTGATGTTTCGCCACCAGCATGCCCTGCTGATCGCCGGTGGGGAACAGCGCCAGAATCGAGGCGATGACCCCGACTGTGACGCCCACCCGCAGGAACGTGCGGGCGAAGTCCTCATGCTTCTTCAGCAGCAGGTACAGCGCCCCGACGCCGCTCGCGACAAAGGCGCCCGTGATGACGCCGCCGACGATGGTGTGCGAGTACTGCCAGAAGGCCCAATCGTTGAACACCAGCGACCACCAGCTGTCGAGCAGGATCTCGCCCTTGTCTCCCAAGCGGTAGCCCGTAGGCCGCTGCATCCAGGCGTTGGTGGCGACGATCAGGTAGCCCGACACCCAGCTGCCGATCCAGACGGCCAGCGAAGCCAGCCAGTGGCCAACGGGGCCGAGGATCTTCTCTCCGAACAGAAGCAAGCCCAGGAAGGAGCTCTCCAGAAAGAACGCGTACAGGCCTTCCATGGCGAGCGTGTGGCCGATGACGCCGCCGGCGGCCTTCGAAAACCGGGACCAGTTCGTGCCGAACTGGAACTCCATCGGAATGCCGGTGACGACGCCGAGCGCGAAGTTGATGGCAAAGATTTTCGCCCAGAACCGTGCGGCCTGGTTGTAGTGCTCGTTGCCGGTCCTCAGGGCCATGGTCTTCAGGATGAAGATCAGCAGCGCGAGGCCGAGGGTGAGCTGGACGAACAGGTAGTGGAACGTGACAGTGAATGCGAAGTGGAACCGGTGAAGATCCAGTGCAATGTCCATCGGTTGGCGGACCTCCCTGATGAGTTTACATCCGTTAATGACAGACTGATGCGGCCGGGGCGGATCCGTGACAGCCAGCCGCCGCCGCGGCCCGTTTTCCGTGGGTCGGCGGGGGCCGGAAAGGGCCGTTGCCCGCCCGCTGCGGGTGCTTCCGGCCCCGCTGTCCTCCCTAAAGTCTTCACCCATTTGGACGATA
>Ga0068707_1000322_pt1 | contig 29743 bp, 27 predicted proteins | sample YNPNPMetaG_FD_66600 | JGI IMG/M metagenome (GOLD analysis project Ga0068707, IMG submission 66600) | Anoxygenic and chlorotrophic microbial mat microbial communities from Yellowstone National Park, USA - YNP NP MetaG | ecosystem: Environmental > Aquatic > Thermal springs > Hot (42-90C) >... | reverse complement strand
TTTATACGGGTTCAAGGGTCTTTGCGCCCCTTGAACCATCCGCCCATTGATGAGGACGAGATGGCGCGATTCATCCTCCCGATGCTCGATGAACGTTTGCGCCGAATACTGGAAGACGAGGGGGGCTGCGACTTCGCCCATGTCGTCGATGTGGACGGCGTTACGTGGCGGTTTCGCGTGAACGTCCTTCAGCAGATGGGCTTTTTGGGACTGGTCGCCCGGCGGATCAATAACTACATTCCCGATTTCGAGAAGCTCAATCTGCCTCCGATTCTGGAAGATCTCTGTAAATTCGACCAGGGCATGATCCTCCTGGCCGGTGTCACAGGGTCTGGTAAGAGCACGACGATTGCCTCGATGCTCAACTGGATCAACCGGCATTATCGCAAGCATATTCTGACCCTCGAGGATCCGATTGAGTTCACGTTCACCGAAGACAAGTGTTTGATCAATCAGCGAGAGGTCGGGATTGACGTCAAGAACTTCATTATCGGAATGAAACACGCCGTGCGGGAAGATCCGGACGTCATGCTGGTTGGAGAAATGCGTGACCGCGAAACCTTTGAAACAGCGATTCAGGCTGCCGAGACTGGTCACCTTGTCTTTGGGACAATTCACGCCTCGAGCGCCCCAAGTACGGTCAGCCGAATCCTGGACCTGTTTCCGCAGTCCATGCATAAGGCGATTCGAAGTGCCATCGCCTTTAACATGAAGGCCATCATCGCTCAGAAGCTCCTGCCATCCATCAATCCCCAGGTCAAGCGAGTTCCGGCCGTCGAGGTCATGATTTTTAATCCGATGGTGAAGAAGCTTCTCCTGGAAGAGCAAGATCAGAAGCTGGCCGACGTAATCCGCATCAGTAAAGAAGAAGGGATGCAGGATTTCACGATGAGTCTCAAGAGCCTGGTGGAGCGGCGGCTGATTGACCGGGCAACGGCCTTCGAAGTAGCTCCTAATCCAGAGGCTTTGCAGATGGCTTTGAAAGGGATCGAAGTTAAGGCACCTGGGATTATTTGATGGGCATCCTCATGATAGACAGCAAGAGCTCGGTTGTTCGTCGAATCGGGTTGTGCGCGATCTTACTTGCGCTGGCCTTAGGGTGGAACAATACCCTTCTCATGGCGGGACCATGGCCGCCGACGGACATTCTTTTTGGGCAGACCAGCGGCGGTTGGTCTGGGCCCGGGTTTTACATCAGCATTTGGAAATGGCTGGCATTCGTGCTCGTCTTTTTGTTCTGGGTTAAAGCAGGGGATTGGATCAACCAGGATGCCCAGCGGCTTGACTTCGCCTATCAAACTTGGAATACCGTCTATTTCTTCGTGTTTGCCTTTCCTTTTTTCATCGTGCTCTTTGTCCTCGGGGCTGCCGGTGGTTTTGTGCTGGCTTTTGCCATCGTTTTCCTGGCGGCCGTGGTGCCTTTCGCCATCTACGTCGTCTGGCGGAACGGAAAAGTGGGGGCGGAAGAGCGTGTTTTTACGCCGCTGCATTTCAAGAAGTTGATCGGACAACTTTCCGGAAAAAAGGTGGTCGTTCCAACGTCTCCCGACGATCTTCCTCCGCCGATCCGGTTTGAGCCGATAGCCAAGACCCAGCAGGAGAAGAACTTGCGGTTGATTCCCGCCAGACAGCATCCTGGATATCAATCGGCCCGCGAGTTCATCGCTCAGGCGCTGGATCGACGAGGCGAGGCCATCGACCTGATGGTCGCCCCGACGGCGACAACGATGCGATACATGATCGACGGGGTATGGGTCAACATGCCACCAATTCCAGCAGAAATGGCCATTGGGGCGGTGGAAGTCCTCAAGATCCTTTGTGGGCTGAATCCCCAGGATCGCGTCAATCGGCAGCAGGGAAAACTGGACCTGAAATATCACGATGTAGCCCTGGGGCTGACCTTCGCTTCTCAGGGTGTGAGTGGCGGTGAGCGGCTCGTGATCCAATTTGTGGAGAAGAAGTCGCGATTCCGCAAGCTCGAAGATTTGGGCATGCGGCCCAAACTTCAGGAGACACTCAAGAGTTTCCTCAATGCACCGCAAGGGATTATTGTTTTCTCAGCCCCGAAGGAGCATGGTTTGACGACCACGGTTACTTGTGCCATTCTTACTGGTGACCGATTTTCCCGCGAGTGGATCAGTATTGAAGACGAAGACAAAACGTACGAAGTGATCGAGAACGTTCAGCCGCATGTGATCACAGCACAGGATCGGCAAGATCTTGAGCAGGCCTTGGAAAAGATCTTCCACCTGGAACCTAATGTCGTCGTTTACCGCGATTTGCCAGATGGAAGGGTCCTGGAAAAACTTTCGCAGGAAACGGAAAACAATCGTCTTGTGCTGACAACCGTGCGGGCCAAGGATTGTTGCGACGCCCTTCTGAAGCTGATGGCCTTGCAACCGCCATCGAAGACGTTTCCTGAAAAGGTGATCGGTGTTGTCAATCAGCGGGTGATGCGGCGATTGTGTGACAAGTGTCGCCAACCCTATGCCCCGCCAGCCGAGTTGCTTCAACGATTGGGGATTCCACCGGGCCGGATTCAGGCCTTTTTCCGACCCCGTGTTCCCACACCGGAAGATAAGGAAGTCTGTCCGCAATGTCAGGGGCTAGGGTATTTTGGCCGAGCTGCCGTATTTGAGGTTCTAACGGTCAATGACAGTTTTCGAAAGATTCTTGCGAGACGGCCTGATTACGTAACGATGAGAAAGGCCGCCCGCGCCGCTGGAATGGCAACCTTGCAGGAGGAGGGCGTGCTGCTTCTGGCCCAGGGAATTACCTCCTATGAAGAATTGATGCGGGTCCTACAAGGGTGAGGACAATTTCGGGACCAACGAATTCGCTGTATATAGAGCAAAAATGCCGGGTGGCTGGGTTTAATTGGCGGTATAGTGATTTCCCACGCATATACATATAGATGAGGAACGAGTATGATACTAGCTCTCCTGCAATTGGTGGTGATCGCAGCGTGCATTGGATTCCTATTCTGTGAAGGAATGTGGGGGAATTTTATTCGCGTGGCTAATTTGACGTTTGCCGGGATTCTGGCGACCAATTTCTTTGAGCCGTTTGCTCGTTTCTTGGAAGACATGATTGGTCCCAAGCTTACGTATTTTTACGATTTTCTTGGCTTTTGGCTACTTTTTGTGATATTCTTCTTAATTTTGCATGTGGCGACCTCAGCCTCATCGCGGGTCAAGGTCCGTTTCAATCGGCATGTTGATAATTTTTTTGCGGTGATTTACAGCATAAGTGTTGCTGTGACTCTCAATAGCCTAATGTTGTTCTCACTCCATTTGGCTCCGTTGGGGACAAAACCGTTTGGGAGAGCCGCGGTAGAAGAGGGTGTTCCCCTGGGCCTCCGCTGGGGAGTCGTCATGCAGGGAGTTAGTGTCGGGGCCATGTCGCGGGCTGTCGGACCAGAAGAAGAGAGCGTTTACAATGGTCCCGTTGCATCGTTTTTGGGACCGGGAAATATCTTTAAGCGTTATCTTGAACGGGCAAAGAGCCTGGAATCGCAGGTGAACAGTGGCGGCGGGTTCACAACCGATTCGGCACCACCGCGGTAGGTTGCGTTTGCTCGCCTCGTTGAGATTGTGGGGTGTTGCTTCTTCCTCCTCGGTGGTTTTGCTGGTGTATGCGTCAGGTTTGCAAGTAAGGCGAGGAGGACAGGAGCGCGGCGATTGTAACAACTGTTCGGAGAGGCATGCTTGTCATGCCCGCTGAAGTGGGATGGATGGTCAAACATGACGCGACGGACCCGACAAGCGGGTCCCTCCGAGTGGCGCATATCGGAGGGGCGTGCTTATCACGCCCGCCGAAGTGAAATGGATGATCCAAGGTCGTGCAGTGGACCCGACAAGCGGGTCCCTCCAACACGTGGAGCGGCGCGATTGTCGTGCCCGTTCCGAAGGTCGCACTCGCAGGAGACTGAGTCACAAACAAGACACAGACACGTTTTGTTGTCGCCAAAGCCTATTGTTAGAATCTCGGAGGTTTGGAATCGATGAGCGGTACGGCCAGGTTCTCTCCGGATGAAACTGTTGTTCCTGAGGCAGCGGCCTATCGTCCCCTGAGTGTGGCGGCTGTTCTGGCTTTGTTGCTGGGATTGGTGTCATTCACGGCCCTGCTCACGCCGATGCTCTGGGCTGTCGCCTTCGCGGGGGTCATTGTCAGTGTCGTTGCCTGGGTTCGAATCCATCGCTTCGAGCCGCCGTTGACCGGGCGAACGGCAGCCTTGCTTGGGTTGATTCTCAGCCTGTTTACCGCGGCCGCAGCACCGACACAATGGTATGTCCGTCGAGCGCTCCTGGTCCAAGAGGCTCAGCAATTCGTCCAATTGTTTTTCGATTATCTCAAAGAGAATCAGCCACATAAGGCCCACCAGTTGAGTATGGCAGCCCGACAACGATCCCCAATCGATGAAAACCTCTGGGCGAAGTATGCCCCGGAAACGAATGCTCGGAAGGATCTGGAAGCCTTCCTGGAGCGGAAAGAAGTGCGTGCTATTTTGATTCTTTCTAAGGACCCCCGGACCACGATTCGGCTTTTCGATATTGAAGGTGTCTGGCGAGAAGATGACGAGGATCGAGTAGCCTTAAGTTACGCAGTGACCTATTTCGATAGCGATAACAAAAAACGGACTTTTTTCGTGAATGTCTCTGCAAATCGTTATTCCATGAAAATGCAGGGGGTCTCGGACTGGTACATCAGCAACATTAGTAGTTACGCCGCGCCGCAAGCCCTGGAAGCTGAAAAAGCAGCATGGGACGAAAAACAGAAGAAGCAACGTCCTTTAGCAGCGCCGGTGGATGAGAGGTCTTCACCGGACGAGTAAGAGTGCATGTCCTGTCTGCGGGCGGCAGCGGATCGATGTTCCTCGAACGCTTAGGTCGTTTGGTCCGGCAACCCTGACCATAGGGAAGGGATACGACGATGGCCCTCTCAGAAGAGCTGGAACGTCTCCACCGATTACACCAGGCCGGTGGACTTACTGATGAAGAATTTGCTGCTGCGAAGGCCCGCCTTTTGAAAGGAGAACCACAATCAGAATCATCGTCACTAGGTCCCTTCCGTCTCCGGGATCGATTGCAGGACAGCCGATTTTGGGCAATGCTTCTTCATCTCTCGTTGTTGCTCAACTTTCTCATGCCGGGCGGCGGATTCATCGTACCTTTCTTGATCTGGCAGCTTGGTAAAGAGCGCTTCCCGGAACTCGATCAACACGGAAAAAATGTGGTCAATTTCATCCTGACATATGGCATTTATGCACTGGTTCTGTTTTCCGTGGTTTTGGTTTCAGGGATTGGAGTCATTGTTCTAGTCCCGTTATGGTACATCGTGATGGGAGTCGTGGCCCTGCTGGCTCTATTTGCCGCGTGGAGAGCCAACCAGGGACAGGTTTGGCGATATCCCCTCTGTTTTCGATTTTTCGAATAGGCCAGACCTTGTTTCGGAGAGAAATGAATCGCAGGAAATTGACTTTTCTGCCCGAGCAGCGTTTCCTGATCACAATTGGTATAGGGAAGACAGCGCGTATTTCGGCATCACAGTCTTTTCAATTGTGCGCCTTGATGAGGCTGTTACAGGTTTCCAATAATGTCCTTTTTACCGCACAGGTATTCCCCTCTTGACAGGCCACTGAGGCGTGACAGGGATCGACAGCATTCGTTGGACACGCCGCATGTTGGCGGGAATAATAGAGACATGGAGCATCTGAAAGAGGTGTTCTCGACGGAAGAAAAAGCTGATAAGACGTCTCGCTCCAAAAGGTGACATCATGGGTCGAGTGAACCGGCGACGATTCATTTTCCATTCTGCACACAAGACCATTGGTTTGTCGGCCACGTTAGCGGCTTTGACGCAGCACGATGTGCTGGCGGAGCTGTTGGAAGTTGAAGGCCCAGCTCGACGGCGTGTTCGTCCGCTTCGCCTGTGCTTGATCTCGGGTTCTGAAGAATACCGTTCCGACGAGTCGCTGGCCTGGTTTGGCGAATACCTGAAAGAAAACTACGCGATCGATTACAGCAAGGCATTTGCCACGAGTCTAACAGACCTGCCAGGGCTAGAAGCCCTCGACACGTGTGATTGCATGATTCTGTTCACTCGTCGCCTGCAAATCACGGGTGAACCGCTGGAACGAATCAAACGCTATTTCGAATCGGGCCGTCCCGCCATTGGTATTCGCACGGCAAGCCATGCCTTTCAAAACTGGCTGGAGCTGGACAAAGTCGTTTTCGGGGGTGATTACCAGAATCACTACGGCAAGAATTTTCAGCCCCTTATCGAGGTCGTGGAAAGCGCCAAGGATCATCCGCTGGTGCAAGGATTTGAGCCATATACGTCGTCGGGCAGTCTCTATCGCAACCCCAATCTCGCTGCCGATACGACGGTTCTCCTCAAGGGGACGATTCCCGAGCACACGGAACCTGTGGCCTGGACGCGAATCCACAAAGGCGCCCGTGTGTTTTACACATCCCTTGGCCATCCCGACGACTTCCGACAGAAATCGTTTTTGCGGCTATTGACCCGCGCCGTGTTCTGGGTTTGTGAGCGGGAGCTTCCGGACGTTTGAAACGACTCACCGCTGGGCTGCGACGATCATTTCTTGCTTGCGCTGAAGATAGGCATGACAGATTGCGAGCGCCAGGGCATCGGCCACATCCGGGGGATTGGGCAAACTTGGGAGGGCCAATTCTCTTTGAACCGCCCGCTGAATCTGTGATTTTGGCGCCCTCCCCGACCCTGTGAGGATACGCTTGACCTGCGTTGCCCCATAAGGAACGACGCGAATCCCTGCCTGCGCCGCCGCCAGGCAGATGACGCCTCGGGCGTGCCCCATCAAGATGGCTGTCCGTGGACGCTGGTAGTGCGAATAGAGTTCCTCCAGGGCAAGAACCGTTGGCCGAAACGCCTCAATTAATTCGGTGATGCCATCAAAAATCGTCTTGACGCGGTTTCCCAGATCGCCGCGGGCGACAGCCCGAATCACGCCGGCCTCGCAGAGATGGAGACATTGGACATCATCTATTTCCACCATCCCGTAACCCGTTACGTGAAGTCCCGGATCGACGCCCAGGATTCGGGAGGCAAGGCCCGGGCCCTTTTTCTCGGCTGTGCCGTTGTCGGCCGGAAGACATTCTCTTGAGGTCATCGTCTCCTCCCTGAAAGAAACCACGCAATTGCCACCGACCCACCGGAGCTTCCACGTCTCGCGGAGGACCTAACTGGTCTGGTCTGTAATCCGCCATTGGGTTCCGTCTGGGCGATCTTCCAGGATCACCCCCAATTCCGCTAATCCGCTGCGAATCCGGTCAGCAACCTGAAAATTCTTTGCCTTCCGAGCTTCACTGCGGATAGATACGAGCAAATCAAGAAGTTTGGGGACCAGACCGCTTTCTTCGGCCAACTGGCGTTTGGGCGGTGGTTGGCGGAAAAGCCCCAATACTTGTCCGAGTTCGCGAAGAACTCTGGCCCCACGCTCAAGTGCGGCGATTTTCTCGGGCGAACGCTGTGTTGGGTCCTCCAACCGGTGTTCGTCGATGAATCGATTCAAGCGTCGAACCAGCTCGAACAACTCACCGATTGCCCCCCCGGTATTGAAATCGTCGTCCATGAATTCGAGAAATCGGGTCCTGTGACCATGCACGTCCTTCAAGAAAGGATCTTCACAGCAGACAAACTCCCCCTCCTGCCGCCGCTGCGGAGTTGGTAAAGCGTAAAAAGACTGGCCCGACACCCGTTCGAACCGTTCGAAGAAACGATAGAACGTCTCGATGGCTGTCTCCATTTCCAGAAGCCGCCGTTCGCTGAACTCGATGGGACGACGATAATGCGTCGAGAGAATGAAGAAGCGGATCGTCTCCGGTCGGTATTCGGCGAGAAGCTCTCGAAACGGATTGGCACCCTTGGATTTGCTGATCTTTCCCGCCTGCTGGGCCTCCAGATCGTCCTCGGCCGATCGCGTGTGACGTCCGCCCACCTTGCCGATCTCATCCGCCGCCTGCATCAAGCCATTGTGCATCCAGTAGCGAACCATGGGTTTTCCGTGGCGGGCTTCGCTCTGGGCAATTTCGTTCTCGTGGTGCGGAAAAACAAGGTCAAGTCCACCTCCATGAATGTCGAACGTCTCACCCAGGATACGACTGCTCATGACTGAGCACTCGATATGCCAGCCGGGCCGCCCCGGCCCCCAGGGACTGTCCCAGGACGGCTCGTTGGGTTTGGCGCCCTTCCAGAGTGCGAAATCGTAGGGGGAACGTTTCCGCTCCGCGCCTTCGCCACCTTCGGGAAGCATGTTGTCCAACTTTCGACCACTGAGCTTGCCATAATCCGGTACCTTAGAGACGTCGAAATACACATCGCCCCCCGCCGGATACGCGTAGCCTTTTTGGATCAGATCTTGCGTGAAAGCAATGATCGCCTCAATATTCTCCGTCGCCCGCGGGAAATGGTCGATGGTATCGATTCCTAAAGCCTTTAGATTGGCCATGTAGTCGGCAATCATTTCGTCGGCCAATTGTGACATGCGGATGCCGCGACGTTGACTCTCGGCGATCAGTTTGTCGTCCACATCGGTGATATTGACGACCCACGTGACTTCGTAACCGTTGTAGGTCAAATAGCGTTTGACGGCATCGAAGATGATCGGCCCAACCATGTGACCGATGTGGCTTGGTTTGTAGACCGTCGGACCGCAAAGGTAAATCCCGACCTTGCCTGGCCGAACCGTCTCGAAAACCTCTTTCTTCCGCGTCAGTGTGTTATAGACCCGAATCATAGACCCTTCGCACGTTGAATAATACCCATGCTGTTAACGGATACTCCGCTACCTGCCAAATCGAACGAAGCCCTGCTATTCAAAAGATCGTATCTGCTCGCCGGGGAAACCTGCGTGTCAGGTCCGTCCTTTGGAGGGACGTGCTTGTCACGTCCGCTGCACGATGTTTGATTATCCATTCTGGTTCTGCGGGCATGACAGGCATGCCCCTCCGATTTTCGACATACACCGAAAACCATTCACCTCAACCCGGAAAGCCTACGGGGTTGCTTCTCGCGTTAAGAGGACCACGCATTCGGCGGCCACGGCCTCTTCACGACCGACCAATCCAACACCTTCTCCCGTCTTTGCCTTGATGTTGATCCTTTCAGCGGGCACACCGAGCAATTGACCCAACCGATTGACCATTTCAGGGATATAGGGAGCAAGTTTCGGACGCTGAAGATGAATCACACAATCGAGGTTACCGAGCTGCCAGCCAGCCGCGGATACGCTTTTCCAGACGGTCATCAGCATCTCGCCGGAATCCCTGCCGCGATGGGCCTCATCAGTATCCGGGAAGAGCCGACCAATATCCCCTCCACCCGATGCCCCCAAGATGGCGTCGATGATGGCGTGAATCAGCGCATCAGCGTCACTATGGCCGATGGCATGTCTCTCGGCGGGGATGGGGATATTCCCCAGAATAAGGGGGCCCGGTTCCGCCAGTCGATGGAGATCGGTTCCTAGTCCAATTCGAAACATCCCTGCCATGTCACCCAGCCTCAAAAAGGCTAAGGGGCCTTACATCTTTGGTTGTCTTAAAGTATGGCGGTAAAAGTCAAAAACGTTAAAATGGGCAAAACTTCGATTGAACAATCAAAAGTATTGAACGTTGCCGGAATTATAACGCGATGTGTTGCGTTTCACAACGTCATGAGATTATCGACCCTCGCATAACGATCGGTGAATCCAATCCAACATTCAATGATTTTAGCAATTACACTTGTCTTAATTGTTTCAAGCCCGTATGATAATTCATGAGAAGACACAACTCTAAAATGCTGGCCACTCCAAAGAGGGGAGGCAAGGCAGTGTGAATCGCGGTGTAGTCCCTCAAATGGGTAATAAAGCCCCTGTTGGCGGTGGGCACGCCAGAAAGTTTTCAGACGATGAATTCCCCAGGCTTCGGAAGCGATTTGGACATCCTCGACTGTCTCCGTTCTCGCGGTCCGATGTCAGTTGCCGAACTTTCCCGGCAGTTCGCCGTGACGCCCACCGCGATTCGGCAACGACTCAATCGGCTTCTGGCAGAAGGAGTCATCAGTCGCCAGCCCTCTCGTGAGGGCCGCGGTCGCCCCCATTATACGTACGTCATTACCAGCAAAGGGAGGCAATCGCTTGGCTCAAACTATGCAGATTTGGCCGTGTCGCTTTGGCGGGCGATTCGCGCGATTGACGCCGGGGAAATCCGTCAGCAGGTCCTGCAACGCGCAGCTATGGAGATGGCAAGAATGCACCGCCCACTGGTCAAAGGTCAGGATCTCGCGGAGCGAATGGCCGACGTCGCCCGGATCCTGTCGCAAAAACGGGTGCCTTTTTACGTAGAAAAGGATTGTGAGGGGACCTCGCGGCAGCCTTTGCCGACCGATGCCCCGGGCGCCACGGCGAGAGGTGACCAGTCCGATGGGCCTGGGAGATTTCTCCCGGTATTAGTTGGGCAGGCCTGTCCCTATCCCGATCTGGCTGAAACGGATGGCGAAATATGCGAGTTCGAACGGCTCTGGCTGTCTGAGCTACTGAGTGCAAATGTCGAGTTGACTCGATGCCGTCGGGAGGGGGGCCATCAGTGCCATTTTGAGCCTCTTTCGAAAACGGATGGGGAGAATGATTCCAACCCCGTTGTCCGGGAACGTGTACAGACTGCATGGGGTTGAAGTATAGTTAATGATTAACACCTCGTAAGAAGCAGAAAGTTAAAACAAACCCATCAGCCGCAGTGGTCTGGAGACATGACACAACCTTGGATTGAAGGTCGGTTTGAAGAAGGCTTGGTCATAACGACCATTGAGCAGGCCATCAATTGGGCCAGACAGGGGAGCCTCTGGCCACTCACGTTCGGTCTGGCGTGCTGCGCCATCGAAATGATGGCAACCGGTGCGGGGCGGTATGATATCGATCGGTTTGGAGCGGGGGCATTTCGGGGGACACCGCGCCAGGCCGATTTGATGATCGTCGCGGGGACGGTCACGTTCAAGATGGCCAGCCGCGTACGTCGGCTTTATGAGATGATGCCTGACCCGAAGTACGTGATCGCCATGGGGGCTTGCACGTTGGGAGGAGGGCCGTACTTTGAATGGGGCTATCACGTAGTAAAGGGTGTGGACCTGATTGTACCGGTGGACGTCTATGTGCCAGGATGCCCTCCACGTCCCGAGGCGCTCTTAGAAGGCCTGATGCGACTGCAAGAAAAGATACAGTTGAAAAAGATTACGAGGCAACCTGCGGGTGATTTGGGCGAGAGGCTTCCTCTCCCGCAGCATACGGGTTATGTGGATGTCCCAGAAACGGAACTGGTCTTCCATCATCAAAAAGTGAAAAAAGGTCCAGCGTAAAGCTCTTGAGGAAAGACGACGAGAAGATGAATCCAGAAACCCTTTCTGTCATCGATTTGCATGTGAGTGTTGAAGGAAAGCCCATTCTCAAAGGGGTCCAACTGACGATTCGGCGAGGTGAGATTCACGCTCTGATGGGACCCAACGGTTCGGGAAAGACGACGCTGGGTCTTGCCATCATGGGGCACCCCCGATATGAAGTGACCCAGGGACGGATCGAGCTTGATGGGGAAGATATCACCCACCTAGCACCGCACGAACGGGCTCGCCGCGGTTTGTTTATGGCGTTTCAGCGCCCGGTCGCAATACCAGGAGTTCGCTTGGCCGACTTTTTGCGGCACGCGGTGTCCAATGTTCGCAACCCGGCGCGGAAGGAAGGGGAGGAGCTTGTCCCGATGCGGGAGTTTCGCAAAGAACTCAAAGAAAAGATGGACCTTTTGCGGATGGACGGGGAATTTGCCCGCCGCTATGTCAATGATGGCTTTTCTGGCGGGGAAATGAAACGTGCTGAAATCCTCCAAATGGCGATGCTTCGGCCAAAATTTGCCATTCTGGATGAGACCGATAGTGGTCTCGACGTGGATGCCGTTCGTCTGGCCAGTCAGAGCATTGCGGAGATTGGCGGGCGACAGATGGGGCTGCTGATCATCACCCACCACGAACGGTTATTGGAGCACAATCCCCCCGACGTCACACATGTCCTCCTTGGTGGTCGAATCGTCGAAACCGGTGGTCCGGAATTGGCGGACAGACTTCATCGCGAGGGGTATGACCAGTTGCGCGAGAAGTACCCCGATGCTGCGGCCGAGGAGGCGACCCTCGCGGGGGAAACCAAGAAGTGAATGATGCGTTTCCATGTCGGGTTGAAAACGGACCGTGAGCGAAGCTCTCGGAGAAATAAAAATGGCTGAAAAAGTTGATGTGATCGGCGAAATCAAGAAGTACGACTTTCGTGTCGATGAGCGGTATGTCTTTAAGGCTCGGAAGGGCCTGGACCGCGACATCGTGGCCGAAATCTCCGCGATGAAGAATGAGCCGGAGTGGATGCGGGATTTTCGCCTGAAGGCCCTCGAGGTTTTTGAATCCAGGCCGACGCCAACCTGGGGCGGAAAGATCGATATCGATTTCCAAGATATTTTCTACTACATCAAGCCAACTGATCGGCAGGGACATTCGTGGGACGAATTGCCTGAGGAAATCAAGCAAACGTTTGATCGCCTGGGGATTCCGGATGCTGAAAAGAAATTTCTGGCGGGAGTTAAGGCACAATACGAAAGTGAAGTCGTCTATGGCTCCTTGCGTGAAGACCTCGCCAAGCGAGGCGTGATCTTTGTGGATATGGATACCGCCGTGCGTGAATATCCGGACCTTGTGCGGGAGTATTTCGCCACGGTGATTCCACCCACGGATAACAAATTTGCGGCTTTGAACTCGGCTGTCTGGTCCGGAGGATCGTTTATCTACGTTCCGCCCGGGGTCAATGTGGAGTTTCCCCTTCAGGCCTATTTCCGGATCAACGCTGCCCAGATGGGACAATTCGAGCGAACATTGATCATCGTCGATGAAGGGGCCTCATGCCACTATGTTGAAGGCTGCACCGCCCCGATGTACAGCTCGGAGAGCCTTCACGCTGCCGTGGTTGAAGTCATTGCGCGACGTGGCGCCCGCGTCCGTTACACCACGATTCAGAATTGGGCCAACAATATCTACAATCTCGTGACGAAGCGTGCGGTGGCTTACGGCGATGCCCTCGTGGAGTGGGTGGACGGGAATCTCGGCAGCCGACTCACCATGAAGTATCCAGCGGTTTACATGTTGGAACCGGGTGCTCGGGCCGAAATTCTTTCGGTCGCATTCGCGTCTCATGGGCAGCATCAGGATGCCGGGGCGAAGGTCATCCACGCGGCCCCCCACACATCGAGCCGGATCGTGTCGAAGTCAATTTCCAAATCGGGGGGACGGGCAAGCTATCGGGGATTGGTCAAGGTCGAACGGGGTGCGAAAAAATCCAAGGCGAACGTTGTTTGCGACGCCTTGATTCTCGATCCCCGAAGTCGCAGCGATACCTACCCGTATATCGAGCTTGAAGAGCAAGACGTGATGATTGGCCATGAGGCAAGCGTCTCCAAGATCGGCGAAGAGCAACTCTTTTACCTTTGCAGTCGTGGTTTGACAGAAGCCGAAGCCAGCACCATGATTGTGGCCGGTTTCATCGAGCCTCTGGTCAAGGAATTGCCGATGGAATACGCCGTGGAAATGAATCGGCTTATTGCCCTACAAATGGAGGGAAGCGTAGGGTAACGGCTTCCCTCGTGGAGTTTCAACAAGATCACTTGCCGTCGCAAGCTGCGGGCTGAAGATTCATAGCCCACGGCAGGAAATTTGTAGAGCCATTTGTTCCGGCCCATATTCGTAGCATGATTGAATGGAATACAGAGTATCCTTTAACGCCGTTTGCTAGCCAAACAGATGATGCTTCCGAATCTTAATCTCGATGTAAGTTTTACCGACGAAGGATTCTACAATGTTGCGTATCACCGCGATCAACCGGATTGGCTGAAGGAATTGCGGCAACGTGCGTATGTTGCCTACGAAGAATTGCCAATGCCGAACCGCTCTATGGAGGAGTGGCGACGGACGGAATTGCGGCAATTTCGCTTGCTTCAGTTTCGGGCCTGGAGCCCGCACCCCGAACAATCTCCCCAGATTCCGTCTCAGCTTGCCTCGCGGCTTGCAACGAGCGGTTCGATCGTAACACTCAATGGGCGGAAGCTCAACAGCCAGATGGATCCAGCTCTCGTTCAACAAGGCGCACTCATCGATTGTCTGGAACACTCGATTCTAAATGGTTGGGAATCGTTGATTCGGAACCATCTTTTTTCCGTCCTTGACTGGAAATACGACAAATTCGCCGCCATGCACGCGGCATTCTGGACGGGAGGCGTTTTCGTCTATGTTCCCAAGGGCGTCAGACTGGAAAAACCGCTTCTTCATGTGGCCGCATTGACGTCCGGTCAATCTGACCTGGGGCACACGTTGATCGTCCTGGATGAGGATTCGGAGGCAACCGTCGTCACTGAAACGGTCAGCGTCGATCCGGCGGCCACTGGGCTGTATTGTGGTGGAATCGAAATCATCCTGCGCCCGGGGGCAAAACTGCGGTATGTTAATCTCCAGAATTGGAATCAGGCAACGTATCATTTTGCTCACCAAAAGGCTATTGTGGGCGAGAGGGCGTCGCTGGAATGGACGCTTGGCGCACTTGGGGGTCGCCTGGCCAAGGTTAATCAGCACCTTGTCCTAGACGGACCCGAAAGCGAAGGGATCGTTAACGGTGTCATGTTCGCGGAAGGTCGCCAGCATCTGGCTTATCATACGTTGCAACATCACCGCACGGCGAGAACAAAGAGCGATTTGCTTTACAAAGGCGCCCTTCAGGATCATTCTCATCTGGTTTGGCGAGGGATGATCCGTGTGGAGCCCGGGGCCATTCGGGCGGACGGATACCAGCGGAACGACAATCTGATGCTCAGTCAGACGGCCCGTACGGACTGCATCCCCGGGTTGGAGATTCTCGCCGATGATGTGCGTTGCACCCACGGCGCCACAGCCGGTCGTGTGGATGAAGAGGAGATTTTCTATTGCCAAACGCGCGGGCTGACCCGACGGGAGGCAACGCGTCTGGTTGTGACGGGCTTTTTCCAACAAGTCTTGGATCGCATCACGGTTGATAGTGTTCGCGATGCCCTCACGGACATCATCCAACATCGTGTGCGAGAATATCAGGGTTAAAGCCTGGTTTTCCCAGGAGCCGCTTGTTTTGACGGACGTCAGGAGAAAGAGAAGATGGGCGAGTTGATCCGTGTCTGTTCTGTTTCGGACTTGCCCGACCCGGGTAAATCCGTGTTCGATGTCAACGGTCGAATGATCGCGGTGTTTCATGTCTCGGGGACATTCTGGGCGATCGACGACATGTGCACACACGATGGCGGCCCCTTGGCCGAGGGCGAACTCCGCGGATATACCATCATCTGTCCCCGCCATGGTGCGCAATTCGACATCCGTACAGGTCAGGCCAAGACGATGCCGGCCGTGAGGGCAACCCCCGCCCACAAGGTCGTTGTCAAGGGTGACGATGTTTTTGTTGAAGTCAACGAAGACGTCTGAATCGCAGCGTCCGCGGAAACGAACGAGGAGGTTTTTGGTGGCCATTCGAGAGGAAACAGTTTGGGAAACGCTGAAGCAAGTCCGCGATCCGGAGATCGGGATCGATCTTGTGAACCTGGGGCTGATCTACGAAATCCTGATCACCGATCGGGAGGGGAAATCGGATATCCACGTGAAGATGACCCTGACAAGCCCAGCCTGCCCGTCTGGGCCGCAGATGATTCAACAGGTCAAAGATGTCCTGCGACAGCTTGGGCCGGATGTCGGTGAAGTTACGGTCGAGATTGTCCTCTCTCCACCATGGACCCCCGACCGAATGTCCGAGGAAGCCCGTGACGAACTAGGATTCTATTGATGTGCCCCCGGTGAGCCAGGGATGTCACACTCGCCCGAGGTCGGTCTGCTGGCGGAGTTCGCGTCAGACGTATTCCCAATCTTTAAGCCACTGATAGTTGTAAGGCAAATTGGCCCAGGCTCTCTCCATTGCGCGGTCGAGCAACGCCTTTTCTTCAAGGTCCAGCTCACGACGTTCCTTGACGGCGAGCGCCACATTATCGACCTGTTCCGGGGTGATCATGCCTGGAATGGGGGCTGTGATTGCTGGATTGCAGAGGATGTAGCGGATGGCCAGCCGCGCTAGTCGGTTGTCCTCCTCGGCATAGGGATTGCCAGGGGAGCTATCCCCTTTGAAGAGCGAACCGCTCGAGAATGGCTTGATCCCGAACCAGCCCACGTCATGCTTCTGCATGGAGGCCCAAAGGCCCGTCTCATCTTCGACAACCTTCGTCTTGGCTGTATAAGGGGTGCAAATCACCTCGAGTTGATCTGGATATTTTTCGATCAACATTTTGATATGCGGGCGGTCGTGCGAAGAGATACCTGTGAACCGTGCACGGCCAGTTTTCTTGGCCCAGTCCAGCGCGGCGATGACGGCCTCGATCTCGGCCTCACTGTGACGACTACTCTGTTCGTGACAGGTGATCCGCCAGAGATCGACGTACTCCAGTCCGGCTTCTTTCAACCCCAGGTCCAGACTCTCCTTAAGCTTCTCAACGCTGCGCCATTCGGCGAATCGAGACTCCCGCTGATACCATGAGTAACCGAGATACATCTTGTCGCGACGCCCTTTGAGTGCTCGGGCGTAAGCCATGACCTCTTGCCCGGTACAGGCGTCGATGTAGTTAATGCCCCGCTCGATACAGCGTGTTACCACGTCATAGCGGTTCTTTTGAAAGGCCTCTTCGTCGATCTTGGCTCCCAGCCAATTCCCCCCTGCAAATGAGCCGGGCACCACCGTGTTCAAACGTTTCCAATGACCGCCCAAACAAACGGCAGAAATCATCAGGTTCGTTTTCCCGCAGCGTCGGTACTCCATTTCCGGATTGTAGTTCAGGATCTGACTCGTATCGTGCTTCTCCGGATTCTGTGCCTTGATAGTAAACGTTGGCTGAAGACCAAGGGCCGCTGCCGCAGAAGCGGCAACTCCCGTCTGAACAAACTCCCGCCGGCTGATCTCTGCCATGGCTTTGTCTCCCCAAAAAGTCTCGGTACACTCGTTATACTCCGCAGAGCTGTCCTATCGACAACTCGCCAACGACCGGTTGCTATTATGACAAGCTTCGAACAATTTGGCAACAACAAAGGGAGATCGCGGATCTCGAACTCCTTGTCATGGACATACGCCTACCGAATCTATTTATCTGCCCCGACTTTTGGGACGGAAACAGCACGGGGCGACCGAACAACGATCAAGGCGATGAGGAACCCAAGAACAAGAAACGCAATCGCCCAAATCGCCTCGTACGTCTGATTTCGAATGGCGTAGGTGACACTCGCATAAATCATAAAACAGCATGAGCAACAAAAAGCGATTGGCACGAAGGGAAAGAAAATGACGCGATACGGCCGCGGAACCTCAGGTTCACGAGCGCGGAGCACAAACAGTGACAGACCGACCAGGAAGAAAAACGTCCAGAAGATCGGCGTGGTAAAGTTAAGGAGGTTGTTGAATCCATCCTGGTACCAGCCGAAACCTGCCACAAGGCCGATCGTGATGACGCCCTGCACAACAAGCGACCAGATGGGCGTGCTCCGTTGAGGATCCCAATTACCCAGCAGACCGAAAACGCGGTGATCCCGCCCCATGGCATAATAAACCCGCGCGCCTGTAAAGATTTGACCATTAATCACCCCCAGCGTCGAGATGCAAATAATCACGGCGATCATCTTTCCGCCCCAGTTTCCGAAAGCGAGACGCAAGAGATCGCTTGCCACCACATTCGATTGCTGCACACCCGTGAAGCTCAAACCGCGGACAAAAGCAACGGTGACCAGCACATAGATCGCAGTGACACTGACCGTCCCCAGGACTAACGCCCGCAAAATATTACGCGTCGGATTCTTGACTTCTGCCGCCACATAGGCCATTTCGTTCCACCCGCCATAGGTAAAAAGGACCAGAATCATGGCCAGATAGAGGTTAAATGTCGCCGTTTGATTTGGGGTTGGATCAATGGGCTTCTCACCTGCCGGCGACAACAGGAACATCCCCACAACAAAAATCAGGATCAGACTAAGGATCTTCAGCGTGGTCAAAAAGTTCTGGGTCCACTTGCCCTGTCGTACACCGAGAATATTGACGAGGGTCAGAACAGCGATGGCCCCCAGGGCATAGACAAGCATGGAAAGTTGGGGACTGTTGGCCACATTGATGGGGATGATTTCACGGGCATACCGGGCAAAGACAAAAGCCATCATCCCAATCGAGCCGGGTCGGACAATCCACAATTCGCACCAGGCAAAGAGGAAACCGAGATGCCGCCCGTAGGCCCGGGTCAGAAAGACATAATCCCCCCCGGAGTGGGGAAAGGCCGTGGCCAGCTCTGCATAGCACAAGGCCCCGAGAAAGGAGAGCAAACCTCCGATCATCCACACGCCAAGAAGCCATTCTGTGTTGGGAAGGCAACCGGCGATCTTGGGAGTTGTTTCGTAGATCCCTGCACCGATGATGATCCCCACGATGATGCAAATCGAATCGAACAAACCCAGTTCGCGACGGGGCTGGTCCTTGGTTGAAACATCAGAAAGTTGATCGGCAACTGAGGACGAATCGACGACCGGCGAGGATGGGGACGAACCGGAGGGAGAAAACGAAGCAGATGTGCGGTGCTCTGTCACAGCCGACGCTCCATTTGCGCTAACATGAAAAAATGTCAATTTTGGCCCAAACACGGATGAGGGTCATTGTAACGATAACAGACATGATGGCAACATCTCACGGCCTCTCTGGAGGGACGCGCTTGTCGCGTCCGCAGAATATCGTTTGACGATCAATCCCGATTAATTGGGTGTGACAAGCGTGCCCCTCCGCGTTTGCCCGTCGCCTCGTCTCCCGACCAATCTGACACACACGTCGCTAGGTCAACCGACTGGCCGTATATGTGTTGTGATTTTTTGGAAAAAGATCGCGCAAATACTAGACAGAATCTAACCGTGGTTTGAAATCCGTCGGAAAAAACGAATCTCGCGCAAGATTGTCGGCAGCCAAGCGAATAGAGGGATGGAGGGAATCAGAGAATTCCTCCTGTGGTATCGGTTCGGTTTCAATTGGTCAAGGTCATCACGTCAGAGGTGATGCAAGAAGGAGGGTTACTGTCATGTTGAAAAAAGTGCTGATCGGTGGTGGTGTTGTCCTTCTATTGGGGACGATCTTGCTTGGGCGAGACCTCGTCAGTTATGTCCGCACCTCGGCGAACTACGTTCAAGAGAGTGTTGTTGACGCCGTGCCGATGGAGTTTCAAATCCGTCGTGCCCGTAAGATGATTGATGATCTCTTGCCGGAGATTCGCAAGAACATGCACGTCATCGCGCGGGAGGAAGTCGAGCTTGAGCGGCTGGAACGCCAGATCGCTCAGGCCCGGGAACAACTGGATAAGGAAAAGGCGATCGTCTTGCGAATGAAGGACGATCTTGCCAGTGGCAGACCGCGATTGGTCTATTCTGGAAGGGAATACTCGGCTGAGCAGGTCCGTGTCGATTTGGCCAATCGGTTTGAGCGCTACAAAACGAGCGAGGCAACCCTGGCCAACCTGGAGCAGATTCGCGACGCGAGGTTGAAGAGCCTCCAGGCGGCACGCGATAAAATGGATGGAATGTTGGCCGCTAAGCGGCAACTCGAAGTCGAGGTTGAGAATCTCCAGGCGAGATTGCAGATGGTTCAGGCTGCTCAAACGACCAGTGCGTATCAATTTGACGAGAGTGCGCTGGGTCGGGTCAAAGACTTGATCGCAGACCTCAAGGCAAGACTTGACGTTGCTGAACGGTTGGTGCAATCGCAGGGGATTCACCAGGGCGAGATCCCCGTAGAAGACCCCAACGCAAAGGATATCGTGGATGAAGTAACTCAGTATTTTGAGGCCAGCTCGGCTGAATCGGAAAGCACATCCGAAGAGGCAGCGGTCGCACAGGCACAATGATGGCGGAGTTGCGACCATGCTTCGAAACGAATGCCGTGAGACTCAAACCGATGACTTTCTTCGAGTTGTGACGGTGAATCCGGTAAATGAAGGACAATCCATGCAACGTTTCCTCCTCTGGATCGACGGTGTGGGAGGTTACCTGGTTTGTCCGTATGCGGTTGTTCGCATAGGTCGAACCGGGGCGGCGAATGTGGACGTTCCACTTCTCGCCGATGTTGCCCAGCACCACGCGGAAATCCGTCGTGATGGAGAAGGGTATTTCCTGGAAAGTTACGCTCCGACGTGGTTGGACGGACGTCCCGTGCAGCAATCGCCGATGCCTGATTGCTGTCGGTTGCAACTGGGAAAACACGTGATTCTGCGATTTGTCCGTAGCACACCGGTGAGTCTCTCGGCACGACTGGATTTTGAAAGTGGCCATCGCACGCATCCCACCACAGACGGCATTTTGCTCATGGCCCATAATTTGATCCTCGGCCCAAGTAAGGCCGTTCACGTCCGCTGCCGGCACTGGCAACACAACGTGATCCTTTTTCGTCAAGGCGATGAGCTTTGGTGTCGGGCAGGGGGCACTTTTCGCGTCGATGGGCTTCGGCAGGAGCGGGCGGTGAAATTGACGTTATCCTCATTGGTGGAGGGGTCGGATTTTGCCCTCCGTTTGGAGGAGGTGCCTCCTGCAATAGGGTGATGGAGAAAGGCAGGGTTTCGGCCTGATATCCCTGCCGCCACGTGCGTGTTCGGTAGAATGAAGGAGAGCCGGTCGCGCCGATCGAAAGTCGGTGCATCTCAATCAGGAGCATCTTCAAGTGAAAACGGTGATGGCCGTGGTTGATCAACCGAAATCAAACAATGCATTTGAAAACACCGAGGTGTCGCCGCGGAAGAGAACACCGTCGGAAAAGGACATCCGTTTTGTCTATTCCAGCGGTTCCCAACCTCTTTCGGGGTACACGATCAAACGGGGGATCGGCCGAGGCGGTTTCGGAGAGGTCTATTATGCGGTCAGCGATTTGGGAAAGGATGTGGCTCTCAAACTGCTTTGCCGGAACTGGGATATCGAGCTACGGGGGATCAATCACTGTCTTAACCTGAAGCACCCAAACCTTTTGACAATTTACGATGTCCGGCGAGACGATCGCGGCGATACATGGGTGGTGATGGAATATATCCGCGGGCCGTCGCTGGAACAGGTGTTGGCCGATCATCCCCAAGGGTTGCCGCTCGAAACGGCTATGGCCTGGTTCCACGGAATGGCCGCTGCCGTGGCCTACTTGCACGAGCATGGAATCGTCCATCGCGATCTGAAACCTGGAAACGTTTTCTGGGAAGAGAACGTGGTCAAAGTTGGCGACTATGGTCTGGCAAAATTCATCTCCTGTAGTCGTCGCAGTGGACAAACAGAAAGTGTCGGGACTGTCCACTACATGGCGCCCGAGATTGCCAGCGGACGCTACGGTAAAGAAATCGACATTTATGCACTCGGCGTGATGCTCTATGAAATGTTGACCGGTCACGTTCCATTTGAGGGGGAGAGTGTCGGCGAGATTCTGATGAAACATTTGACGAAGCTGCCTGACCTTACACCACTTCCTTCCGGAGTCCGCCGGGTCGTGGGGCGTGCCCTGGAAAAAGATCCCCAACAGCGATTTCAAGATGTGCGGGAGATGATCGCCCTCTTGCCGCCACCGCCTGAACAAGCGATCATCGGACCAATGTCTTCAAATAGGGGGGAGGATGGTTTTGCCCAGCATAAGGTTGAGGAAAATGACAAATCGGGCGGTGATCGACCATCAGTTGTGATGGCAGAATTGGCAGAAAAACATCAGCCCGAACCCATTTGGCATGCCTTGAATCAAGCCTTCCGCGACGTTCGAACAGCCTGGGATAATTCTCGGCTGGCAACACCCGTGAAAGTGATCATCTTGATTGGCCTGGCCTTTCTTGTCATTTCTCATATGGCGATCCTTGGCCCCGTGGTTTTCGGTTTGGTCATGGCGTACGCTGTGTACTGGACCGTTCGTGCGATTCTGATGGCAACCATGGGTGAAGAGCATGTGATTCGGAGTAAGCCCATCCAGGCGGAGCTTGTCACCATGAGTCCCCAACGTGATAGGCCGCAGAATGTAGCAGCGGCGCCGTCGCCGACTCCGGAACCATCGCGAGCGGAGGTCTTTCGTCAGCGACTGAGACAGATGACCTTTCGTGCTCATGTCGCCGAGGTCCTTGAGTCGATGCTCGCCGCCGTCCTGATTGCTGGAGTCCTGGCCATTGTTGGCTATCTTGTGCAAAGCTTTCACGGAAAGACAAGCACTCTGGTGCAATCAGCATGGATTTTTTTGATGACCGTTCTTGGAAGCTGGAGTATCTTACTCGTCAGCAAGTTGTGGCAGGGACGTGAAGGCGATGCCATGCTGCGGCGTTTTCTGATGATGGTCCTCGGTCTGGGGCTTGGGGCAGCGGGCTTTGCCCTGGCACAGTACCTACAGGTAGACTTGCCGTTCGATCCCCGTTGGCCGAGTTTCCACGACTGGGATCCCCCGGCTACGTTTTATCGTAACGGTCAGCCGATGTTACCGGCCTTAATGGCAGCCTTTGGAACACATTTTTTGCTTGTGCGGTGGTGGCGTTTGGCGGATCCCTTGCGTCGGAGTCGATTCTGTCTCTGGGGAGTTTTTGGACCCGCATTGGCCGCATTCCTGGTCAGTGTTTTGTGGGTCTTTCCCGGCCAGTGGCTATTATGGCCGGCAATTGCTATCGGTATCACGGTGCAATTGGCTTCTCCCTGGTTTTCGAATCGACGGAAACGTCCCCCGCTCGCGCCGCATGTTCGTTCCTAGGAGGAGGTACTGCGATGTCATCCAGAGCAATGCTCTGCATCTTGCTACTCGTGCTTTGTCTTAGCGATTCACTGTCGGGTGAGGAACCTCCGGCTTGGGTCGATGCCCGACCGCAGCGGGTGGGTGGGGAGTATCAGGTCCCCGTCCATGTTGGGCCTTACATCACGGTCATTGAATGCGAGGCCAATCTCCAACCCGTTGTGCAGGCAGCAATCGACGACTACGTCGAACAACTGATTGGCCCCGAAGCCCGCGGAAAAATCCGGCTTCCCTGGTCCTATATCGAACAGCATCTGATTCGCGAGCGGTTTGAGGAACGGAGGCTTTTTCAGTTGACCTCGACACAACAGGGTGAAATGACCACACTGCACGTGCTTTTGGGCTTCAACCAGGAGACAAATGCCTTGATCCGAGGACTCTGGCGACAGATCGTTGGACTCCAGCGTTTGTTCAGGGTCGGCATCGTTTTCGGATCGCTGATCTGGATCATGACAGTTGTTTGGGGATACCTGCGGCTTGATTTGCAGACCCAGGGTCATTATCGGTGGCGATTGCGAACAGTGGCTCTCATTTTACTGGTTGCCCCGTTTGCTGTGGCAGGTTTTTTTGTATTCGGCTAATCGATTTAATCATCCATCCCACTGTCCCGGGCACGACAAGCGTGCCCCTCCGCTTCCGCATTTCGGAGGGACCCGCTCGTCGGGTCCGCCCTTCGGAGGGACGCGCTTGTGGCGTCCGTCGCGCCACATTGGATAATCCATCCCAGTTCGGCGGGCGTGACAAGCACGCCCCTCCGACACGGATACGACGAACATCCCCTCCATTGGGCGTGGCACTTCACCTACAGATGTGATCTTATGCACCATTCTTCGGCAAACCGTGATTGCGCGCGATGGCTTTCAATAAAAAAGCGGTCGAGCCTTTACTCAAGACGCTCGACCGCTGGAAAAGCTCGCTTCTCAGGCGACCTCGGTGCAAATCAATAAAGTCATTGCTTTTGGCCGCTTGTGGTGACCGGCTTTCCGCGAATTGTGTCATCGTCCTTGTAATAGGCCTTCAAGCGAGCAAGCTCTGCCTTCAAGTCTTTGACAATCTGGGCATAAGCCGGATCATTGTACACATTATTGAGCTCGTGGGGGTCCTTCTCCAAATCGTACAGTTCCCATTCGTCGATCTCGTGGAAGTAGATGAGTTTGTAGCGTTCGGTCCTGACTCCATAATGCTTGTGGACCGAATGGGGGCCCGGGTATTCGTAGTAACGATAGTAGATCGACTTGCGCCAATCGGGCGGGTCTTGACCCTCCAGGAGCGGCTTCAGGCTCCGCCCTTGCATGTCGTCGGGAATTGGTAACCCTGCGACGTCCAGGAACGTTTCCGGAAAATCAAGATTCATGACCATCTTGTGGCAGACACTTCCCGGCGGGGTATGACCGGGCCAGCGAACGATTAGTGGTGTCCGCAGCGATTCTTCGTACATGAATCGCTTGTCAAACCAGCCGTGTTCGCCAAGATAGAATCCCTGATCCGATGTATAGATGACGATCGTATTCTTGGCCAATCCCGACTGATCGAGATAATCCAGAACACGGCCCACATTCCGGTCCACAGCAGCGATGCAGCGGAGGTAATCTTTCAAGTACCTCTGATATTTCCAGCGAACGAGGTCCGCGCCCTGAAGGTTAGCCTTCTGAAAGGCCTCGTTTTCCTCTTTGTACGCCTGGTAGAAGCGCTCGGCCTGCTCCGGTGTGAATTTCTCGTTTTGGGGCACGAGTTTCAAATCGTGCGGGGTGAGGTGATTAGCAACGGTCATCTCCTGTTCCCTCGCAGCCCGACCGCGAGTGGCGTAATCATCGAAGAGCGTCGGCGGTTCGGGAATGGTAACGTCTTTATAGAGATCGAGTTCCTGAGGACCGGGACACCAGTTGCGGTGTGGGGCCTTATGATGGTACATCACAAAGAACGGACGAGATTCATCCCGCTTGTTTTTCAAGAAGTCCAGGACCAGGTCCGTGATGACGTCTGTGGTGTACCCCTCATGTTGAACACGGCCCCGAGGCGTGTTCATCGGTGGATTATAGTACGGGCCTTGCCCAAACAGAATCTCCCAGAAATCGAAACCCGTCGGGTCGCTGGTCAGGTGCCACTTCCCGATAACAGCCGTTTGATAACCACCTTGTTGCAATAGCTTAGAAACGGTTTGCTGGGCGCCGTCGAACACATCACCATTTCGCGCAAAACCATTTAGGTGACTGTACTTGCCCGTCAGAATGACCGCGCGAGATGGACCACAAATGGAATTGGTAACAAAACAATTCTGAAATCGCATTCCCTCCTTGGCCAGTCGGTCGAGATTCGGGGTTTCGTTTAACCCATAGCCGTAACAGCTTAGGGCCTGGTAAGCGTGATCGTCGGCCATAATGAACAAGATATTAGGCCGCTGTCCTGCCTTCGACGATTGTTCCGCCAGGATTGTCTGGCCAAGGCAACCCACGGCCACCACGACACAGGCTGCATAATACCCAAGGCGCATAATTCACCTCCCCATAGGTTGAAAAACCACGTCATCCACGTCGTACCTCACTGGGATTATCCAATAATGTGCCCCAGGGCGTTGCGTTTGTCAACTCTCGAATCAATAACCGATGACTCAGCGTGATGGTTACCTGAATCTGCAGATGGAGGACGTGACTTGCCATGTCACTGAGTCCGCAGCAGGAAACCGCCGCCAGGTGGAAACTCGAGGGACGCGGCATTCCCTCCCAAAGGTTGCCACCGCTTTTGCCCCGGATCAAATTTCTCAAGCGGTGCAGGACCGATCAATTCTCCCGTGACCGGTGCCCGATAATTCAGATTGACGACGACCACATGGTTGGCGGGGCCGCCCGCCTGGCCAAAGTAACCGAGCACAAACCCCGGTGAGGAATCACCTTTGGCGCTGACCCGAAACGGGGCATCGGCAGGCAGGGACACAGCGCCGGTCGGGAGGCTGCCCACATGATAGACAGCCAAAGAGGCCAGCGGTTGGAGTTGTTTGGCTATCGCAGCGAATTCCCGATTGAGGGTTTTGGCCGCGTGGTACAACGGGGTCCGTGTGCCATCTGGCAGGGCCATTCCCCCGACGTGGTTCGGCCAGCAATAGACGTAGTAGGAGATTCCCTGCGCTCCGTACGCCAGCGTCGTGTACACCAGATATCGCAATTCGTCGCCATTGGGAACCCGCATCGACGGCGTCCAGCTACAGGCCTGCACAATGTTGAGAAACGGGAGCTTGTACATCAGGGCATATTCGCGGATCAGGGAGAGATTGAGGAAATACTGATCTCCATCGCCGTCGGCACGAAATTGGTAATGATCGTAGCTGATCAGGTCCGGTTTGACGGTTTCCAGATAAAGGCGGAGATGCTCGCGATAGGCCGTGACGACGTCGCCCTTGGTGCCGAGTTGCTCGTTACTTGCATAAGTGGGAAAGAGGTTAATGTAGGCAAGATGGGCGGGATCGCGCTGCCGCAAGTAGGTCACGAGTCGTGCGAGCGCCGCGAAATCCCGTGCGTTTGGTTCGTCCCGTAGAAAGAAGCTATATAGGGCAGGGTGGTTCCGCACGCGATCAATGAGTGCATCGAGTTTGGCCCGGCGCTCTGGATCATCAAGGGATTCGGGCGTCAGAAGAGGGTCTTGAAGTTGGGCACGAAGGCCGTATTTGGCCGCAATGTCCAGTTCATGTTCCCTGGTCCAAACGACATTCCACCCGCCTTCCGCAAGCTGGGCAGCGACGGTGTCGGTCAGCGGTGGCCCGGCCCAATAGGTCACGATCGGTGTGCCGACTTGCCATCGGATATTCTCCTCGGCGGCAGTCTCGGCAGACAGGTCCTGGACCAGGAAGGCGACCATACCCGTAAGTATGAGGAAGCCTCTCAAGCCGGTGGAACAGAAGCGGATGCGGTGATGCAGGACCTTCATTTCAAGACCTTCATTTGGAGTGTGTGGCAAATAGCTCAGGTCGGTTGACCGGCGGATTGTCTCAGGTTTAACGCCGCTTAACAGGAATGTCAAGAATACGGACGGGCACGCTTGTCAATTAGCTTCAAAAGATTGCCCTTTGGGCCGGGTTTCGCCAAGCATAACACGGATAATCCTACCGGAGGCTTGGGGTCGATTCACTGTCTTGCCGAAACTCGTTGCCTCTGCCGATTGTTCCTCTTACTGTTCGAGATTGCGTCGTCTATAATGCGCCCGAACAGTGCCGGAGCTTGGTAACATCAGCGCGCCGGGAAGGTTATTTGAGTTCAGTCGCAACCCGGAAACTCGGTATTCCGGCGACGGGTCATTCGGCGAGGGATTCTGCAAAAGAGATGATTTGGGGGGAATCGCGCATGCTATCTGACGCCGTTAGACTGGGCGCTGTTTGTCTCTGTTTGATTGGTGCAAGCATCACAGCCTCGTCAGGGTTGTACGAGGAAGAGCCGGTCTCTGATCCTATCGAGGCCATACGTTGGCTGGAGACCCATGCCAGGCAACTCGTTCGGCAATGCCGACGAGAATTGCCCGACGGTCGGGCGGTCTTCCCACCTCAGGCCGGGCCGGGGTATGAGGCCTTTTGGCTCCGTGATTATGCATATATGCTTGAGGGGGCAGGTGATGCCTTCACGCCGCAGGAGCTTCGTGATTCCCTCGAGTTTTTTCTCGCCGCCCAGCGGGCCGACGGAGTCTGCGTCGATTGTGTGACCTTCGATGGCCGACCGGTGTTTAAACCCGGGATGGGAAGCATGGGCGAAAACCCGGTGGCAGACGGTTCTCAATTCATGGTTGATTTGGCGTTTCACACGTGGAAAGGACTAGGTCAGTCCCTGCCTCTGGAGCACATCCTGCCGCGATTGGAAAAAGTCCTGGAGGCTGTTCCAAGGGACCCCGCCACAGGCCTGGTGTGGATTGATCCGGAAAAGGAATGGGATCGCTGCCCCTATGGTTTTACGGATACGGTTGTGAAGAAAGGGGCCGAGCTGTTCTGTTCACTCCTGCTCTATCAGAGTTACCGACAGATGGCAGAAATGGAGGGAGCGGCCGGTCGGGCGTCCTGGGCGAGTTCCTACTCTGAACGGGCTGATCGGCTGGCCGATCAGATTCGCAACACCTTTTGGGATGAGAAGATAGGCCTGTTCTTGGCGGCTACTCACCGCTGTCGCCAGCCCGATATTTGGGGATCGGCATTCGCAGTTTATCTCGGCGTCGCCAGCCCGCAACAGTCCGTTCGGATTGGGGAATATTTCCGTGACCATTACGGCCAAATTGTTCAAGCGGGAAAAATCCGCCATCTGCCGGGTGGAGAACACTGGGAGCTGTGCCGCACCCCGCCGGAACAATATCAAAACGGTGGTTTCTGGGGAGTGGCAACGGGTTGGTTTGTGGTGGCTTTGGATACCGTTGACCCGGAGCTGGCTCGCCGCACAATTGTGGATTACGTCCGGGATTGCCAGCGCCGCGGTTTCCCGGAATGGGTCAACGGCCAGACACTCCGGCTACCGATGTATGTGGCCAGTGCAACAACACCTCTTCCCGGTTTTCGGCGCGTCCTGCGATTAGTCGAAGAACAGTAGCCGACGGTCTGGACTTGTCTGTAGGAATCTCTCCTCTTCTTGTCGCGATTAAGCGCCGAGTGGACCTGACAGGCAGGTCCCCCTGACCCCCGTGTTCAAAAAAAACCATTGAGGGCTTGAATGGGGCTGGGTAAAATAACATGCAGAGTTGAATTACCTGCCCAACGTCGTCCCCAAAAAGCGAGAGATGCCTCCCCCATGCTCGTTCGGCTTTTCGTGATCCGCGGCAAAGCCAATAAGGAAGCGGTTGCGGTCGCGTTGCCTGCAGTGATCGGACGCAGTCGCGAGGCGGATTTGACTATCATCCATCCTATGATCAGCCGCCGCCATTGCGAGTTATTTGAATCCGATGGTCTGGTCAAGGTGCGGGATTTGGGTTCCCTTAATGGGACGTATTTGGGTGGCGAGCAGATTCAAGAGGCATTCCTCCCACCGGGGGGGATCTTGACCGTAGGCCCGTTGGTCTTTCGCGTGGAGTATGAAGCCTCGCCCGCGGCAATATCGCGCGAGCCTTCGGTCATCGACGCCCGATCTTCCGAATCACCTTCGGATGATATCTTAGTCATGGAGGACGCCCAATCGGGATCTGATTACGGTTCGCAGAAGATGAGCGGGATTCCTTTGCAAACCGATGTGGAGCCATCTGGGAAGCATCCAGAGCCGGCTACCGAGCCGTGTCAGCATCACCTATTGGAAAGGACAGGCATCGTTGATCAAGGGGTGGGCATCGGATTCGGGAATGTGGGTGGAATAGCACCCCCTGATGGTGCCGTTCCTGACTTCTCGTTGTGGCAACAAGCGTCCGAAGGCTGTGCTGTCCCGGCAGCAATTCCCCCCGACACCCACGGCCGTGCTAGGGTGGATCAGCATCAGCAGAATCAGGACCCCGCACACGCGAACGAGGTGCCTCAGGAACAAAGAGATCAATCGGTTGACGGCAAAGCATGGGCTGACGCCCCACCGCCGTTCACGGTCGTGCGACGTTCGGAAGATAGTCCCTGTTCTCCTGTCTTGCTGGGATCGGAACGGGATGCTCAAACGCCTCAGAATGGTGGATCCGAGGGTACATTGCAAGCATCAGGCAAGCTGTCGCCTACTGAAGAGAACCCTGTTGAGACCGTCAAAGGCGGGAAGGTGCGACGGGGTTGGTGGTTTTTTTGCCGTTGATCTGGCGCGATCTTGTCATGTTCGAGGAACAGCCCTATCTCACAAGGGCCGTTCGAATTCGGGGAAGAAAAGCTGAATCGGTGGTCGTGAGGCATCGCGGTATCGCGCTCGATAGGCGTCTGCCAGTTGGAGA
>Ga0068707_1000319_pt1 | contig 29894 bp, 23 predicted proteins | sample YNPNPMetaG_FD_66600 | JGI IMG/M metagenome (GOLD analysis project Ga0068707, IMG submission 66600) | Anoxygenic and chlorotrophic microbial mat microbial communities from Yellowstone National Park, USA - YNP NP MetaG | ecosystem: Environmental > Aquatic > Thermal springs > Hot (42-90C) >... | reverse complement strand
GGCAATACATCTTCAGGGAAAAGAATCATACGTTCCTCCAGCCAGCTTAGCCCCCAAAATGCAATCAACTGTAATGCTATTTTTTGAATTGAGCTAACTCCTGCTGTAACGATTCAACGGTCTGTTTGAGTGTATTAATTTCAGTAAGAAAATTCTGAGTAAGACGGGTAATAGTGCGGATACGGGCACGAAACTCAATTTATCGAAAGGCTTGCAAATGTAATCATCGGCCCCGGCCTCAAGTCCCTGAATTTTTTAATCCCGATCATCCAGTGCTGTAAGCATAATTATGGGGGTATTTTCAGGACGGGATTTTTTCGGGCCTGCATGCAAAATTCAAATCCATCCTTGCCGGGCATTACCACATCGAGTACAATCAAATCGGGCTTGTTTTCAATAGTCACGCGTAATCCCGTCTCACCAATCAGGCACAAATAGCATGCGGTAAGGCTCGCGAGCAAGACTGGCCTCAATAAGCTTCAGCACCATAGGATCGTCATCTACTGCAAGCAATGTAATAGTTTTTTCTTCCATTTCAACAACCGGCATATATTATTTTTACAAATATAAACGATTTTCATCAGACACAAGCGAACCCACCGATTGTTGTCATATATTTTCAAAAATTTTCCAAATAGTTTATAAACAACATTTTGCGCAATACTTTCAAGTATCAATTAAAAAAACACTACCTTGTATTGCATAATATTATTTTTTATATATATCTTTGCAAAGAAAATTAATTGGCATTGCAACATTTATTGAAAAATTAACTCTTTAGCGATGAATTCTGAGAACTCTAAAGCCCAGATGCGTAAAGGTATTCTCGAGTATGGCATATTATTAATTCTTTCCCGACAGGATGCCTATGCATCGGATATTATCAACATGCTAAAAAAGGCCAACCTGATTGTGGTCGAAGGAACGCTGTATCCACTACTTACACGTCAGAAAAATTCAGGATTACTTAGTTACCGATGGGAAGAGTCGCCCTATGGCCCTCCACGAAAATACTACTCCATAACCGAAAAAGGCAAAGCCTACCTGAAAGAACTGAATCAAAGCTGGGACGAACTGGTAAAAGCTATTGAATTCATTAGAGAAGGTAAAATGGATGTGAATTAATATCGAACCCCATGAGATATTATATTAACCGCAAAGACTTATGCAGAGGGCGTAGAAAAATACACCTTACAGTATTAGCGCCATTACTTGCATTCTTTGCGGTCGAAAACCAATAAAATCAGTAACTTAAACTATTTACGGATGAAGAAGGCATTAAACATTAATTTAGGAGGCATAGTATTTCACATCGATGAAGATGCCTATGAACGGTTACATGAATATTTGGCCGGGTTAGAACGGAAATTTGGTAATTCAGCAGAATCGAAAGAAATCATCGGTGATATTGAATCCCGGATGGCAGAACTGTTGCAGGAACGCATTTCGCGCAATAAACAGTCGGTCGACATGGGTGATGTCGAATATGTGATAGCTGTCATGGGAGGTCCGGAGGAAGTAGCCCACGAGACCGAATACGGTTCAAACCCCGAAGATTCGCACAAACGTTGGTATCAGCGAAAATTGTATCGTGACCCCGATGAAGCCGTTATCGGTGGGGTATGCAGTGGATTAGGGGCTTTCTTTGGAATTGATCCGGTAATATTAAGAATCCTGTTTCTGGTACTGCTATTTTTCGGCGGTTCGTCAGTATTGCTATATTTAATTCTGTGGATTGTATTGCCTGCCGCACGCACCCCAGTTCAGAAACTCGAAATGCGCGGCGAGAACGTCAATGTTTCCAACATCGAAAAAGCAAGTCGCATGTCGTCACAGGACGGACCAAGAAGCGGCTGGCAGGTATTTTTCGAAACATTAGGACGAATATTGTCGGGCATTTTCAAAGCTGCCATAAAGGTATTGGCAGTTGTAGCAGGTTTGCTACTGATCATTATCGGGGCCTCGATGGTATTTTTCTTTATCGTCTTAAATACGGGCATTACAGGAGGATTTCATCCGCATGATTTTAATTTCAGCATTCCCATGCTATTTCATTTTGCAGTAATAGAGGGCAGCTGGGTATACCATCTTGCCAATTTTCTTGTGTTTATATTGCCAGTTCTGGCAGTCATTTATATAGGAATAAAGTTACTGCTGGGTTTTCGATTCAACGACCGGATGGTGTGGATATCGGCATTGATTCTCTGGCTATTGGGTATAGTGCTCTGGGTAGTTCTGGCCGTACAATCGGTACAAAGCATCAGGAGCGATAATACAGTGGAAGAAAATATCCACTTCGTGTCGCTGCCAAACCGTACGCTGGTACTGGAAGTTAAAGATCCCTGCACACAACCTGGGCAAAACAGGAGTAAACTCAAAGTGAACGATAAAACAATGTATTACATCGGTACAAAAAATGAAATTGTAGGCCAATCTGAACTCGTCATTGAGCGTGCATCGGGCAACGACGTAGAGGTGAGAATAGAAAAGTCGGCACGTGGCAAAGATGAACAGGAAGCTGAAGATCAGGCCAAAAAAATTTCGGTACAGCTTTCGCAGGTGGATAGCATTATCTATGTACCGGCCTGTTTTGTGATCAGCAAGCGATCTGACTGGCGTGTGCAACAGCTGAAAGTAATCGTAAAAATCCCCGCTGGACAGATGCTTTATATTTCACCCAATCTGAAAGACATTCTCGTCGATGCCGATTTAAACGAAACACGATGGATAAGGGAACTGCCAGGCAATACATGGATTATGACCAGTAATGGTCTGAAACAGGTTAATCCTTAGGTATAAACAACGGCTGTACCATTAGATTTTGCATATCAATCAGTTCGCAATAGACATGGCCAACCACCATTTGCATCGATACCAATATAGGAATGCGATTGGCATCGTCGGTAAACCAGATAAGCATATCGTCTTTTGACTTAAAAACACGCCCAGGCTCAACAATAGGGGCAAATTTATGACAGGAAATTTTACCAAAACGGGTTGAAATAATCTCCTTGCCCCGGTAGCGAATTTCAAAAGGGAAAAGCTTGTCGGAAAAAAATGTATTAATCTTATAGGTATCGCCATTTTTAGCGTCCGACAAATCCATCCGACGGATATAGTAAAATACACACATCATATCCATAATATCGGGCGGAACATCGTGAGGTCCGCTGCGGGATGAAATGACCTTATTGTTTTTCCGGTCAAAAATGGATTCATTGTAATATTTATAGCGTTTGCCTTCTTTTACATTCTGAATAGCAAACACCGGCAGATTCGATTCTTTCTCAAAATAGCTTTCATAAATATCTTTCACGCTGAAAAGTTCATCGGCAACCCCCACGGTTACAGCCTCACCCTTTACGTGAAAGGCATTTCCCTTATCTTCAAGGGTAAGCACGACCTTACCACCAACAATAAAACCGTAACGCAACTGAAAAGTGAGCTTTTCTCCTCCCTGAAAAAAAGTATTGGGCAACAATCGAATGGGTTTATAGTTTGATGATTGAGCAAACATTTCGGAGCTGTTCATAATAATAACCCCTCCACTCCAAATACTCATCAACCCAACGATTTCAAAACGGTATAAAAAAAATTTCAGCCAATTCATTGTACACCTTAAAATATTCTGCTTTAAAAATCATTCATCACATTCGATTGCCAGACGGTCGTAAGCCAGAAAAATTCCCTGCGGAAGTTCTTTTTCAACCTCGCTGTGAAAACCCAGCTGATGGCTGATATGGGTAATATAGCCATACTCCGGCTTAATTTCCTGAATCAAACCAATGGCCTCGTCGATCGAAAAATGGGAAATATGGTTTTGCTTGCGCAAGCCCGATACTACAAGGTAACGGCAACCGATCAACTTATTTTTTTCCTCGTCAAAAATATATTTGATATCGGTCAGATAGGCAAAATTCCCGATTCTGAAGCCCAAAATGGGTAAACGATGATGCAGTAAGCGGATAGGAACAACCCTGATACCTGCAACGTCAAACGGTTCAACGGAAATGGTATGCAATGTAACTTCGGGTACACCCGGATATTTGTGTTGAGCAAAAATGTAGGCATACTCCCTTTTCAACGCTTGCTGAACACGTTCCTCGGCATATACATCCATAGGTTTTCCACTCAGGTAATTAAAAGAACGAATATCGTCCAATCCACCGGTATGATCTTTGTGTTCGTGAGTTAAAAGAATAGCTTCGAGATGGGTTACCTTTTCCCTGAGCATTTGGTACCGGAAGTCGGGACCCGAGTCTATCACAAGGTTTACATTTCCCACCTGAATCAGCACCGACGATCGTAAACGTTTATCTTTGGGATCGGTCGACTGACAAACTTTACATCCACAAGCCACAACCGGCACTCCTTGTGAGGTCCCGGTACCCAGAAAAATCACTCTCATCCTAAATTTCTCTATATTGATTCCCCAAATTTCACGAAAATTATGGAATTTCACCCACGTTTTCTTCTTGAATAATACATTAAACTTAATAATCAGCCGTAATACAACCGGATAGCTATTTTTTTGAAACGATATTATTTATTAACAAAAACCCAAGAAACGAAACCTTTTGTTCGACGAAGTCTGTGACTTCGCCGCAGGTAAATGGTGGTCTCGACACTTGCGTAGCGGATAAATTTTGCCGATACCTTCCAATGCACACTTGTCAATCGTGGTCCGATATTTTTCCCTTGCAATCTTTGCGACTATTATAATTAACATATAATCAGTAATTTATAAAATATTTTCGGATGAAACCCCCATGATGCGTTTTCTTCTTTTAACCAACTTCTCAACCAGAGCGATAGATTAGGACGAAAATGATTCAATTATGAATACATATTCTTATAATATGCATAAAAATACAATAATGAATAATCACAAATCCGCAGTAAGTATTTGATTTTCATTTTATAGTTAAATTTAAAAAAGCGATAAAAATTCTAAAAAAATGGAATATTTTTTGTTTAAAATAAAAATGATGATTATCTTTGTCGAGCAAAATTAAACGGAAATGAGAACTCGAAAAATGTACAACATATCCATTATAGATAAGAAGCGCCTGCGAGGGTGAGAATGGTTATTTAATATAGCAAAGAAAATGAATCAGCCGTTCTCACCTACCCAAGAACGGCTGATTTTTTTAAATAAAATTGCAAAAATGTATTTTTATAAGTTTTAATGATAAAATACAAAATAAAGAGTTGAAAATGAGGATGCAAAGTGGATTACCCAAAGCGCAGGGGATGTACCATCCCGAGAACGAGCATGATTCGTGTGGGATTGGTTTTGTTGCGCACATTAAGGGACAGAAATCGCACGAAATCGTTCAGCGAGGGCTCGACGTGCTGATTAACATGACCCATCGCGGCGCCGAAAGTGCCGATAACAAAACGGGGGATGGTGCGGGCATTCAAATACAAATGCCGCATGAATTTTTTATTTCCCAAGGGATACAACTGCCTTCGCCCGGTAGCTATGGCGCCGGTATCGTGTTTCTTCCCAAAAATGAAACCTACGCAAAGCAGTGTCTTGAAATTTTTGAAAAAATTGTAAACGAGGAACAATTACAAATTATTACATATCGCGAAGTTCCGGTTAACAGTGGTTGCCTGGGCGAAATAGCCAAAAGCAACGAACCGGCTATGAAGCAGGTTTTCATTACCGGTAAATACGAACAAGAAGAACTGGAACGTAAGTTATTCATTGTTCGAAAATTATCGGAAAATGCTATCCGCAATTCAAACATACCCAACAAGGAAGCCTTTTACTTCCCGAGCCTTTCGACAAAGGTGATGATTTATAAGGGTATGCTTACGCCCATTCAGCTAAAAGAATATTTCCCCGATTTAAGCGACAGGAATATGATCAGCGCAATTGCCATGGTGCATTCGCGCTTCAGTACCAATACCTTTCCTACATGGGATCTGGCACAACCCTTCCGTTATCTTGCCCACAATGGCGAGATCAATACCATACAGGGCAACCGCAACTGGATGAAAGCCAGGGAAGGTCTGTTACAAACGGAACTTTTTGGAAAAGATATTCAGAAACTCTTTCCTATCATAGAACCGGGAAAAAGTGATTCGGCTTCGCTCGATAATGCACTGGAGTTTCTGCACCTGGCTGGTCGCAGCCTTCCTCATGCACTGGCTATGCTCATTCCCGAATCGTGGAATGAGAAAAATCCCATCCCCGAAAGTCTTAAGGCCTTCTACGAATACTATTCAACTATCATGGAGCCATGGGATGGCCCAGCTTCCATCGTATTCAGCGATGGTCGTTATGTAGGAGGTACTCTCGACCGAAACGGATTACGTCCGTCGCGCTATGTAATTACCAAGAACGATATCATTGCTATGGGTTCGGAAGTAGGTTGCCAGGTATTTCCTCCCGAAGATATCAAAGTGAAGGGACGTCAACGTCCGGGCAAAATTCTACTGGTCGATACCAAACTCGGCATTATTATTCCCGACTATGAAATTAAGGAACAACTGGCTAAAATGCATCCCTACCAGCAGTGGCTCAAGGAAAGCCGTCTGATTCTTTCGGATATTCCTGTACGTCAGCGTGTTCCATCGGAACTGGGAGAAGATTTGCCCAAATATTCCAAGGTATTTGGCTATACCAAGGAAGACCTTGAAATGGTCATGATTCCTATGGCCACTGAAGGGTACGAACCCACAGGTTCGATGGGTAATGATACCCCACTTGCCGTATTGAGTGAGCGCCCCTACCGGCTGTTCAATTACTTCCGCCAGCTCTTCGCCCAGGTAACCAACCCTCCCATTGACCCTATTCGCGAAAGTCTGGTAATGTCGTTGACCAATTATATTGGGTCGGTATCGAAAAATGTGCTGGTAGACTCGCCAGCCCACTGCAAGTCAATTAAGTTTAAGTCGCCGATCATCACCAATACCGACCTTGCTAAGCTTAAAAATTTGAATGAAGAAGGATTCCGTCATAAAGATATTTCCATCCTCTTCCCGGCCAATGGAGGGGAAGATGCTCTTGAAAATAGGCTGGAGGAGATCTGCATAGAAGCTGAGAAGGCAGTCGATGAAGGGTATAACTATATTGTACTTTGCGACCGTGGGATAAGTGCAGAATGGGCTCCCATACCTTCGCTACTGGCTACAGCTGCGGTTCACCACCATCTCATTGAAAAGAAGAAACGCATGCAGGTGGGACTTATCGTAGAGAGCGCCGAACCGCGCGAAGTGCATCATTTTGCTTGCCTTATTGGCTACGGCGCTAGCATTGTAAACCCATACGGTGCTTTTGCTATCATCAGCGACCTTTGCCAAAAAGGTAAAATCAAGCACGATTATGTAAAAGCCCGCGAATTATACATTAAAGCTATCGACGCAGGGCTACTCAAGATTATGTCGAAGATGGGCATATCTACCCTGCGTAGTTATCATGGTGCACAAATCTTTGAAGCCGTTGGTATTGGCGAAAATGTTATAAATAAATACTTTGTTGGCACCCCCAGTCGTATTGGCGGTCTTGGCTTTAAGGAAATACAGGAAGAAGTACTGAAACCCCATCGCGAGTTCTTCCAATTAGGGCTCAACGGTGATCTTAAAACCTTTGGTTTTTATCACTATCGCAAGGAAGGTGAACAGCACGGTTGGGATCCCGATGCCATTGGGCTGTTGCAATGGGCTACCCGTACCAATAACTACAGCAAGTTCAAAGAATTTACCTCGTACGTCAATCAGCGCAACCAAACGCCACTATTTTTGCGGGGTTTCTTTGGCTACAAAACCAACCCCATCCCCATTGATGAGGTAGAACCGATATCCGAAATAACCAAGCGCTTTATCACGGGAGCTATGTCGTTTGGATCTATCAGCAAAGAAGCTCACGAAGCGCTAGCCGAAGCGATGAATAAAATAGGTGGTAAGTCCAACACGGGTGAGGGTGGTGAAGACAGCGAACGATTCAAACCCCTGCCCGACGGACGTTGGTTGAGAAGTGCCGTAAAACAGGTAGCTTCGGGACGTTTTGGGGTTACTGCAAATTATCTGGTCAATGCAGATGAAATTCAAATTAAAATAGCTCAGGGTGCTAAGCCCGGCGAAGGGGGTCAGCTGCCCGGTATCAAAGTCAATAAGGTCATTGCTCGCTTGCGGCACTCTACACCGGGAATTACCCTAATTTCGCCTCCTCCGCACCATGATATTTATTCTATCGAAGACCTCAAACAGCTTATATTCGACCTAAAATGCATCAACCCAAATGCAAAAATCAGCGTTAAGCTGGTATCGGAGAATGGCGTGGGTACCATTGCCGCTGGCGTGGCAAAAGCTAAAGCCGACGTGATAATCATCTCGGGCAGCGAAGGGGGTACCGGAGCATCACCCATCAGCTCCATCAAGCATGCAGGGCTACCCATGGAAATGGGTATCTCCGAAACGCACCAAACACTGGTAATGAACAACCTGCGCGGACGGGTTCGTTTGCAGACCGATGGTCAGCTTAAAACAGGGCTCGATGTGGTGATTGCAGCTATGCTGGGGGCTGAGGAGTTTGCCTTTGCTACCACTGCTCTCATTGTTCTGGGCTGCGTAATGATGCGTAAATGCCATTTGAATACCTGCCCGGTAGGTGTTGCTACCCAGGAAGAGGAACTGCGCAAACGCTTTACCGGTCGATCCGAATATGTAGTCAACTATTTCACCATGTTGGCTCAGGAAATCCGTGAACTCATGGCCGAAATAGGGGTACGCAAATTCGACGAACTGGTAGGTCGGGCCGATCTGCTTACCATACGCAGCTTCCCCAATCACTGGAAAGCTAAGACAGTCGATGTATCCAAGCTGGTTTATGTTCCCAAGGAAGCTAAAATTTATCCCATTCACTACACTACACCCCAGCATCACGACATCGACAAACAAATTGACCATGAACTGATACGTTTGGCCAATGCCGCCCTGAAAAGCAAAGATAAAGTGTGGATTGCCAAGCCTATAAGCAATGTCGACCGTACGGTAGGAGCCATGCTATCGGGCGAAGTGGCCAAAAGGTATGGCGACGAAGGTTTGCCTCACGATACCATCAACGTACACTTCACCGGTTCTGCAGGACAAAGCTTCGGAGCATTCCTGGCCAAAGGAATCACCTTTAAGCTGGAAGGCGATGCCAACGACTATCTGGGCAAAGGTTTATGCGGTGGAAAAATTATTGTTGTACCCCCGACGGGTTCAACCTTTGTTCCTGAAGAGAATATAATTGTAGGGAACACCCTACTCTATGGCGCCACCAGTGGCGAAGCCTACATTCGTGGAATTGCCGGCGAACGCTTCTGCGTACGTAACTCAGGTGCCTATGCTGTTGTAGAAGGTGTTGGCGACCATGGCTGCGAATATATGACCGGCGGTAGAGTGGTGGTATTGGGTCGCACAGGCCGAAATTTTGCTGCAGGTATGAGTGGTGGTATTGCCTATGTCCTGGATGTCGATGGTAATTTTGATTACTTCTGCAACAAAGGCTTGGTAGAACTCACCCCGCTCGAAAGCATCGAGGATATTAAAGAGGTTCAGCAGATGATCAGCAACCATCTGTACTACACCAACAGTAGCTTGGCCGAGCGAATCCTTACCAACTGGAACGAATATCTGCCTAAGTTTGTAAAAGTATTGCCGCTGGAATACAAGAAGGTACTTGAAGAACAAAAGTTGATGCAACTGCAGGCAAAACTTGAACTTACCGAGGATGAGCCACACCGTAGATATTAAGAGAAAATTATTGTCTGACCATAAAAGATAAAAAAATGGGAAATCCAAAAGGATTTATGACGGTTCCAAGAATTGAGGCAGGGAACCGACCAATTTCAGAACGTTTGGAGGACTACAGTGAAATAGAACAGACGCTCAATGACAATGAACGACAGCTTCAGGCATCGCGTTGCATGGACTGCGGTATTCCTTTCTGTCAGTGGGGATGTCCGGTAGGCAATACCATGCCCGAATTTCAGGATGCCATGTACAAGGGCAACTGGGAAGAAGCCATTAAGATATTGCACTCTACCAACAATTTTCCCGAATTTACCGGCAGAATATGTCCGGCACCCTGTGAAAAGGCTTGTGTACTAAACATACATGAGGAACCTGTTACCATTCGGGAAAATGAGTGTGCTGCCGTAGAAAAGGGGTTTGCCATGGGTTATATTAAACCGCAACCCCCCAAGGTACGTACTGGCAAGAAAGTTGCCGTTATTGGTTCCGGACCGGCCGGACTGGCAGCAGCCGACCTGCTTAACAAATGGGGACACACGGTAGTTCTCTACGAAAAAGATGAAGCCGTGGGCGGGTTACTTCGCTTTGGCATTCCTGATTTTAAACTCAACAAGAGCGTTATCGACCGCCGGGTAAAAATCCTCGAAGCCGAAGGCCTGATCATCAAAACCAACACCATGGTTGGGGTTGATGTCAAGGGTAAAGATCTCATGAAAGAATTCGATGCGGTATGTATTGCTATAGGTGCCGGTAAACCCCGAGACCTCAACGTACCAGGCCGAGAACTAAAAGGTATCCACTTTGCCATGGAATATCTGACGCAACAAAACCGCGTAAATGCAGGCAAAGAATTCAGTCCTGAGGAACGAATTCATGCCCGGGGTAAACATGTACTAGTAATCGGTGGTGGTGACACAGGGAGCGACTGTATTGGTACTGCCAATCGTCAAAAAGCGCTAAGTGTAACCCAGATTGAAATTCTTCCCAAACCGCCAGTTAAAAGATTGCCCGACAATCCCTGGCCCTATTGGCCAAGCGTATTGAAAACCTCCAGCTCGCATGAAGAAGGCTGTAGCCGTTTCTGGAGCCTTTCGACCAAACGTTTTATTGGCGAAAACGGACATGTAAAAGGAGCTGAGGTGGTTGAGGTTAAATGGGAAAAGGACGCCAATGGCCGTATGACCATGATCGAAATTCCGGGGACCGAACGTATCATTCAGGCCGACTTGGTATTTCTGGCCATGGGATTTGTTTCACCCGTTCACGAAGGATTACTCGATGAACTGGGAGTTGAATACGACCAGAGAGGCAACGTAAAAGCCAGCCCCGATAAAAGAACCAGCGTCGACAAAGTTTTCGTTGCCGGAGACGCAACCCGCGGAGCATCACTGGTAGTTCATGCTATTGCCGAAGGTAGAAAAATGGCAAAACATGTTCATGAATTCCTGACAAAAAACGCATGATCATTGATTTAAGGAACTCTGCCTTTTATAATAGGCAAAGTTCCTTTCAAAAAAATCCAATATATTTACAAAAACTAAGATTATTAAACACCTTTGATTCTGCAAGCGACAGAATTAAATTAAGCAAAAGTAAAATTATGAAAGTAGCCATAGTTGGAGTAAGCGGTGCCGTTGGTCAGGAATTTTTGAAAGTATTGGAAGAAAGAAATTTTCCTGCTGACGAGCTGGTATTATTTGGATCCTCACGTAGTGCTGGTAGCACATACACTTTTAAAGGGAAAAGCTATATTGTTAAAGAACTGAAGCACAATGATGATTTCAAGGGCATTGACATTGCTTTGGTTTCAGCAGGAGCCAGTACCTCTAAAGAATTTGCTGCTGATATCACGCGTTTTGGGACAGTAATGATTGACAATTCCAGTGCATTCCGGATGGACGAGGACGTACCCCTGGTGGTCCCTGAGGTTAATCCTGAAGACTGTAAAAACCGTCCAAGAAACATTATAGCCAACCCCAACTGCTCGACCATTATTATGGTGGTTGCGCTAAAACCAATTCACGACCTGTCGCCCATTAAGCGTATTCATGTAGCTACCTATCAAGCAGCAAGTGGCGCAGGAGCGGCTGCCATGGAAGAGCTCAAAACCCAGATAACAGAAATTATTAACAACCAGCCGGTTACGGTAAATAAGTTTAAATATCAGTTGGCTTTCAACCTGATTCCGCAAATTGATGTTTTCCTCGACAACGACTATACCAAGGAAGAAATGAAGATGCATAATGAAACCCGCAAAATTATGCATGCCGATATTGCCGTCAGTGCCACGACAGTTAGGGTTCCCGTATATCGTGCCCATTCCGAAGCGGTATGGGTCGAAACCGAAAGGCCCCTTGAAATTGCCGATGTACGTGCTGCGATGGAAAAGGCCGAAGGTTTAGTCGTCGAAGATGATCCCAAAAACAGCATATACCCTATGCCCCTCTTTGTAGCCGGTAAAGATCCTGTGTATGTAGGCCGGTTGCGCAAGGATATTGCCAACCCCAATGGATTAACCTTCTGGTGTGTAGGTGATCAGATTAAAAAAGGGGCCGCACTGAATGCTGTACAAATAGCTGAATATCTCATCAAAAACCGTCTGCTGTAAACTCCGCAAGACTCTCAACATACCACCGCTCATAATACATGAGCGGTTTTTTTATTACCAAAATCAACCATGTTTATGTCGAAAAAAAGTATATTTGCAATATAGGGAACACTGTAATAGTCGTTTCGGCGGCTGAAAGTCCATAAATTCTTTACATAACACATCGTTCAAAGAAACCTGCTATTAAAGTACTTATGTGCCTTTGATTTATCGAATTAACCGATGAAGATGATGCAAAAAATATCAACCATAAAGAATACATTGATATTCGCGGAGGACACAAAGGACCGAATTTGTGTGGTCTGTACATCATTGTATAGCAACGTCATATTTTTGGCTTGTAAATTGAAGTAAAAAGAATGAGTGTTAGTCCCCGATGGAATCAAATCAAAATCTCAATTACACCTTTATATAAATTCTATAGCTCAATAAAGGCAGAAATGTAGACTTAACAAAACAGTATAAAATTTAAATGCTCTAAAAATAATTACCTATGAAGGATTTTCTGAAAATGTTACTGGCAGTAGTAATCGGCTTTTTCCTGACCAGCATTTTACTTTTCTTCTTTATGATTGGAATGATATCGAGTCTTGTTCCTACTGAGGAAATGTTGACTGTGGAACCTAATACCATAATAAAGATCAGCTTTGATCGTCCGATTGTTGAACGAAGCACGCACAATCCCTTTGAAGAGATAGACTGGACGAGTATGAGCCGAAAAAATATATACGGACTGAATGAAATCCTTGATAATCTTGCAAAAGCTAAAGATGATGACAATATTGCGGGCATTTACCTCGAACTCTCGGAAATAGATGCCGGCATAAGTACTATTAAAGAAATTCGGCAGGCACTGGAAGATTTTAAGAAAAGTGGCAAATTTATCATTGCCTACAGCGATTATCTTACACAGAAAGCATATTATCTGGCCAGCGTAGCCGACAGGGTCTTTTTAAATCCTCAGGGGAGCATCGAATGGCAAGGATTAAGGTCAGAGATCATGTTTTTCCGTGGCACCTTGGAAAAGCTGGGCGTTGAACCTATAGTAATACGACATGGCAAGTACAAAAGTGCAGTCGAATCCTTTACCAACGACCAGATGAGTCCGGAAAACCGACAACAGCTGCAACAGCTTGTACATGGCATATGGCAGAATATTCTTAACGACATTGCGGCTACCCGAAAAATAAGTAAAGATACGCTTCAGCTTATTGCCAATCAGCTATTAGCCTACAACCCCGACAGCTGTTACCGGCTGGGCCTGATAGATAGTCTCGCCTATCAGGATGATATGAAAAAAATCCTAAGCACACAGGTCGCATGCAAGGAAAATGAACTGAAGATTGTCGACTACAATAAATACACGAAAGTACCCAAAAATTACGGGGGTAAAGGACTGGCCAAGAATAAAATTGCCATCATATATGCCCATGGCGATGTGATAATGGGAAAAGGAGATGAAGGAACGGTTTCTGCGGAACGTATCTCAAAAGCTATACGCGAAGCACGCGAGGATTCATCGATAAAAGCCATTGTATTACGCGTCAACTCGCCCGGAGGAAGTGCGTTGGCCTCAGAAATTATTTGGCGCGAAGTTAAACTGACCACTCCGGTTAAACCTGTGGTAGCTTCGCTGGGCGATGTAGCTGCCTCGGGAGGTTACTATATTGTCTGTGCAGCAAATGCTATTGTAGCACAACCCACAACCATCACAGGGTCAATCGGTGTTTTTGGCATTCTCTTCAATGCAAAAGATCTGCTCAATAAAAAACTGGGCATAACTACCGATGTGGTAAAAACCAACGATTATTCAGATTTCCCTTCCTATTCGCGCCCTATGTCGACCATTGAAAAGAAAAGGCTGGAAATGGAAATCGACCGCATTTACAACACCTTCGTTCAACATGTAGCCGAAGGCCGTAAAATGACAACTGTTCAGGCCGACAGCTATGGTCAGGGCAGAGTATGGAACGGAATCGATGCCCTTGCCATTGGCTTGGTCGATACCCTCGGAAATATTAACGATGCCATAAAATTAGCTGCAAAATTGGCTAAAATTGATAATTACCGGGTTGTAGGCATGCCTAAGACCGAAGAATCGCTGGAAAAACTACTCAAAGAGCTTACCGAAACTAAAGAAATGAAGGTATTTCAGAAACTGTCGGACAAGATGCCATTTATACAGACATTTTTATCGCTTAGCCGGATGGAAGGCATACAAACGAGACTGCCATTTGAAATAACCGTATATTGAAGCTGACAGCTATGCTAAACTTTATTTTTAGCCTTTTCATGGGATTGGTAGTACTAACTATCCTGATAGTATATGTGGTTTATCTGATAGAATGGATGAAGCTTCCCTTTCGCAACCGTTGGGTAAAAATTGGAGCATATTTGCTGATAACGCTGGCACCCGTTGTAGGTTTGTTAATTTACAAGTACTCAAAAAAATGGTTTATCGGCCCGGCAAAATAGGTAATATACTGGGCCAGTCGACCTTTAGCTATCTTGGGATGTACGTTTAGGGATGGAAAAAGAGAAAATATTTTTATCGGAATATGCGGCGCGGGAATACAGGAAGTTACTTCGTTGTGCGCGAGAGTCGGCCGTACCGGTCGATGTAAACCAGTTACATACCGCATTAATGCTTGCGGGGCGTGCCTGTCGCAGAGCTCACCAGCAGATCAACGAACCATTGCTGGTACAGTCGTTACAGGTAGCCCAGATTGTAGTTGGTGAGGTAGGATTGGGATCAGCACCTGCCTGTGCAGCACTCATGTATAAGTTTGTCGAAAACCAAACACTCAATATCGACGACATCCGAGGCTATTTAGGCGAAAAGATTGCAAGGCAAACCCTCGAGTTGGCCAAGTTGTCGACTACATCGAACTATACCCACGAACAGGCCGAGGCTTACCGTAAAATGCTATTCGGACTAACGCACGATATCCGGGTAATATTGGTCAAACTTGCCGACCGACTCTATACCTTACGTAACCTCGAAAACGAAGAACCAGCTACCCAAAACCGATTATCGTACGAGGCATTTGACATTTACGCCCCCATAGCACATCAGCTGGGACTATATCAGATAAAAACCGAACTGGAAGACCTGGCTCTGAAGTATACCCATCCCGAAATGTATAATTACATTGTAAAGAAACTTCAGGAAACTGCCCCAGCCCGCAATCGGTACATTAAAGACTTTATTGCTCCCATCAAAACCGAACTGGACAGGCTGCAATTACGGTATACTATTAAAAGCCGCACCAAATCTATTTTTTCGATATACAACAAGATGCGCAAACAGAATATAGATTTTAACGAGGTGTACGATCTGTTTGCCATACGAATTATCCTGGACACCGAAGCCCAGAACGAACAAAGCGAGTGCTGGAAGGTATTTTCGTTGGTAACCAACCTTTACCCTTCGAATCCCGAACGCATGCGCGATTGGATTACCGTCCCCAAATCAACCGGTTACGAGTCGTTACATGCCACGGTACAAGGGCCTGAACATAAGTGGGTCGAAGTACAGATACGTACCACCCGAATGGATGAGATAGCCGAAAAAGGTATGGCCGCCCATTGGAAGTACAAGGGGCGTGGCACCAATAGCGATTTTGACGAATGGCTTAACAAAATAAGGGATATACTTGAAAAAGGACAATTCGGCAGCGTCGGTGAAGATAGTGACTTGGAGCTTACCCAGTATGCCAAGGAAATATTCGTCTTTACCCCAAAAGGGCAGCTCAAGGTACTGCCCAAGGGCGCAACGGCACTCGATTTTGCCTACGAAATACATACCGATGTAGGTAACAGCTGCATTGGTGCAAAGGTCAACGGCAAAAGCGTTCCCATCCGCTATGAACTCCATAATGGCGACCAAGTAGAAATCATCACCTCCAAGACCCAAAAGCCTAAAGCCGACTGGCTCGATTTTGTAATCACCCCAAAAGCCAAGTCAAAAATCAAAATGGCACTGAAAGAAGAAGTTATTCAACAGGCCGAAATTGGAAAGGAAATATTTAAACGCCGTCTGCGCAACTGGAAAATCATTTACAGCGACCTGCTCGTTAGCCGATTGCTCAAACACTATAAGCTGAAAAATGCCATTGACTTTTATGCCCTTATCGCTAACGAAAAAATAAATCTCAACGAAGTAAAAAGCATTATCACCTCGCCCGAAAAAGAAGAAACCGGTGGTCCAGATAAAATCGAAAATTTCCCCATCGAAAAAATTGTATCGGGATATACCGGAACAAGCGAAGAGGTTCTGGAAATAGATGAAAAACTGTTGAATAACGTCGACTACAAGCTTGCCAAATGTTGTTCACCTATTTTTGGTGATGAAATTTTTGCTTTTGTAACCATCAACGATGGGATTAAGATTCACCGGGTTACCTGTCCCAATGCGCCCGACATGCTCAACCGCTACAGCTATCGGGTGTTAAAAGCCCGATGGGTAGGCGAAGACAGCAGTACAAATTTTCGGACAGCCATTAAAATATCCGGCAGCAACGAAATTGGCATACTCAGTAAAATTTCGGATGTAATAGCCAAAGACTTACACGTGCGTATGCGATCGATCAACATCGACACACAGGAGAATCAGTTTGTCGGCATCATCAAACTTTTTGTCAGGGATGTAAAATACCTCGATATGCTCATCCATAAGTTGCTAAAAATAAAGGGGGTATATTCGGCAACCCGGGTAGATGGTATCTGAAGTCTGTCTTATTTTCCTAACGTATAAAACAAATAGTAACTAACCTCGAGCGCAAAAGGGTCGGTTGTTTTTCCAAATCCAGCCATATAATAGGGCATAATAGATTTATCGCCGGTATTGTAGATTTTACGGTTTATCTTTACCTCCCATCCCAGAGCAAAATGCCGGCTGAGTTGAGTACGTAAGCCAACTGAAAAATCGATCCACACATATTGATGATCGGTAGTTCCAAAGCTATAGTAGCGTGTTCCCCAGAATCTATCGGGGATTACAATATCCTGTGCCCTATGCTGCGTAAGGGAATACCCAATATGCATGCCCAGAAAAATAAAATTCCGTTCACCCCGACGATTACGACGATTGATATTCCGCTCGAATCCACCCCGAACATAATAACCCGATGAACGATAGTCAAAACTTTTAATGCTATCGGATACCTGTCGCGAAAAATTCAGATGACCTCCATCGACCGTAACTGCAAACGAATTTTTGTGAATCCAGCCCATTTTGCCATTGACCGAATATTTTCCCGACACCACCAGTTGCTCGGCCATGCCCCATCCGTCGAAAGCCACATAAAACTCATTTTTTATGCCCGATAGGGTATCCTCCTGTGCTGCTACTGAAATGGCGGCCGAAAAACTGATACCCAAGATTAAAGCAAATAAGGCTTTCCGGCTACAGCCGGCCAATACAGGCGATCTCATAGGTCAACTAACAAGGTTGGACACAAATTTACTCTTTTACTTCCAACTTGAAACCTGTACGATGAATATTTTGAATAGAAATATTGGGATCGTCCTTTAATATTTTACGCAGCTTGGTAATATAAACATCCATGCTTCGACCCATAAAATAATCGTCGTCGCCCCAGATGAGTTTTAGGGCAAAATCGCGTCGTACAAGTTGGTTTTTATTGATACACAGCAATCGCAGCAGGGCCGATTCCTTGTTGGTAAGATTACGGGTATTTTGGTCGATACTTATCACTTGGTTACTTGCATCGAAGGTATAGCGACCAATTTGATAAATTTCTTTCTCTACCACCACATCAGCCTGCTGATGAGTACGTCGAAGTACCGCTTGTATCCGCAACAACATTTCTTCGGTCGAAAAGGGTTTGGTAAGATAATCATCGGCCCCAATGAGAAATCCTCGCACCTTGTCTTCACGCATGGCCTTGGCCGTAATGAAAATTATGGGGATACGTTCATCTTTTTTACGTATCTCCTCTGCTACAGTAAAACCATCCTTAACAGGCAACATCACATCGAGCAATATCAGATCGTAAAGCACGGTACCCCACATACTCATGGCTTGCTGGCCATTATCAGCCCAATCTACAGCATAACCTGCATCGATGAGTAGATCGCGAATAACCTCTCCCAAATTTTTATCATCTTCTACCAGAAGAATTTTAGCCAGGCTTTTCATTGCTTTCCCTTTTTATGGACAAAAACACTATTTTACTGAAAGGGTATAAAAATATCAAATCTCGAACCTTTGCCGGGTTCACTTTTTACTGTAATGGTTCCGCCATGAGCCTCGGTCATAATTTTCACATAATACAACCCAATCCCTGTCCCCTTCACATCATGAACATTACCGGTAGGAACACGATAAAACTTATCGAAGATATATTTTTGATTCTGAGGAGCTATGCCTATTCCCTGATCAACCACAGAAATCTGAATCCCCCCATCCACATTGGCAGTAAAGATATCAATCACCGGTTCGCCCCTAGAATATTTACAGGAATTGTCGACCAAATTTTTGATAATATTGGAAAAATGTAAGGGATCGACCATGGCTGTACTTCGTGTAGCCTCAAAATGATAATGCAGACTTGCCTGCTTTTGCTGTAAGTCGACAAAAAAATTGTCGATAGCATTCTGAATCAGCTCATGTATATCTACCTCTTCGCGGTTGAGTTCGTACTCCCTTTTATCGAGCTGAGCCATACGCAGCACATGTTCCACCTGCAATTGCATACGGTGATTCTCTTCGTGGATAATCCGGGCATATTTCTGAATCTTTTCCGGTTGTTTCGATACATCCATTTTCATCAACATCTCGGAGGTAATAGCGATAGTACTGATGGGCGTTTTGAGCTCGTGCGTCATATTATTGATGAAGTCCGACTTCATTTCCGAAAGTTTTTTATGTCGGAAAACTGAACATATGATATAGACAAACGATAATATGATCACTATCAAAAATATCACCGAGAGAATCAGCCAGTTCCAGATGCTGCAAATGATGCTTCGCGAAACTGTCGGAAAAACCACCTCGACCCTTGCTGATACCTGAGGATTCAGGTCATACAAACATTTTTTAAACTTTTTACCTTCATCGCCCAATGGAACATAACCCGGCGTGTGGTATATGATCGAATCGGTCGAGTTGATTATCACGGCATATCCATAGGGCTCGCGGATTTTATTAAACTCCACCAGTTTTTTAAATATTGAATCAAAATTATAGTGCGACATTAGCAGCAGAATACCCTTTTCGGTACTATCGGTAAGCGGATAAGGATGCTTATTGTTGATTTTCACGATTCTGTCTACAGTTCCACACAAAGCATTGTAGGCTCGCTGTTCGAAATGCTGCTGCGACAATTCTATAGCCTTATTGACCCAGAAGGCCTGAGTCACGATAAGTCCCACCAGCGATACTGCCGACAATACTACAATAAGCACAATTATCCGGTTTCGCATGAATGCTGCTTTTTATCCTTTTGTTACAAAGATAGTTGAAAATCATGGACATGTCCGACAAATTAACTCTATCTTAACACGATAATTTTCCCGACTTTATTCCTGAGGATTTCCTATTGCCTTTGCATGATGCAAAAATTGAAACGAACGACATCCATTTTAAAATAAAAACAATTTTCCACGGACTAAAAACGATTCATAATCGTTACAGCATAACAAAATTTTGTTGTATCTTGCACAAAAACCATATCCATGGAAACGGTACGTGTTGGTTTGATTGAGAAAGACCCTTGGCTTACCCCTTACCGAGAGATCATTTTGCGACGTCACAAGGCAGCGATCCTAAGAGAAGAGATACTTTGCGGTAGCCGACGCCTGCAGGATTTTGCCACCGGACATTTTTACTACGGGCTTCATAAGACGACTGAGGGATGGGTATTTCGTGAATGGGCGCCTAATGCTACGGCAATATATCTGGTAGGCGATTTTTCGGCATGGCAGAAGGATCAGCGGTATGCCCTGAAAAAGTTGACCCATGGCAATTGGGAAATTGAACTGCCATCGGACACGTTTAAACATGGGGATAAGTATAAACTGCTGGTCTGCTGGTCGGGAGGAAGTGGCTATCGTTTGCCATCGTACACCCGCTATGCCATACAGGACCCCGTAACGTTGGTCTTTGACGCAAGTGTATGGGATCCCCCTACCCCTTATGTGTGGCAGTGCCCCGAATTTGTCCCCTCATTTAAACATCCGCTCATATACGAAGCCCATGTAGGTATGTCGTCGGAAGAAGGTAAAATAGCTTCCTTCAACGAATTTACCGAACACATACTGCCACGCATCAAACACCTCGGCTATAACACCATTCAGCTCATGGCCATTCAGGAGCATCCCTATTACGGATCATTTGGGTACCATGTGTCCAACTTTTTTGCGGTATCATCACGTTTTGGCACCCCCGACGATTTGAAAAAACTCATCGACACAGCCCATCAAATGGGTATAGCCGTAATTATGGATCTTGTGCATTCGCATGCCGTTAAAAATGAGTTGGAAGGTTTGGGAAACTTTGATGGCAGCCCGTACCAGTATTTCCACACCGGAAACCGCCGGCACCACATTGCTTGGGACTCCCTGTGCTTCAATTATGGCAAAAACGAAGTCATTCACTTTCTGCTATCCAACTGCCAGTACTGGCTTGCCGAATACCATTTCGACGGTTTCCGCTTCGACGGGGTAACCAGCATGATTTACCTCGATCATGGGTTGGGGAAAAATTTCACCCACTACGATATGTATTTCGACGGCAATCAGGACGAAGATGCCATTGTGTATCTGATGCTGGCCAACAAGCTTATCCATGAAATACGACCCAAAGCCATAACTATTGCCGAAGAGATGAGCGGTATGCCCGGCCTGGCTGCCCCCCTGCACGAAGGGGGATACGGTTTCGATTACCGTCTAGCCATGGGTGTGCCCGACTATTGGATAAAGATTATCAAGGAACTGCCCGATGAACACTGGCGAATGGGTGAACTCTACCACGAGCTCACCACACGACGCCCGGAAGAAAAAACAATATCGTATGCCGAATCGCACGACCAGGCACTGGTAGGCGACAAAACTCTGATGTTCCGCCTAGCCGACAAGGAAATGTATTTTCATATGGCCAAAAACGACACCAACCTGATCATCGACCGGGCCATAGCACTGCACAAAATGATTCGGCTAGCTACCCTTGCAACCGCCGGTGCCGGATACCTTAATTTCATGGGAAATGAATTCGGACACCCCGAATGGATCGATTTTCCAAGGGAAGGAAATAACTGGTCGTATCAGTATGCCCGTCGCCAATGGTCGCTGGTCGATAATCCCAACCTTAAATATCATTACCTCAACGACTTTGACAAAACCATGATAGAATGGGTGCAAAAAGTTTCCCTGTACGACGATCCATGCACTGTTCTTCATCGCGCCGACGAAGAAAACAAGGTACTTGCTTTCTCCCGCAAAAATTATCTTTTCCTTTTTAACTTTCACCCCACCCAGTCGTTCATCGACTACAGCCTGCCAGTGCCTGCAGGTAAATATCACGTAGTACTCACTACCGATGATGCCTGCTTTGGAGGCTTCAACCGGGTGGACAAGGAGTATATCTATTATACCTACTCAGGCAGCGTAATATCTACCTCCAAAGTCAACCTTTTGCGTATTTACCTGCCCAATCGAACGGCTATTGTGCTGGAACAAATGCCTATAAAAAAGGTTTATGAGATTGTAGGTAAATAAGGTTTCAAAGTTCAGATGGTTTCGTCAACATATCGAAATTAGTACCGTATGGCAACCCAATTATTACGAACACATCATCCGCAACGAAACCGAATGGAAACGTATCCGTCAATACATTGAAAATAACCCAATCCATTGGAAAAAAATAAAAATTATTCATGAAACACAATCCCCGAATACACCACCGCCGTTCCATCCGGTTGAAAAATTACGAGTATGTGCGAAAAATTTTTCGTCTATACATTGCCAGGCCGGGGCATACGATGTCATAACGAGAGTCCTTAATCCTCATTCCTACCCCGTGTGCCACAGAGCCCTATCGGAGAAGAAAAGAAAGCCCGGAGTAGGTAGGCTCCGAGCATTGTGTATACCACTGGGGTAATGCTGAAGCGGCCTTACAGCTCGGCAGCGTTGTAGCGAGGCTCGAGTAGTTGGGCAAGCAACAAGTATTTTTGATAAAGTTTTTTATACACGGCCACATGGTGCGGATTGGGTAGGTAGGTGGTTTCGTAACCGCTACCCATAGCCTGCTGGGCACTGGGTAATGTGGGGTACAGACCGGCCACCACGGCAGCGGCCATAGCCGAACCCAACGCACAGGCCTGATCCGACTCTACCACATGTATGGGCATATCGAGCACATCGGCCAGGATCTGCATCACCAGCGGTGACTTTTTCGACACACCTCCAATAGCGCTTACGCTCTCTATTTTCACTCCTTCGTTTACAAATCGGTCGACGATGGTTTTTGCCCCAAAAGCGGTAGCCTCGATAAGGGCACGAAAAACTATTCCGGCGTCACTCCCCAGTGAAAGACCGGCTATTGCTCCCTTGAGCAACTGGTTGGCATCGGGGGTACGGCGTCCGTTGAGCCAGTCGAGCGCAATCACGGTCGATTCGCTTGGGTCGACTTTTTCGGCCAGACGGGTAAGATGTGGTATAAGTTGATTATCTATCTGGCTAAGAATAGCCTTTTTAGCCGCTTCATCAATTGAGGCCTTTTCAACGATATCCATCACCGGATCGGCGATAAGTCGTTTGAACCATGCGTACACATCGCCAAAAGCCGATTGACCGGCTTCGAGACCAATGAGGCCGGGGATAATTGATCCGTTGACCTGTCCGCAAATACCGCGAACCGTTTTATTGGTCACATCGGTTTCGGGTACGGTAATCATGTCGCAGGTGGAGGTACCAATAACCTTCACGAGCTGGTAGGGTTTGATTTCGGCCCCCACGGCTCCCAGATGGGCATCGAATGCTCCCACACCCACGGCCACCGATTCGGGCAGTCCCAGCCGATCGGCCCATTCTTTCGAGAGCGTTCCTACTTTTACGTCGACGGTATAGGTCCGGGTATACAGTCTGTCGCGTAATCCGGCCAGCAACGGGTCGAGCGTAGTAAGGAACTTCTCGGAGGGGAGTCCGCCCCACTCTTCAGCCCACATAGCCTTGTGACCAGCAGCACAGCGACTGCGGAGTATTTCCTCGGGCCGGGTTTTTCCGACCAGCAGGGCCGGGATCCAGTCGCAATGCTCTACCCACGAATAGGCAGCCTGACGAACCCGATCGTCCTCACGCAATACGTGCAAAATTTTTGCCCAAAACCACTCCGACGAATATATTCCCCCCTCATATTGGGTATAGTCGATCTCCCACTGACGGCACAGGCGGTTTATCTCTTCGGCCTCAGCCACAGCAGTATGATCCTTCCAAAGAATGAACATAGCATTGGGATTTTCCCTGAATTCGGGCAACAACGATAGGGGTGTACCATTCCTATCGACAGCAACGGGGGTTGAACCCGTAGTATCGACCGAAAGAGCCACAACATTTTCGGCCGTACCCTGTGGCGCCCGGGCCAGAGCTTGCCGAACCGATTCTTCAAGACTCTCGATATAATCGAGTGGATGTTGCCTGAACTGATTCTTAGCCGGAACACAGTATTTACCTTCTTTCCAACGCTTGTATTCCGAGACTGCAGTTGCAACTATTTGTCCGTTTTCTGCATTTGCTATAACCGTACGTACCGAGTCGGTCCCGTAATCGATGCCAATGGTAAATTTTGCCATATCAGATTGTTTTTTTAAATCATTTACATATTCTGCCCATAATAGGCATTTTTTCCGTGTTTACGCTGGTAATGCTTGTTGAGGATATAGGAAGCAATGGGGTTATCGTTGCCGAGTTGAGTGGTCAGGAAAGCCATTTTAGCCACCTGTTCGAGTACCACGGCATTGTAAACGGCTTTTTCGGGCGTACTGCCCCAGGCAAAGGGACCATGATTGGCAACCAATACGGCAGGGACGGCGATAGGGTCGATGTCCGAAAACGTTTCGACAATCACTTTGCCAGTATTGTATTCGTAGGCCTGTTCCACCTCGTCGGCTGTGAGCACGCGGGTACAGGGTATGTGGCCATAGAAATGATCGGCATGCGTAGTTCCCAGTGCGGGGATAGACCGACAGGCCTGAGCCCATGCTACAGCATAGGTAGAATGGGTATGCACTATGCCCCCCAACTGGGGAAACTGCTTGTACAGAAAGGTATGGGTTGGCGTGTCGGACGACGGACGCAAGCTGCCCTCCACCACCCTGTTGTCGAGATCGACCACAACCATATCATCGGCAGTCATGGCATCGTAATCTACCCCACTGGGCTTAATGACAACCAACCGGCTCTCTGGATCGAATCCACTTACATTCCCCCATGTAAATATTACCAGACCATGTTCGACCAATTGAAGATTGGCTTTGAAAACCTTTTCCTTGAGTTGTTCCAACATAATTTAACGACTTAAAATTTACGGAAAGAATGGTCCCAAGGACCATCCTTTCCGACATAACAACTTATGAGAAAACTATAGATTTTTGAGTGCACCGGCGAGGTGATAATAAAGGTCGTTCCAGCGCAGTTCATTGCAAAACTGGGTAAGGTTGGTTTGCTTATCTATCAGTAGGTATTCGATGCCGGCCATCTGGCAGAAATCTTCGATACACTGTGCTGGGATAGCCTGGGTGAAAGCGGTATGGTGTGCACCGCCGGCATAAATCCATGCGGCAGCTCCGGTTTTAAGGTCGGGATGAGGCATCCACAGCGCACGTGCCACCGGTAATTTAGGCAGGTCGGCATCGGGGGTAACACAGGTAACAGTATTAACCACCATGCGGAACCGATTACCCAAATCGATAAGCGAAGCATTGAGGGCTTCTCCCGCCGGCACATTAAACACCAGACGGGCAGGGTCGGCCTTACCGCCAATACCGAGCGGATGGACTTCGAGCTTAACCTTACTATCGCTGATGGTAGGACAAATTTCGAGCATATGAGCACCCAACACTTTCATTCCCGAAGGATGCAGGTGGTAGGTATAATCCTCCATAAACGAGCAACCGCCTTTCAGGCCTTTACCCATCACCTTAAGCACGCGCACCAGCGCCGCATGTTTCCAGTCGCCCTCAGCTCCAAACCCATAACCATCGGCCATTAGACGCTGGCAGGCAAGACCCGGAAGTTGTTTAAGCCCATGCAGATCTTCGAAAGTAGTAGTAAAAGCACCAAAGCCTCCCTCCTCCAGGAAGCGTCGCAGAGCTATCTCAATCCTTGCCTGATATCTTACATGTTCGTGCAGGGGTTGACCTTTTTGGGCATCATCGGCCAGTATATACTGTTGCTCATAGGTTTTTACCAATGCATCTATTTCGGTTTCTGACACTGATTCTACCCTTGCCACCAGATCGCCTACACCATAACCGTTGACTGAAAGGCCAAACTGAATCTGGGCAGCCACCTTATCGCCTTCGGTAACAGCTACATGCCGCATGTTGTCGCCAAAACGAGCTACCCTGAGGTGCTGCATTTCGTGCCAACCCATTGCTGCACGAGACCAAAAGGCAATCTGCGTAACCACCTCATCGTCTTGCCAGTGCCCTACTACAACCTTTCGGTTCAACCGCATGCGCGACATAATAAAACCATGCTCGCGATCGCCATGTGCAGCCTGATTGAGATTCATAAAATCCATATCGATATCGGCCCAAGGCAGATCACGGTTGAACTGGGTATGCAGGTGCAAAATGGGTTTCTGCGCAATCTTCAGCCCATTAATCCACATCTTAGAGGGCGAAAAGGTATGACACCATGTGATGATACCTACGCATTTCTCCGATGCATTTGCCTCGATGAACAAGTTGGTTATTTCATCGGGAGTAGTAAGTACTTTTTTAAACACAATATTAACAGGCATAACCGTTGCCTCATTCAACGAACGTGCAACTACCTGTGCATTGGCTGCTACCTGTTTGAGGGTTTCGGGGCCATACAGATGTTGGCTACCCGTAACAAACCAGACTTCATAATCTCCAAAAATCTTCATAATTATTTTTTATTAATTTTTTTAAAAAGATATATTTTATTTATATGATATCATTGTCACCAGAAAATGATATAGAAAGCCACACAAAGACCGACCACGATCAAAGAGGTAACTACATCCCATACATTCCAGCTTTCGCGTATTTCTTTCATCTGTTCGGGAGTTTGCGAACGAAAGGTAAGGTTTCTGATTTGTTCCTCAGGGGCAGCTGGTGTAAAGAAACTGACAACAATCATCACCAGCATGGTAAACACGAAGAGGAAGATACAGAAATGCAGCCAGTTGATATCGAGCAACCATTGGAATGCAGCGGGTTTGAAAATCATAATTACCAGTCGGAACATACCGATAAGGAAACCGATAAGTAGTCCCCACTCTCCGGCCTTTGGGGTAATACGGCGACTAAACACGCCCATGATAAATACGGCAGCAATAGCCGGAGCGATAAGCGACTGCACATTTTGCAAATATTCATACAGCACATCCCCCAGTCCTTTCATGATGGGAATCCATATCAGACCCAGCACCACTACCGAAATGGTAGCCATACGACCAATCCAAACGAGTTGGTGTTCCGATGCCTCGGGTTTATAGTGCTTATAAAAGTCGATAGTAAAAAGGGTAGCCGACGAGTTGAAATGAGCAGCCAGCGAGGTCATCAGCGCTGCAACAAATCCTACCACTACAATTCCTTTAACCCCCATAGGCAACAAAGTGCTGACCATGGTTCCGTATGCTTTGTCGTTGGAATCGAATTCAAAGCCTGCAATACCTTTTGCCTTAAGAGCGGCGGCCACCATCCCAGGGATAAGGAACATAAAAACAGGCAAAAGTTTTAGAAAACCTGCAAATATGGTTCCCTTACGGGCATGATTGAGATTTTTTGCAGCCAGTGACCGCTGTACGATATGCTGGTCGGTACACCAATACCAGAAACCTATAATAGATGCCCCAATGATAACACTAATGCCGGGGAACTTATCGTATAACGGATCACCTTTGGCGTGAAACAGATGCATTTTATCGCCGGTATAATTCACCATTTCGGTCCAGCCGGCTATAACCGACCCATCACCCAATTTGAGCAAGCCAAGGATAAGTATGATAATTGCACCCAGGATGAGAATCGGTGCTTGAATAACCGAAATACGCATTATCCCTTTCATTCCGCCCAATACCGTAAAAATTCCGGTCAGCAGTACCAGTCCTATAGCACCCGTCCAAAAGTCGATACCCATAACCGACTGTAGAAAGATCCCTCCGGTAAAAGCGGTAACCGATACTTTGGTAAGCACATAACTGATAAGAGTAATCAGCGAAAGTGTGGAGCTGGTATTTTTGTTAAACCGTCGCATCAAAAACTCGGGCATGGTAAATACCTTGCTATGAGCATAAAAGGGTACAAAAACCCAACCCAGGACAAGAATCATCCAACCCTGCATTTCCCAATGAGCCATAGCCATACCCGACTCAGCACCTGCACCGGCCAAGCCTACCAGATGCTCAGAACCAATATTGGCCGCAAAAATTGCAGCCCCCACAGCCAGCCATGTTTCACTGCGCCCCGACAAAAAATAGTCGCTGGTATCGTCTTTCTCGTGCTTGACGACCCAATAAACAATACCCATCAACATAAACAAAAATAATACAAGAATAATCCAATCGAGCGTTGCCATAATGTTTGTTTTTTAGTTGTTTAGTTGTTTTTAGTTAGTCATTATTCTAAGTGTCAAATATACATTTATTATTTTAAAATGATAAAACCATTGTAAAATTAATTTTTCTTAATTTTTAAAAAAGTGACAGAATTTGCTTTAAGGTCGAAAATCATGTCATTTTTGATACCGTTGTATTGCTCTACATGAGGCACCACCCGTCTGGGATAAAGAAATGAGTTTGTTTCCATGGGGTCATCAGCCGCCAGATAGATTAGTTCTGCCTGCGAATGTAATTGCATTGCCGGATCGAAGATTAATCGGATTTTGGCAGTTTCATTAAATGGATTGACCATTTTAACGATAATCACGTTATTAATAGTATCGAGGGCAGTTACAGCATATATTCGCTGATAGGTGGCTTTATCGTGCAGTATAACATTGTGCACAAGGGTATCGTTGAGGTAGCATTGGATATGCAGACCGTTTACCCTGACCTTCACCCGGTACCATTCGTTGGTACGAACGCTGCCGGGAACCATAGGGGCAATAAAGGTGTTGCTACCATTGGAACGTAACTCAATGGCATGCTGGGTATTGTTCCAGCCACCAATATTCCATTTAAGCCAGTTGTCGTTATCTCTGCGGTAGAGGGTCATAAAAAAGCCTTCGTTACCCGAAAGACGTTTTGCTTTAAAACTCAGCGTATAGTTGGTCCATGAAGTATCCCCCATAAAAGCATGCGCAAAAAGGCTTGCATCGGTCTGGTGAAGCACTCCGTTTTCAATTTTCCAGCTGCCGTTTTCGACAACAAGCGGATATTTTGTCGCAGGAGAATTGAAATTTTCAAAAAGCAGAGTATCGCCATTAAGGTTAGAGGTAACACACACCTCGTCAAACATTGCCTCGGTACTATAGGTATCAAAACCAATGGCACCGCCGGTTAAGGCATAATGCAAAGGAACGTTCACGGAGTCGGAACTAAGGTATTCCGCAAGGAGTTGATGTCCGGTATTTTTGAAAAGCAACTGCTGAACGTAGTACGATGGCATAGCATACACCTGATGGTTATTGAAGTGAATCAGGTTGACTGGCCATTTGTATCCCTCCTTGTCATCGTTTTCGAAAAGGGGAGCATACGAAGCCATGGTAATCAGGTCGGCATTGCGCTCAATAGCCACCATAAATGCAGCATCGGCAAGGGCAGCATAGAGATTGCCCCGCCCCACCTTTTCGTTGCAGGCAAACTCGCCGATATAAACTTTTTTACCTGTACGTGGATAGTCGTCGAAAATATTATGGTTGCGGAAAATCCAGTCGGACTGCGATAGTAGTGCAGGTCGAGTATATCACCCTTGTTGTTGGGAAAGTAGAGGGGATTTTTATCGGCTGTAGGGTGAGCCGACCGGATGATGATCATTTCGGGATAACGGGCTTTGATGGCATCGTAAAATTTCTCGTAACGAATATCATATTTCATCGCCCCAATTTTCGTTGCCAATTTCAAGATATTTCAGATTAAACGGCTGCGGATGGCCATGTTGTGCTCTCAGTGCCCCCCATTTGCTCGAGACAGGGCCATTGGCATATTCGATAGCGTCAATCACATCGTCAATCATGGGTTGCAGCTTATCGATCGGCATAGCATACGAGTTTCTTGCCTGACAGGTTATCCCTGCATTGACTACATACAAAGGTTCACAGCCTAAATCTTCGGCCATCTGTAGAAATTCGTGATATCCTATTCCGTCGGTCGAACGGTATC